>ENA-OZEQ01000454-OZEQ01000454.1-human-gut-metagenome-genome-assembly--contig:-NODE-454-length-9062-cov-15.013323_pt1 | contig 9062 bp, 7 predicted proteins | sample MGYA00245070_ERZ653613 | MGnify/ENA primary metagenome ERZ653613 (study PRJEB26926, sample SAMN06164975) | human gut metagenome | biome: ENVO:00009003; feature: ENVO:2100002; material: ENVO:00002003... | reverse complement strand
CACGCTTCTCCACACTTGAGAACAAATCAATCTGTTCCCAATAATTATCTGTTACTAAGTCTGCACCTCGGACACCAACACTGCGGATCGGCTTGCTCCAGTTATAGTTTTCCTTAAATATCTGATAAGCATATGCAGCTATCTCTCCGGTGATATTCGTTGCATGGTCAATCTTTTTCTGACGAATAAAAGAGAATAACTCATTATCCCTGACACTTATCTCAACCACTCTGCACCGGAATCCATTCTCACGAAGTCTTGCTGCAACACTCTCAGCCAGAATATAAAGAACAATCTTTACATCCTCATCACATACTAAATCCTTTGGAGTCGTTGTGCTGTTTCCCACCGATTTGATTGGAGCGTGGGTATTCTCTAGCTTGACAGGTGAATCATCATAGCCATTCGCAAATGACCATAAGATACTGCCCATCTTTCCAAGGTGACTGTTAAGCACATCTTCATCTGCTCTTGCAAGATCACCTATGGTTTTAATACCAAATAATGCAAGCTTTCTGTTCGTACTTTTGCCAACGTATAGAAGATCTGCCACCGGAAGTGACCATGCCTTCTGCTTAAACTCACTCTTATACATAGTTGTGATTGCATCAGGTTTCTTATAGTCTGAACCAAGCTTTGCAAATATCTTATTGAAAGAAACACCAACACTTACTGTGATGCCAAGCTCTGACTTCATTCTCCTGCTGATTTCCTGTGCAATGAGCAATCCATCCCCTTTAAGGGAGCTGCTCCCTGTCACATCAAGCCAGCACTCATCAATTCCATATGGCTCCTGCCTGTCCGTATATTCTGCATATATCTCATGTGCCATTCTTGAGAATCGAAGATATAAGTCCATTCTTGGTGAAACAAACGTTATGTCAGGACAGACCTGCTTTGCCTGCCAGAGTGCCATTCCTGTTTTCACACCGTACTTCTTGGCAATATAGTCGGCTGTTAAGACAATCCCATGTCTTGCCTCCGGGTCACCGCCTACTGCCAGTGGCTTTCCTGCAAGCTCCGGATGATGCAGATGCTCAATCGAAGCATAGCAACAGTTGATATCTGAATGAAGTATTACCCTGTCTCCCATCTGCATAACCTCCTGCTGCATTTAATCTGTCACTACCATAACCTTTAGTCCAAGTATATGAGTAATGTTCCTTACAGGGCATAGTATAACCCCAAGAATAATCGACTGTCAACGGACACATGTGTCCTTTTTCTCATTATATTGGATTTTTAACTTGAATAATTGGCACTATTGCTATATACTATGGAGTGAAAAGAGACATTTGAAATCAACAAAATGAAAGAAAAGAGGCGTATGTATGTACTCAATCGGAGAAATCATTTCAACATATAGAAAAAAGAAAGGCTTGCTCCAACAGGATCTCGCTGATGAACTGGCAAAGGAAGGCATTACCATTTCCTATAAAGCCATATCCAACTGGGAGAGAAATCTTGCTGAACCAAGCGTTACCATATTTTACAAAGTGTGTAGAATCCTTGGTATTACTAACATGTATGAGGCATATTTTGGAGTAAATCCTGCCGATCCTTTCTCATCACTAACTGATGAAGGCAGGGAAAAAGCTATGGATTATATCAATCTGCTCCACGCATCCGGAATGTATGAAAAGCAGACTGCTAAGATAATTCCATTCCGTAGCATTGATATTTTTGAAAATGCTGTATCAGCCGGAACCGGTAACTTCCTTGTAGATGGACCGAAAGAGACTGTACGCATAGATGAATCTATCCTGCCAGAAGATACTACTTTCGGTGTCCGTATTAGTGGTGACAGTATGGAACCAGAATTCCACGATGGTCAGATTGCATGGATATTACAGCAGGAATCTGTTGCTAATGGAGAAATCGGCATCTTCGCTCTAAACGGAGAAGCCTATATTAAGAAATTACAAAACGATAAAGAAGGAATTTTCCTTATCTCACTCAATGAAAAGTATGCACCTATCAAGGTTAGTGAAAATGACCGCTTAGACATATTTGGAAAAGTTCTTGGAAAATCTGATGCTTGTGCTATTACAGGACATTGCCGATAAAATTGCAAGTCATTTTTATCGGACACATTATTTTGCATAATTGACAATAAGAAAATATCTATAGAACTGAAAGAAGGGATTTTTATGGCGGTTACCAATAATATAAGAGAAATACGTGAACAGCGAGGCATTTACCAGGATGACCTTGCCGCTGCTATTGGATACAGCACCAAAACTGTCGGCAGGATAGAGCGTGGGGACAGCACCCCATCTGCCGAATTTATGCTGCGGATATCAAAGTACTTTAATATGCTGGTGGAAGATGTATTCCATGTGGAAGATTGAGTCGGAGCAGCAATCCGGTTCACCTTCTATTTTGGACAGCTTTTCATGTCCTTATCAACAACTATAGTTTTTTTGATAAATGCTTGACTGTAAACCTTGTTTATAGCTTATTATTAAGTAAAATAGAGTTGCTCGAAAGGAGGGCATAATATGACTATAAAAGACGTAGAAGAGCGAACAGGTTTATCCCGTTCTAATATCCGTTTTTATGAAAAGGAAAAACTTATTGAGCCTTCGAGAAATGAAAGTAATGGTTATAGAGATTATTCTAAAAATGATGTGGAAAATATAAAGAAGATTGCATATCTACGTACATTGGGAATTTCTATTGAAGATATACGAAATATTATATCCGAAAAAGTAACATTGCAGGAAATGCTTGAGAAGCAAAAGGAAGTATTAAAAAATCAGATTACTGATTTGAATAAGGCGAAACTCATGTGCGAAAAAATGCTGGATGAAGGAAGTATTAGTTATGAAAAATTACAGGTAGAACAGTATGTAACAGATTTTCATGACTATTGGAAAGATAATCGAACTGTTTTCAAACTGGATTCAGTCAGCTTTTTGTATATATGGGGAAGTATGCTTACCTGGACTATGATTACCGCACTATGCTTGATTATTGGGGCTTTGTCTTATTCTAAGTTGCCGACAGAAATTCCAGTACAATGGAGTAAAGGAGTGGCAACATCCCTAGTTAATAAAAACTGGATTTTTATTTGTCCTGTTATATGTATCATAATCCGTTATTTATTAAAACCTTTTATCTATGCGAAATTGCAGATGAACAATTATTATGGAGAAATTATAACAGAGTATTTGACAAATTATATGTGTTTTATGAATAAAAAAGCCCCGCCGCAGCGGGGTTTTTTTATAGGAATTTATCAAGTTCAGTCTCGACACGCTTATTTATTTTAACTTTAGGATTTTCCATAATCGTTCCTCTTGCGACAACCATTTTTACATGTCGTAATGCTCTGAGGTCATCGAGTGGGTTTTCCTCGGTTACAATCATATCTGCACATTTATCTTTTTCGAGCGTACCGGTAATATCACCGATTCCCGCCATTTCGGCAGCTCTTGCGGTTGCCGTATACAGTGCAAACGCATTGGAAACGCCCGTATATTTGTGGAAATAATACAATTCTCTCCAGAAATCATACTGTGTAATCCACGGACATCCGACATCATTGCCAAGAACGACAGGTATATCATTTTCAAGTGCCGCTTTCGCACATGCAATTATTCCCTCAAACACAACATTTCCGTTAAACTGTTCAACTTCAGTTGCGTTGGTAATCGAACGATCAAACAATGCATACGGAAGTGCAGGCGAAATTGTTGTGCAAAGAAATGCTTTTCTTTCCTTGAATAACTTAATTGTATCATCATCAATTTTTGCACCGTGTTCAATTGAGTCAACACCATTTTCAAGAGCAACACGCACCCCCTGCGGAGATTCGACATGTGCAGCAACTAAATAGCCATTTTCATGTGCCTTGTCACAGACTACCTTTACCATTTCCGGAGACATTTTCAGTTCACCCGGAACACCTTTTTCTTTTGCGTCCATTACGCCGCCAGTAATCATAAGCTTTATCAAATCAACCTTTTCTTTTTCCGATTGCTCCAGATGTTTTAAGGCTGTATCTATACTGTCCGCCGCAACAGCAACAGAGCCAGCCATATGTCCGCCAGGCACGGAAATCCCTTCATTAGCGGCAAGTATTCTAGGTCCCATCTTTGTTCCTGCATTAATCTCATCTCTTAATTTTGTATCAAAACTTCCAAGTCCGCCAACCGTTCTTATTGTTGTCACACCGCTCATAAGCTCTGTTTTTGCAAATCCGGCAACCATACCGTATGCAATTGAACGCATAAGTGCATTTCCCATAAGTATTTTTACAAGTTTCTCATTATCACGCTGTTTTTTCTGCGGCTTGCCATTACCTGCAAGGTGAACATGCATATTTATAAGACCGGGCATAATATATCTGCGTTTTAAATCAACTTTTTCATATCCATTCAAATCCGTGCCTGCCTTGACAATATCCTCAATTTTATCATTGTCCGTAAGTATGACGAAGCCCTCTTTTACCTGCATATCTTTGGTTCCGTCAAGTATTTTTCCGTTAATATAAGCATATTTCATATTTTTATACCCCGTGTTTTTGAAATGTTTATTTAATACCAATTAATCAAAATCTTACGCACTGATTGACTTTCCTGTGTAAAGCTGATAGTATCTGCCTTTTTCTTCCATAAGCTGGTCATGTGTACCACGCTCAATAATTCTTCCCTGTTCCATAACCATAATACAGTCTGCATTCCGTACCGTAGAAAGACGATGAGCGATAACAAATGAAGTTCTTCCTGTCATAAGTGCATCCATACCACGCTGTACAAGTTTTTCTGTACGTGTATCAATAGAAGAAGTCGCCTCATCAAGAATAAGAACAGGAGGATCTGCAACTGCCGCCCTCGCTATTGCAAGAAGCTGACGCTGTCCCTGACTAAGGTTCGCACCACCGCCGGTAAGCACTGTGTTATAACCATCAGGAAGTCTTTTTATAAATCCATCAGCATTAGCAAGCTTTGCGGCAGCTATACATTCTTCATCAGCTGCATTGAGTCTTCCATATCTGATATTGTCCATAATCGTGCCTGTAAAAAGGTTGGTATCCTGTAAAACAATGCCCAGGCTTCGGCGTAAATCGTCTTTTTTAATATGATTAATATTAATTCCATCATAACGGATTTTACCATCCTGTATATCATAAAACCTGTTAATAAGGTTGGTAATTGTTGTCTTTCCGGCACCGGTAGAACCTACAAACGCAAGCTTCTGACCAGGTTTTGCGAACATTTTTATATCGTGAAGCACGATTTTGTCAGGATTATATCCAAAATCAACTCCATCAAATGTAACATCACACTGAAGTCTTGTATACATTTCATCTTTGTTTGCAGCATTTGGTTTTTTCCATGCCCACATCTCTGTCAGTTCTTCAGTTTCATGGATTTCACCATTTGAATCATAACATATATTTACAAGTTCAACATCACCTTCATCTGTCTCTGGTACTTCATCACAAAGGTCAAATACCCTGCCGGCACCTGCCATAGCCATTACAATACTGCTTACCTGCTGGCTTATCTGTGTTACAGGCTGTGTGAAACTCTTGTTTAATGAAAGAAATGCTACAAGTGTACCAATTGTAAGTCCTGAAAAGCCGCTTAATGCAAGCACACCACCTACAAGTGCACACAAAACATAACTTATATTTCCTATATTTTCATTGATAGGCATTGTAATATTTGCAATTTTATTAGCATTGTTGGCACTTTCTCTTAACTTGTTATTAATCTGCTTAAACTGTTCAAGACTTTCCTGCTCATGACAGAATACCTTAACAACCTTCTGCCCTTCCATCATTTCCTCAATATAAGCATTTACTTTACCGATATCTTTCTGCTGTTCAATGAAATATCTGCCAGATGCAGCGGAAAGCTTTGATGTCACAAAAAGCATAATTGCAACCATAATAACAGATACAATTGTAAGTGGTATATCAAGAACTATCATACTTACAAATGTTGATACAAGTGTTATAAGTGAATTAAGAACCTGTGGAATACTCTGGCTTATAAGCTGTCTTAATGTATCAATATCATTTGTATATACCGACATTATATCTCCATGTGCATGTGTATCAAAATATCTGATTGGAAGTGATTCCATGTTAGTAAACATCTCTGTACGGAGCTTTTTCATAGTACCCTGACCAACATTTACCATAATTCTGTTATATCCGTAGGAACATAAAACACCCACTGCAAATATTGCTACAAGTTTTAAAAGAGCCTGTGCAAGCGGTGAATAATCAGGAACTGCCATCTGGGTAAGAGGCACAATGTAATTATCAATAAGTTTCTGTATAAATAAAGTTCCACATAATGTCGTAAGTGCCGAAACCAATATGCAAACGACCACCATGAAACATGCCAATTTATAATTTTTTACTATATAAGAAAGAAGTCTTTTTAATAATAAAAGCGGATTCTTCTCTTTGTTCTCATTTTTATTTTTCATGTCTTCCTCCTATTCTCACTATTCTGCCGATTCGTCGAAATCGCCGCCGCCCTGCATCTGAACTTCACAGATTTCGCGGTAAACTTTGTTATTTTCCATAAGATTCTCATGTGTATCAAAGCCACTGACTTTTCCATCTTCAAGAACAATAATTCTGTCGGCATCCTGAATACTTGAAATTCTCTGCGAAACTATAAGCTTTGTTGTTCCCGGAATTTTCTGGGCAAATGCCTGTTTGATTTTTGCGTCTGTTGCAGTATCTACAGCACTTGTCGAATCATCAAGAATAAGAACCTTTGGTTTTTTAAGCAATGCTCTCGCAATACAGAGTCTCTGTCTCTGACCACCTGAAACATTAGTACCGCCCTGTTCTATCCATGTATCATACTTCTTAGGCATTCTCTCGATAAATTCATCAGCACATGCCTGTTTACATGCCTCAACACAATCTTCATATGAAGCATTGTCATCACCCCATCTGAGATTGTCAAGTATTGTTCCTGAAAACAGGACATTTTTCTGTAATACTACAGCCACCTGATTACGGAGTGCATCCATATCATAAGTTCTTACATCTTTTCCGCCAACACATACAGAACCTTCAGTAACATCATAAAGACGGCTTATAAGGCTCACAAAACTTGATTTTCCGCATCCTGTACCACCAATAATACCAATTGTCTCACCTGCATTAATATGAATATCAATATCATGTAAAGTATCCTCTGTACTGTTTTTTCTGTATGAAAAATTAACATGATTAAAATCGATTCTTCCGTCTTCCACTTCTTCATAAGGTTTTTCCGGATTGGCAAGGTCCGCTTTTTCATTAAGAACTTCTGAAATACGCCTTGCACTTGCCGCACTCATTGAAACCATTACAAATATCATTGAAAGTATCATAAGTGCCATAAGCATGCTCATTACGTAACTGAACATTGATGTAAGATTACCAGTTGTAATTGAACCCGACACAATAAAATGTGAAGCAAACCATGACAATGCAACAATACATCCATATACAACAAGCATCATAGTCGGATTGTTAAATGCAAGAAATGACTCGGCTTTAACAAATGTTTTATAAAGATTATCTGCCGCTTTATTAAACTTTTTATTTTCATGCTCCTCACGTACAAATGCCTTAACAACACGGATTCCTGAAATATTCTCCTGAACGCTCGCATTGAGTTCATCATATTTTTCAAAACCTGATGTAAAAACCGGTGTTACTTTATATATAATAAAGAAAAGTACAAATCCTAAAAATATAAGTGCAACAAGAAATATAATACTTAATCTCGGACTTATTATTACACACATTGTAATACTGCAAATCATCATGAGAGGTGCTCTCACAACACTCCTTATTATCATCTGATAAGCATTCTGTACATTAGTTACATCAGTTGTCATACGTGTTACAAGACCTGCTGTACTGAATTTATCAATATTAGAAAATGAAAATGTCTGTATATTTTCATACATTTTCTCTCTCAGATTACACGCAAATCCTGTTGATGCTGCCGCCCCATACTTTCCTGCCTGTATACCACAAAAAAGGCTCAAAAATGCTATAATAAGCATTATTCCACCATAAATACCAACCTTTCTCATATCTCCGGCCTGTATTCCTTTATCAATTATTGAGGCTGTTATAAATGGAATAAGAATTTCCAAAAAAACTTCAACTGCAGTAAATATTGGCGTTATAATTGATTCTTTTTTATATTTGCCAATACATTTTGCTAATGTTTTTATCATATTTTTATCATTCTCCCTTCGATTAAATTCACCTTATAAGTCTACAGTCAGCATGACTTGATACTGTCATATACTTTCTGCAAAAGATTTCTAAGCTGTCCTTTTTCATCATCATTAAGTGCCTTTAAAAGTTCCCTCTCATTTTCATCCATTGAAGCTCTTGCCGTCTTGCATATCTCCTCACCTTTTGCCGTGAGCTTTACATGTTTGATTCTTTTATCATTTGAATCATAAAACCCCTCTATCATCCCATTTTTTTCCAGACGTGCAGCAATTCCTGCCATCGTTGCCTGTTTAACTTCAAAATGCTTTTCAAGTTCTTTTAGCGTTATCGTCTCATCGGCTGCCTCGCTGATAGTTGCGAGGACCTTAATCTGCGAAAGGGTGACATCATTGCACATCAACGTATTATTAGCCTTTCTTCCAAGTGCATCGTTAAGTCTCTTTATAAGTTCACCGCAATGCAATGTTTCTCCAAACATATGCTCATTCCTTTTCATAAAATTTGATAAATAGTTTCTTCTAGATGCTCTAATATATTACAAAAATAATCGGCTCTGCGTCTTAAGCGTCTGGCTCTTTGATGACAGTTATCTTCAAGTTGTCAACTTTAATCAATCTTTCTTGTCTGCATTTTGGACAATAAAGGGGATAATTCTCCAAAACAGTGTCCTTCCTAATTTTATTACGGGTTTTGCTCCCACAAACAGGACACAATATCCATTCGCATTTCATCATAATTAGTCTCTAATCCTTTCAAATCTCATTTTATATGACTTTTGCAAGCTGTTAAGCTAACTTGTGGAACATATGCCGAACCTTATCTATACGGCTATTCGGGCGGCGGG
>ENA-OZEQ01000443-OZEQ01000443.1-human-gut-metagenome-genome-assembly--contig:-NODE-443-length-9274-cov-9.716347_pt1 | contig 9274 bp, 12 predicted proteins | sample MGYA00245070_ERZ653613 | MGnify/ENA primary metagenome ERZ653613 (study PRJEB26926, sample SAMN06164975) | human gut metagenome | biome: ENVO:00009003; feature: ENVO:2100002; material: ENVO:00002003... | reverse complement strand
GAAGTAGTGAAGTTTTAATGACTAAGGATGAATGGTACAGGCAGTTATTTGAGCGACTGGATAATTCCAAGTTCCGAAGCAGTTTCCATCTGAAGCAGAAAGATATTGATTACATAAATAAAAAAGGGTTGGAAACAATCAGACAACATGCAAAGGATTTTATTACAAAAAGAGAAGCTCCGGCATATATAGCAAATGATGGTAAACAGACACCAATGCGTGGTCATCCTGTATTTATTGCCCAGCATGCAACGGCAACATGCTGTAGGGAGTGCATCCGAAAGTGGCATAAAATGCAGCCGGGCAAGGAACTAAGTCAGGTGCAGCAGGATTATCTTGTAGATGTAATTATGACATGGATTCAACGAGAAATGGATAGACAATGATGGCAAAGTCAAAAGAATGTGCTCAGAGTGGGACTATTTAAGAAATGGTGGAAGGAATAGAGAAGAGGAGCTTCTTGCTAACTGCTATTTTAATTCTATGAAGCTGGCTAGGGATAATGGAATCAGGTCTATTGCATTTCCTTCCATATCAACAGGAGTATATAGTTTTCCGGTAGAGCTTGCAGCAAAGATTGCGGTACGTACAGTTGCCAGATTTCTGCAGGAGAATCCGGGGCAGTTTGATTTAGTGGAATGGGTGCTATTTGATTCTCATACAGAATCGGTGTATGAAGCAGAAGTTACGCTGTATTATAATATACGAATTTAGTTTATTTGAATCAAAGCAAAAAGCTCGAAAAGGAGAGAGTATTCATGGTTTTATTGGTTGTAGATGCACAGAATGGTATCGTGGATGAACGCTTATATGCGTTCAGAAAGTTTGTCAGTAATATCAAAAAGCTGATTGGAGCAGCTCGAGAACAAGGTATAGAAGTTATTTATGTACAACATGATGATGGACCAGGTACCGGATTCTCTATCGGGGATGATGAGTTTGAGGTATATTCCGAGTTTCAACCGATGCCTGATGAAAAACGATTTATCAAGTCCGTATGCAGTGCGTTCAAAAAAGAGAGTGGTCTGCTTGAGTATCTGACTGCAAAGGAAGAAAAAGATGTGATGATTTGTGGCATTATGACGGATTTCTGTATCAATGCCACGGTAGAGGCTGGTTTTGAGCATGGCTTACACATGATTGTTCCGGCATATGCAAATTCTACGCAGGACAATGAGTACATGACTAGGGAACAGGCTTACCATTACTATAATGAATTTCTCTGGCCTGAACGATATGCAGACTGCATACCAATGGACAGGGCATTGGAATTACTCAAAAAATGATATAGCGTAAACGGTCTTTGCTGAATACCTTTGTTACCGAAATACATTACATAAACTTCAAGATTATGTTGCAGTAAATTCAATAAATCAGTATCATATATTTATACATACAAACAGCGTAGAAGTTTTAAAATATGAATGCGGAATAAAACAGAGGATATGAAGAACGATGAACCGGAGATAAAACCGGCATAAAAAAATCCTTTAATGGAGCATTACGAGTGTGATGGCCAGATAAACATGTTCAGGTATCTGGATAAATAATGCAGATATTTGTAGACGCAGACGCATGTCCGGTAGTGGACATCATAGAGAAAATAGCAGAAAAATTTTGAAAAAGTATCTTTAAACGCCCAAATTAGAAATATTACTCTTCTTCACTCTTCTTCAACTTCGAATAATAACTATCCGCAGTATAAAGCGCCGCCACCGGATTATGCCCCAATACACGGTCTTTCGTCACTGCTGTCGTAGTCAGTGCCTCGGAATATTTGTAAAACAGACTGTCATGCCCAACACAAAGTCCGACCACAACATTCAGGTCCGTCTTCGCCTTGTTCAGAAGCTTTGCCTGCAGGATCGGATTACACATATTCACACCGATACCTTCGCAGCATTCCGGGATGCCGACCGATGTCTTCTTCTGTGTTCCGGCTTTACAGCCGACACCATACACCTCAAAGCCATGTCTGCGCAGGATATCTGCTAGGATACGGCTTTCTTTCAACAATCCGACACAGGTTGCGATCCCGATCTTTTTCGCATTAATCTTCTTTGCAAAATCCATGATTTCTTCGACACGGGTATGTTTGCAGTAATTCTCATACTCTACTTCAGCTGCAGCGATTGTTACTTTGCGGTTCTCGTCTTCATTGTAGCATTTCATAGCTTCATTTAGAACTAAAGCGACCGAGGAGCATGTGACTTTAGCCATGTGAGATCCACGGAGAGAATATCATTTTCAACTAACAATTCGGTAATGTTCATAAAGAACTGACGGTATACGAATAAGATTATGCAGCGTAATATTTATTATATTGCATGTATAAATTGATTTACATAGAACAATGCAGCCCCGATAGCAGGAGTGTATTGTCCATTTGTGCCAACAAAAATGTGCTCTTTGTTTAATGCGAATGGTGAGGAAACATTGATATGTTTAGTCAGGTAGGCAATGTCGTCCTCTAAAAAATATGGTGCCAGATAACCACTGATGATAATAGGCGCATCAATAATTAAATTAATGTTTTTCATGGCAAAGGCCAGGTGATGGAGATAATCTTTCCAGATTTGTGTAAGCTGGGGAGATTTTTTTTCGCGTAAAAGAGAAAAAAAGTCTTTTATATTCATACCGGCAGCCTGTTCCAGAGCGTTGGCGGAACAGTAAGTTTCCAGACAGCCGCGGTTTCCGCAATAACAGAGCGGTCCATCTGGATTAATACAGATATGTTCGATCGTGCCGCTGTGCATAGAACTTCCCTGATGAATCTGGTGGTTTGTGATGATAGCGCCTCCGAGATTACGATTCAGTAGAAAGACAACGGCGCTGTCAAGTTCCGGGTGTTTCCATAATTCCAGAAAGGCAGCAGACTTTGAATCATGTTCCAAATAACATGGATAAGGCAGATAACGGGAAAAGTCCTCCAGTATCATGCCTGTATTGTTCATGATATTTCCATACAGCACAGTAGAGTGATCAGGGGAGGTGATTCCTTGTGTAGCGATGGAAACACCAAGTATCTTTTCTTCATCATACTGATTTGTGGCAATGAATTCTTTGATTTTATCGGTGACCTGCTTATAGTAATCCGGCGTGTTGGAATATGGAAATGGAATGGTATTGGTATAGAGTGTATTTCCGTACAGGTCAACGGCAGTGATATGGAACATATTCTTTAAAATACCAATGCCAATGGAAATTCTGAAGTCAGATACAATCTGAATCGCATTTGCTTTTCTTCCGCCGGTGGATTCGAAATATCCATTTTTTTCTATTAAGCCATCCTGCTCTAACAGGTTCAGATTCTGGCTTACGGTGGACAATCCCATCTGTAAATCCTGAACAATCTGGAGCTTGGATGTTATTTTTTTTCTGTAGATGTATTGATAAACTTTTGATCTGTTTATTTTTTTTACGCTGATATTGGTTAAACCTTTTTCACTCATAAGATTTTCCTGATTCTATTATGGTAGCTGTTTTATAAATTATATATTTGATATAGTCTGGCAGAGCTCAAAAACTTGTCAGATTTTCTTGATTATATTATTTCCTGAATTGTTATAGATAGAGTTAAGTTCTAGCTTTATGTATATTGTAGTATATAGAAAGTGAAAATGCAATAACGATAATAAGAACAGTAATGGTCAATATAACTGGTAAAAATGCATAAAATAAGATTAAAAAAATTATACTTTTTGTCAATAGACTTTTAGATAGGGAGGATATATACTCGACTTACAGTTGAGATATAAACGTAAGTTTGAAACATAATAAAAAGAAAACAAGGAGTATATATCATGAAATTATCACTGAATGGAATCAAAGAACAGGAAGCATGGGAAAAGGCCGGAATCACTCTGCCAGGTTATGACGTAGAGGCTGTTTCTGAGAAAGCGAAGAAAGAACCTGGTTGGGTACATTTCGGAATCGGAAATATTTTCCGTGTATTTATCGGTGGTATTGCTGACGGCCTTCTGGAAGAGGGCGTGCTTAACCGTGGCATTACATGTATAGAGACTTTTGATTATGATGTAGTAGACAAGATTTATGATCCATATGACAACCTGGGATTAAGCGTAATCCTGCATGGTGATGGAACACGTGAATACAAAGTAATAGGAGCTCTTGCAGAAGCAGTAAAAGCACAGTCTTCAGACCCGGCACACTGGAATCGGCTGAAAGAAATCTTTACCAGCAAATCCCTGCAGATGGTTTCCTTTACAATCACAGAGAAAGGTTACGCATTACAGAAAGCTGACGGGACATGGTTTCCGTTTGTAGAAGCTGATATCAAAAATGGTCCGGATAAAGCAACAGGTGCAATGGCAGTTCTGGTTGCGATGCTTTATGAAAGATATAAAGCAGGCAGATATCCAATTGCTCTGGTTTCCATGGATAACTGCTCACGGAATGGTGCGAAACTTCGTGAATCTGTACTGACTATGACAGAAGAGTGGAAGAAAGTCGGATTCGTAGATGAAGGATTCGTAAATTATGTAAGTGATGAGAAAATTGTTGCGTTCCCATGGACGATGATCGATAAGATCACACCTCGTCCAAGCGAGCAGATCGCAGCGGACCTTGAGAATCTTGGCATTGAGAATATGCAGCCGGTTATCACAAGTAAGAAAACATATATTGCACCATTTGTTAATGCAGAGAAACCGCAGTATCTCGTAATTGAAGATAACTTCCCGAACGGCCGTCCGGCTCTGGAGAAAGGTTTCGGTGTATATATGGCTGACAGAAATACGGTTAACCTTTCTGAGCGTATGAAAGTAACAGTATGTCTGAACCCTGTACATTCTGCAACAGGTCCGCTGGGTGTGGTTCTTGGATATGATCTGTTTGCGCATATGCTGAACACAAACGAAGATATGATGAAGATGGCGCGTATGATTGCTTATGATGAAGGTCTTCCGGTAGTCGCAAACCCGGGAATCCTTTCTCCGCAGGCATTTGTGGATGAACTCTTTAATGAGCGTTTCCCGAATGAGTATTTGGGAGATACAAACCTTCGTCTGGCCGTAGATGTATCTCAGATGGTTGGTATCCGATTCGGTGAGACAATTAAAGCATATGTAGCGAAATTCGGAGACGCCTCCAGACTGACAGCTATTCCTTTGGGAATCGCAGGATGGCTTAGATATATGCTTGGTGTGGATGATGAAGGAAATAAATTTGAACTTGCACCAGACCCAATGAACGAGGAACTTCAGGAACAGTTTAAGGATATCGTAGTAGGAAAAACGGAGACATTCAAAGATCAGCTCAAACCGATCCTTTCCAATGAGCGTCTGTTCTTCACTGACCTTTACAAAGATGGAGTTGGTGAAAAGATTGAAGAAATGTTCCGCGAAATGCTCGCAGGACCTGGGGCTGTAAGAGCAACAATACATAAATATGTTGGCTGATTGTAGGTATAGTGATAATGAAAAAATCGGCGCCCTACAAAATTATGTAAGTATGCCGAGGTCTCGAAGTGATTGAGAAACTTTTGAATATAAAATGTAATAGAAGTAGAGGTTCAGGAGGAAAAAGAAAATGACAGAAGCGGTATTTGTGGCGGAGTCATCAAGGCTGTTGATTGCGGCAGCAGTCGGAATAGTATTATTATTCTTCTCGAATTTCCTTTAAATATCCCTTCTGTTTATATCCTAACTCTTCAAGAGTATCAGGGGAAATATTTTCTATTGAATCTTGTACCTTTTTAGATTCTTCAACTTCTGTGTTTAAGTTAGAAAGATATTTATCGTACTCATTATTACGTTCTTTTATTGTAGAATTATATTTATCTTCTAATTCTAATTGACGTTGTTTTTCATATTCATTATTTATTTCTGTGAGTTTCGGTAAGGTTTCATCATAATTTTGAACTCTACGCTTTGATAACTCAATTGCGGCTTCAATAGATGAGTTTTCACTTTTCAGAAGTTCATTATATTCATTTTGTTCACGAATTTTGTCGGCAATTGAATAATTTTCTTCATCAAAATTTGATATATTACTATCTGGTAATTCATCATAACTCCATGTAGAAGGGCTATTTTTTGAACTTATTTTATCTTGAACAGCAGATAAATCCGATGATATTTTTGAAGTCTTCTCAGAAATAAAATTAGATAATTTATCAAAATCTTCACTTATTTCATCTACAGTTTTTCCACCAATTGTAATACCATTTTTATTTGTTTTGAATATCATACTATTTATTTTAGCATGGTTTGAATATGCATATATGTGTTATAATATAAAATAATCGGAGGTACTAATTATGAATAAAGTGAAAATATATTCTGTTGTCGTATTTGTATGCGTTATTGGAATAATAACAATTATCTTTTTGAGCAATAAATGTGAACATAATGGTTGTAATAATTTTAAAATTAAAGGAAGTAATTACTGTGAAAATCATACCTGTCAATGGGAAGGTTGTAATTCCGAAAGCGTCCCTGGTATGAAATATTGTTACAAACACGAAGAAGAATATGATAAACAAATAACAGAAGAGGATAAACTAGAATTATCTGATTCTCAAATTGAAAACATAAAACAAGTAATAAAAGAATATTCGGATAATCTTATTGCAAAACAAGATAGTATTCTTGCAGTTAATTTACTTAGTGATACACCAGTCACCGCATACACAACAGGAATTACATTTAATTGTAATGTAGTTAGAACAGATTCAGATACAAACCTTGCCACAATTTATGTTATCATGAATAACGATGGTAGTTTTAAAGTTCAGTCACTCATGTATGATAATGAATAGGAGATTATACTATGCCAACAAATAAAAAATCAAAAGATAATATAACCAAATCAGAACCAGTAAAATTACAACCACGCAATATCAATAAATCAACCAAAGTAGTATTTGAAAATAGAAAAAAGAAATCTAATAGAACAGAGCAGTAATCAAGGCTACACTCTTACAGACATCTTTTGTACTTTTATTTATATTTTTAGGTGCAAGCTTATTCGATTTCTTTTTAGGAGACTTTTTAGATGAAGAACTCAAAACAATCACTCCTTTCGTATGAGTTGGAATTATACAAAAATCTGTATGAATCAGAAAATGATTATAGGCATAAACAAAGCGATAAAGCATTTAAGTCTATTACAATTATTGCATCATTTGTTGGTGCAGTTTTATGGCTGATATTTAAGTTTCTGAAAATATATCAGAACGAATGTTGTTATTTGAGATATACTAATTTTATTTTACTTATTGCTTGTAGTGCATTAATGTTGACTTGTGTTGTAATATTTTTCAAATTCTTATATGGATATAATGAGAAACGTCCAGATCCAAACGAAGTAGAGCAGTTAATAACTGAATACAAATCTCAAACAGAAGATGAAAGTGCTATTATTTCAGCTACAAACGAATCAATGCTTATTTCATATAAGGATGCTGCGACAAATAATCGCATAGAAAATGAAAAACATATTAAACTGTTTGGACTATTCTATAAAATTATTTTTGTTGAGATGTTTTTATTAATTGTGACTTTTCTTGTTGAGGTACTGGTATGAGAAACTAGGCAAACAATGGCATTGTAAAATTGTGGATATAAGTGGTAATAGGAGAGAAGAGTAGTGAGAAATTGCTACTCTTTTTGTTTGTATTGAAAAAGAGCAGGAGATTAGTCCTGCTCTAAATATTTATTCTCAGAAACAGTATCAGAAACTTCTTTTAATTTATTTTGAGAATCAGTAATTTCTTGCTGGGCTTCTTCCATAGCTTCGGCAGCATATTTAGACTTGTTTACCAAATGGTCGATAGCACTAGCAGCTAACTCAATTCCTTTGGTTACTAAAGCCATTACCAACATATTTCCTGCCATAGAAACTGCTTTGAATGCTACAGATTGAGCTTTTGCAGCAAGTGTTGAAGCTTTTTGTGTTGCTATGAGTTCTTCATTGGTAACAGTTGCTTCTTTTGCTGATTCCATTAAAGCAATGGTTTCTTTGTTGGTGTTTTTACTTGCAAGAGCCATCGCTTCTTGACAAGAAGTTCCTTTTTGTATTTCAGAATTATATTCTTTTATCGCTGAAATATCAATTTTAGATGTATTAAATATAGCTTGTTTCAATCTAAGCGATTGTATATCATATATTTTCTTTTTTATTTCGTCTAATGATTTACCAAATAATCCAATAGAATTATTATTACCAATTATGTCTTTATTGTTTGTGAATATCGTACTATTTTTATTTTGCATTATACTTGTTTGAGTAGTATAATGAAACAAAAGGATGTAAGTTAGATGAGATATATTAGAGTAGCATATATGTGTCCAATATGTAACCAAATACATTTTTTTGATAAGGATTCCAAGTTTTCAACTATATGTCCAGATTGTAATATAAAAATGGAGTTAATAGAACAAAAATGGACTTCTACAGAAGCAGAAGAAAAAAGAAGATTGAATAAAATTAATAGTCCAGTGACAATTATTGAATGTCCATATTGTCATTCGATGAATACAAAGAAAATTTCAAATATTGCCAAAGCAGGCAGTGTAGCTATGTTTGGATTATTTTCACAAAAAGTTAAACATCAGTGGCACTGTAATAACTGTGGCTCTGATTTCTAAACAAAAAAACGTAAAGATTGTGGATATAAGTGGTAGAACTAACTCTCACTTAAAACATTTTCTTCCCAATCAAAATCAAGTAATTTTGGAACATCTAGTTCAATAATTGGAGTACCAATTGAATCATTTAGATGTTTCCATTCTTGTAATATTTTTTCTTTTTTAATATTATATTTTTTATTCATAGTCAAAGCCTTTCTTAAAATAGGAGATTGTTATGTTTACATTAGAAGAAATAAACGATGAAATATCAAAATTAAATAAATATCTAAAATACAATGTACCACAAATAATGTCATTTAAATATATAGATACAAATGAGTTTTATGGACAAGTAAAAAGAGAAGAAATTACGAATAATGATTATATTATTTATTTCTCAAATTGTTTAGACGATTGCGTTCAACAATATCAAAAGAGTGTAATATGGCATGAAGCTATTCATATTCACGATATTATAGAAATCAAAAATAAATATCCAAATAAAGATATTAGTTCTATTATTGCGTCTTATTCTGAAGCACATGCAACAGAAATTCAGTTAAGGTATTTATTAAAATTAAATTCATCTGAAATAATAGATCAGAAAAAACGATATTTACCTTACAAAACCTGTCTCTTATACACATCTCCGAGCCCACGAGACCGTACTAGAACTCGTA
>ENA-OZEQ01000440-OZEQ01000440.1-human-gut-metagenome-genome-assembly--contig:-NODE-440-length-9317-cov-7.728244_pt1 | contig 9317 bp, 7 predicted proteins | sample MGYA00245070_ERZ653613 | MGnify/ENA primary metagenome ERZ653613 (study PRJEB26926, sample SAMN06164975) | human gut metagenome | biome: ENVO:00009003; feature: ENVO:2100002; material: ENVO:00002003... | reverse complement strand
CCCTGCCAGTAACTTCGCGTGTCCTCAGACGTGCCCCCAAGCCACTCTTTCCATCACCTATGCTGTGTCGCGCCAGATGGGCGCGACCAAATAGCCTGATAACCGCATATCACCGCAACACAAAACGGGCAGGACGCATCACACACGTCCTGCCCGTTCTTCATGTATTACTTCGCCAGCTGGTTGACCGCATCGACAACCGCCTGAGAGGTCAGCGTCGCGCCCGTCACCGCGTCGATGTCCACGCCCAGCGTCAGCGGCGCTTTCTTGCCGATGAACTGGCTCGTGAACGCTTCGTCGGCACACTTGCCGCCCAGCGCGTAGAATTCGCTGGAAGCATCCACCGTCAGCGCCGTGATGACGAGGTTCTGATCGACCTCCACCGTCACCACCACGCCGTCATGCCAGCCTTTGACCGTCAGCGACTGCGCCTTCGCGGGTGCTTCCGTCGCGGCAGGGGCTTCCGTCGGCTCTTCCATAGGTTCAGCCGCTGCATACAGGCTGTTCACCGCGTCTACAACCGCCTGAGACGTAATCGTCGCGCTTGCCACCGCGTCAATGCCTTCGCCCAGCGTCAGCGGTGCGCTCTTGCCGATGAATTGCGCCGTGAACGCTTCCTCCGCGCACTTCTGTCCCAACCCCGGCGTCTGCGTGGACGCATCCACCGTCAGGGCGGTAATCACGCCGTTTTCGTCCGTCACGTTCACCGTGATTTCGTTGCCATCGTAGCCCGCAGCCGTTGCCGTCTTAACTTCCGCAGTCTGCACAGCGGGTTCTTCCGTCGCAGTAGGTGCTTCCGTCGGTTCTTCCACAGGTTCAGCCGCTGCATACAGGCTGTTCACCGCGTCTACAACCGCCTGAGACGTAATCGTCGCGCTTGCCACCGCGTCAATGCCTTCGCCCAGCGTCAGCGGTGCGCTCTTGCCGATGAATTGCGCCGTGAACGCTTCCTCCGCGCACTTCTGTCCCAACCCCGGCGTCTGCGTGGACGCATCCACCGTCAGGGCGGTAATCACGCCGTTTTCGTCCGTCACGTTCACCGTGATTTCGTTGCCATCGTAGCCCGCAGCCGTTGCCGTCTTGACTTCCGCAGTCTGCGCAGCGGGTTCTTCCGTCGCGGCGGGTGCTTCCGTCGGCTCTTCCACAGGTTCAGCCGCCGCATACAGGCTGTTCACCGCGTCAACGACCGCCTGAGACGTAATCGTTGCGCTTGCCACCGCGTCAATGCCTTCGCCCAGCGTCAGCGGCGCACTCTTGCCGATGAACTGGCTCGTGAACGCTTCCTCCGCGCACTTCTGACCGAAGCCCGCCGTCTGGCTGGACGCATCCACCACCAGTGCCGTAATCACACCGTTCTCGTCTGTCACCTGCACCGTGATGTCCGCGCCGCCGAAGCCCGCAATCGTCGCGGTCTTCGCGTTTTCCAGCACCATGGGCGCTTCCGTCGCAGCAGGTGCTTCCGTCGCCACAGGTTCGAGATCCTCCGCCGCCATCGCGGGCGAAGTCAGCGCCGCGTTGATGGCCTCCACCGCTGCCGTCGAGGTGATGGTCGCGCCGGTCAGCCCATCCACATTTTCATTCAGGGTAAACGGGCCGCTCTTGCCGATGAACTGCGCCGTAAACTCTTCGTCCGCGCAGCGCGTGCCGAAGCCGGGCGTCTGCGTGGAAGCGTCGATAACCAGCGCCGCAATCGTGCCATCATCATTCAGCGTCAAACGCGCGGTCACTTCGCCGTTGCCAAAGCCAACAGCCTTGCCCTGATGCACGTCGCCTGTCAGCTCAACCGTCTGCGCAGGCTTTTCTTCCTTCACGCCAAACGCCAGCACGTCGCCTTCGACGTCCTTGCCCAGCACATGGCTGATGCACTTCAGCACATCATTGGATGCCGCCAGCACCGCCTTGGAGGTGACGGTCGCGCCGGTAATCGCTTCGATGGTGTCGCCGCCGAACGCGCTCAGACCAATGAACGCCTCCGCACGAGCCGGTTCCTTCCAGCGCGCGCCGAAGCCGTCCGTCTCGGCAAAGTTCGTGTCGCCAATCTGGCAGCCGACGATTTTGCCATCCATATCAACGCCCAGCGTCACAGCGACATTGCCGCCGTAGCCCTTGGCGGAGGACACCGCGCAGTAGCCGATGGTCTTGCCGTCCTTCTTCGCTTCCACCAGCGATGTAACATTGCAGCCATCCGGAATGCTCATGGTGCTGAAGGAATCCGCCTCCATGACGCTCTGGAACGCCGCGTTCTGCGCCGCTTCCTCATGCGCCTTGATGGGACCCGCCGTAATCGCATTCGTTACCGCCAGCAGCAGCGCCGCCGCCAGCGCAATCAGCGCCAGAATCAGGTACGCCGGAAGCTGTTTCCGAGTTGTCTTGGTTTCACTCATGGTTTATTGCCTCCTCCTGAGAACTATGAAAAAGTGAAATTGAAAGCTGATACTATTTTCAGAGGAAAATAGCATATCATCGCAAGGACGTGTAGCCCCATTGCTTCATCAGGTCGTTCATCATCACCGTGCCGTCGCGCAGAATCATCAGCGCGGGATAGCCGTTCTCCTGCGTGAGCTGGAGTGCCTTCTCGCTGCCGAGGACGATGCACGCTGTCGCCAGTGCGTCCGCGTCCATCGAGCTTTCCGCAATGATGGTTGCCGACGCCAAGTCGGAATCGGACGGCAGCCCCGTCCATGGCGACAGGATGTGATGATACCGCACGCCGTCGATGGTAAAGCCGCGCTCGTAGATGCCGCTGGTCACGACGCTGCGGTCGATGACAGAAACGACGCCAATAGGGCCGCTGGTCACGACGCTGCGGTCGATGACAGGAAAGACGCCGATAGGGCTGCTGTTGTTGGGATCGTCCGGATCCTGCACGCCGACGCGGTATGCCGATCCATCCGGCTTCGTCCCAACGGCGTAGACATTGCCGCCGAAATTCAGCATTGCGCCGCTGCACCGCCCGCGCACCAGTGCCGCCACTTGGTCTGCAATGTAGCCCTTGGCGATGCCGCCGAGGTCAATCTGCATCCCGTCAGGCAGCGTAACCGTGTTGTTCTCGCCCAGCGTGAGCTGCTCGTCGTCCACCAGCGGCAGGGCGGCGATTCGCTCCTCATCGGTCGGCATACGGTTCGTGCCGCCGGTGAAGTCCCACTGCGCGGTCAGGGGCGCAATCGTGATGGCGAACGCGCCGCCGGTCAAGCGGTTGAGCTTCTTCGCTTCGCTGAGGACGTTCCACGTTTCCGCATCAACGGTCACGGTCTGCCCATGAGCGTTGTTGATGCGGCTGACGTCGCTGCCCTCCACCGTTTTGGAGAGCATGTTCTCGTAACGCTTGCAAGCCGCCCAAATGTCATCCATCAGGGCGTCGTCCGCGCCGTAGAGCGTGATGGTCACAACTGTGTCGAAGTAGAAACCCACGCCCGTTGTTTTTTCTGCCGGGTCAACCGTGGCGGCCGCGGCGGGGGGTGTCGTCGGGGTTTCGCCGCCTGCCTGCTGCGCACTGCATCCGCCCAGCAGCAGCGTCAACGCCATCAGCCCCGAAAGCACCGCTGTTTTTTTCATTCCTTCACCACCAATTCCACACTTACCCGATTGGGCAGACAGATAATGAATTGCTGATTGGGGCGCGTCTCCCAGTTGTCCAGCGTCACTTCGCCCATTTGGACGCACAGCTGATTATGGCATGTTGAGGATGCCATCACCGCGCCGCGCTCGCTGATCTCAATCACGTTGACGCTGCCGTCCTCCTGCGTGACGGTCAATGTCTGCTTCTGCCCCAGCGGCACACGGGCGTACTCCGCGCCATCCACCGTCACGACGATTTCGCCATTTTGACCCCCGCTCGGACGCAGCAGCGTTACCGCCGCCAGCAATCCGACGGCAAGTGCGACCATCAGCGCAATGACCCAATAGTTCTTCTTATCCATACTGCTCCTTTATCTTGGCATATGAATACATTGTGAATTATACCACGAACTCCATGCCGCGTCAATGTCAAGTTTTCGCGATTGAAGCATTTCTCGATTCAGTTGACTTTGCTTTCATACTTATATGCTATATGCGCGTGCAGCGCAGGGATTTCGCCTCTGCGGAGGCAAGAATCCTGTTTCAAATTCCTCAATTTTGTGGTATAATGATCCCAGCAGACTTCTGCAAAATGCACGTTAAACCAACGATTAGGAGGATTTTTACCATGGCTAAGGAACTTAAGGGCACGAAAACCGAGCAAAACCTGCTGGAAGCCTTCGCGGGAGAATCTATGGCGCGCAATAAGTACACCTACTTCGCATCGAAGGCACGCAAGGACGGCTATGTGCAGATTGCCGAACTGTTCGAAGCAACCGCAGCGAACGAGAAGGAACACGCCAAAATGTGGTTCAAGCTGCTGGAGGGCGGCGAAATCAAGGATACCGCAGCGAACCTGCTGCACGCCGCTGAGGGCGAGAACGCCGAGTGGACAGACATGTACGTCCGCATGGCAGAGGAAGCGGACGCCGAGGGTTTCCCGGCGATTGCGCATAAATTCCGCATGGTCGCCGCCATCGAGAAGACGCATGAGGAACGCTATCGCCGCCTGCTGGCGAACGTGGAAAATGACCTTGTATTCTCCAAGGACGGCGACGTGATTTGGGAATGCGCGAACTGCGGCCATATCGTTGTGGGCAAGAAAGCGCCGGAAATCTGCCCGGTGTGTGCGCATCCGCAGAGCTACTTCATGGTCAAGGCGGAAAACTACTGATATTCCTGATTCTGATAGCAAGCACCCCTCCTTCGGCAAATCACCGAAAGAGGGGTGCATTTTCGTTCGTAGATCTTTGGGAGCAACACGCGCATACAGTATGCAGATGCGCTCATCTCAATCGCGAAAAGGGTGTCGAGAGGGTCGAAGACCCTTCGCAGGTGCAGGGCAGCGCCCTGCTGGGGTCAAGGGGCAAAGCCCCTTGGGTCTCCCCCGTCCTTTATTTCTGGTCGGGAATCAGAACCGCCTTGATGCGGCGGACGCCAGCGGAAGAGGATTCTTCCTTCTGAATCTTGAACGTGCCCAAATCGCCGGTGTTCTGCGCGTGGGGGCCGCCGCAGATTTCAAAGGAGTAATCGCCCATCTTGTAGGTGCGAACCTTCTCGCCGTACTTGGACTCAAACAGGCCAATTGCGCCCTTCTCCTTCGCTTCCGGCACGGTCATCTCTTCGCACACAACCGGCACTTTCGCCTGAATCGCTTCATTGACCATCTTTTCGACCTGCGCCAGTTCGTCCTTGGTCACCTTGCGGCCGAAGGAAAAGTCGAAACGCAGACGTTCCGCCGTGATGTTCGAGCCCTTCTGCGCCACTTCGTCGCCGAGCACTTTGCGCAGCGCCGCGTGCAGCAGGTGGGTTGCGGTGTGCAGGCGCGCGGTTTCCTCGCTCGTGTCCGCCAGACCGCCCTTGAACTTCTGCTCAGCGCCCTGATGGCTCAGCTCCTGATGCTTGCGGAACGCTTCCTCAAATCCGGCGGTATCCACCGTCAGATTGCGCTCCTTCGCCAGTTCCACGGTCATCTCAATCGGGAAACCGTAGGTGTCGTAGAGGTGGAACGCCGTCTCGCCGTCAATCTTGCCATCCGCCGCGCGGGACGCCACCTTGTCGAACTCCTTGTTGCCCTGCTTCAGCGTACGGGCAAAGCGGCCTTCTTCCAGCGTCAGCTGATCGATGACGAACGCCGCGTTGCGCTCCAGCTCCGGATACGCATTCTTGTACTGGTTGATGATCACCTTCGCGATTTCGCAGGTGAAGCCGTCGGGCATACCGAGCTGCATCCCGTAGCGCACCGCGCGGCGAATCAGGCGGCGGAGAATATAGCCCTGATCCGTGTTGGACGGGGACACGCCGCGGTCGTCGCCCAGAATAAAGGTGGACGTGCGCATGTGGTCAGCAATGATGCGGAACGCCTTGGTCGTTTCCTCATCCGCGCCGTACTCCTTGCCGGACAGTTCGGCAATCTTCGCCAGAATGTCGGTGAAGGCGTCCGTCTCATAGACGGTCTTCTTGCCCGTCAGCACACAAATCGTGCGTTCCAGGCCCATGCCGGTATCGACGTTCTTCTGCTTCAGCGGAATGAACGTACCGTCCTTCTGCTTGTTGTACTGCATGAACACGTCGTTCCAGATTTCCAGATACGCGCCGCAGTGGCAGGCAGGCGAGCAGTTCGGGCCGCAGGGCTTTTTGGTGATGATGAACATCTCGGTATCCGGGCCGCACGGGCCGGTGATGCCCGCCGGGCCCCACCAGTTGTGTTCCTTCGGCAGATAGAACAGGTGGTCATCCTTCACGCCGCAGCTGCGCCAGAGATTGGCGGCTTCCTCGTCGCGGGGGCAGTCCTCGTCGCCCTCAAAGACGGTGAACGCCAGCTTGTCGGGGTCAAGACCGAGGTATTTTTCGCTCGTCAGGAACTCCCAGCTCCACGGAATCATTTCCTTCTTGAAATAGTCGCCCAGCGACCAGTTGCCCAGCATTTCAAAGAAGGTCAGGTGGCTGGGGTCGCCCACGTCGTCAATATCACCCGTGCGGATGCACTTCTGCACGTCGGTCAGGCGCGTGCCAGCGGGGTGGGGCGTACCCATCAGGTACGGCACAAGCGGGTGCATACCGGCGGTGGTGAACAGGACGGTCGGGTCATTTTCCGGAATAACGGAGGCGGAGGGAATCCGATGATGTCCCTTGGACTCCATGAACTGCTGGAACATTTCCCGCAGTTGGGCGGATGTAATCTGCTTCATAAAGGCTGCTCCCTTCAAATTCGCACAAAATGGGGTCAATCGCAAGGGCTATTATACCATTCTGTCATGCGATTTGCAAGGGCTTCACGCGGTTTCCTGCGCCATTTGCGCCTTCTGCGTACGAATGACCTTCGTCATCATCCAAACGGCGAGGGCAAGCGTCAGCACATCCGCCAGCGGCTGGCAGACTTCCAGCCCGCGCAGCCCCCACACGTTCGGCAGCACCAGCAGCGTCGGAATCAGGAACAAGCCCTGACGCGCCGCCGCCAGAATCGTCGAGCGGATGCCGTAGCCAATCGCCTGCGTGTACATGTTGCTCAGCGTAATAAAGCCCCACGCCCACACGGTCAGAATCTGAATGCGGAAGGTTTCCGTGCCGATGCGGATGACCTCCGGGTCGGAGCGGCGGAACAGCGTGACGACCGGCTCGGCAAAGGCGAAGCCCGCCGCGCCCAGCACCAGCAGCACAATCGTCGTTACCTTGACGCTGAAGGAAAACGCACGGTGCATCCGGTCATATTTTCTCGCGCCGTAATTGAAGCCGCAGACCGGCTGGAAGCCCTGCCCGAAGCCGACGACGGTGGAGTTGACGAAATTCAGGCAGCGGCTGACAATCGCGAACGCCGCAATCGCAGGGTCGCCATAGACCGCCGCGGCATTGTTGAGCAGCGACGTCGACACGCTCATGATGCCCTGCCGCCCCAGCGACGGCAGACCGTTGTTCAGGATTTTGGCGTACATCTGCTTCGTTGGGCGGTAGTTGCGCGGATGAATCGTGATGGCGTCGGCGTGCGTGCTGCACATCACCAGCAGGATGACAAAGCTCGTCAGCTGCGAAATTGCCGTCGCAATCGATGCGCCCGCAATGCCCATGTCGAACACGAAAATCAGCAGCGGGTCAAGAAGCATATTCAGCAAGCCGCCGGAAATGATGCCGACCATGCCATACGTCGCCAAGCCTTGAAAGCGCAGGAGGTTGTTCATTGACAACGACCCCATCATGAACGGCGCGGCGAGGAAAATATACCGTGCGTAGTCCAGCGCATACGGCATAGCGGTCTCCGTCGCACCGAGCAGGCGCATCAGCGGCTCATTGAACACATTGCCCAGCACCGCAATCAGCACGCCCGCCGCTACTGCGGAAAAGAAACCGACCGCGCTGTACACTTCCGCCTCCTTGCGCTTGCCCATGCCCAGCAGATGGCTGACGTTCGTACCGCTGCCCATGCCGAACATGAACGCCAGCGCCTGAATCATCGCCATCACGGAAAAGACGATGCCGACGGCGGCGGAGGCGGATGTGCCGCTTGCGCTGGCTTCCGCCGTGCCAATTTGGCTGACGAAATAGGTGTCCGCCATATTATAAATGGAGGTAATCAGCATTGAGCAGATGGTGGGAAGCGCCATTTTCGGGATAATCTTCTCCACCGGCTGCGTCAGGAGCATTTGCTGTCTTTCTTCGGCGCTCATCGCCATAGGATTTGCCCTGCCTTTCTCATTCTCTCTACGCATGGAAGCCCTTTCAGCGCATACCGAATGAAATATTCTGCAAAAATCCCGAAAATCCTTGTTTTTTTCGCCGCACTTGACAAAGAAAGTCAGATGCAGTACCCTTGTATTGGGGAGAGCATCCCCCGAAAGGCAGAAAATCGACATGAAATCGACCGAAGAAATGCTGCAAGCCGCTGTACAGCAGCTGCAAACCGCGGAGCAGGCGCGCCTGACCAGCGAAACCGACCCTGCGCGCCGGCAGCTGCTGCATCTGCTCTATGCGCGGGAAGCCGCCGCGCTGCAATCCATGACACTGGTACGCGCTGAAATCCCCGCCACCCAAAAGCGGGACTGGAAGCCGCTGATTTTCCCGCTCGCCGCCGCGGTGCTGAATCTGGGTGCGCTGGCGCTCTGGCTGACGCTGCCCAGCTGCGTGACGCCGGAAAACAGCGGCTGGATGGGGCGATTCGCGCTGTGCATCGTTGTGCAGTCGGTATCGCTCTGCGCCGCCATCGGGAGCATTGTGAGCGCCATGCGCCGCAAGCCTCCCAAGCCTGTTGCAGTGGCGGATGAGCCTGAGCTTCGCCGTCGCTTGGTGGAAGTGGAAGGGCGAATCGCTTTGGACGCGCAGACCATCGAAGCGCTTTTTGCGCAGGAATCCGTTACCATCATCAGCACAGGCGCGGAAACGGCAGCAGAGCTATATGCCTCGCTGTACGAAATGGCACAGGACGCCCGGCTGGATGGCGACGCAAATCAGGAAAAAGCGCTCTCGTGGCCGCTGTCGAATGCAAAGCGCCTGCTGAACGCGGTCGGCTGCGAAGTGGTAGACTACACGCCGGAAACAGCCATGTTCTACGACGTGATGGACGCGGACATCACCCAGCAGCGCCGCCCCGCGATTGTGCAGAAGGCGGACGGGATTGTGCAGCAGAGGGGACTGTATTTAAGGAAGGGGTAACGCCGTCGCTGCCCCCTTGTCGCGCCCACAGGCGCGAATCCCCCCTGCAACAATCAAAATCAAGAAACATGGGTGTGCATTGCGAAGGGGTCAAGGGGGCGACCGCAAAGCCCCCT
>ENA-OZEQ01000427-OZEQ01000427.1-human-gut-metagenome-genome-assembly--contig:-NODE-427-length-9484-cov-3.620426_pt1 | contig 9484 bp, 6 predicted proteins | sample MGYA00245070_ERZ653613 | MGnify/ENA primary metagenome ERZ653613 (study PRJEB26926, sample SAMN06164975) | human gut metagenome | biome: ENVO:00009003; feature: ENVO:2100002; material: ENVO:00002003... | reverse complement strand
CTCTGTAGTATAATGTGTTGTAGGTATGATTTTTTTTATTGCATTTTATGCAGATCCAATCAATAATATGGCAGGTAATGAACTATGATCAAATCGATTCTGACAGTTGTTTTTGGCATATTACTTCTTCTTGCATTTATCGCTCTGATTGTCTGGTCTGTCCAGGTATCAAAGGAAAAAATGGCAAACAAACGAAGCCGCCGGACAACTGCTGTGAAAAAGAAATATGAAGAGGCACTGGAAGGTGACACAGAGGCCGATATGGGTTACTGGTATAACAAAGAGGATATGGAAGATGGCGATGCGATCACCCGTCTCCGCTGCGAACATCATTTCAACAAACTGGAAGAATGTATCAATGATCTGGTTGTGGAAATGTATGACTGCGGTCTGGTGCGAACCGAAGAGCTCTATATGATCGCATACGGAATTGAAGCCCTGACACCGGACTCTCCTGTATTCCATATAACAGGCGTATCCTCGGATGATGACGATGCTCCAGTCACCTCGCTTCCTCCGGTATCGACAGATGCACAGCGCAAGATCTATGAACGCTGGACCAGCTATGTAAATGCATTGCTGCAGCTTGTTGAGATCAGGACTTCAGAGGACAATAAAAAAGCGATCATTGACGGCCTTATGACCTACGGTCGTAAGAATCTGTTAACCCTGCTCTATAGTCCTGAATAAAAATATAGTAGAAGAATTAAGAATTAGAAAGACATATACATGGAACTTATAAAACCAACTTTATCGCAACTTGACATTTTAACTCCGTATCTGAGAGGTACCAGTATCAGAGACTGTGGTTTCTGTCCTGGAAATGCCATCTTATGGGCAGAGGAATACCATGTATCCTATACAATCCTCTCTGGTATGCTTGTATTTATATCAGAAGAAGGCGGAAAACCTTCTTCTTTTACGTTTCCGCTCGGCAAAGGCAAAGATTTTGTGAAAGATCTTCAGGATCCTGTCTATCTTCAGAATGCAAAAGCCGTATTTGAAGAAATCTGTGCCTGGTTTCAGTCAAAGGGTGTAACCCCCAGTGTCCACTGTGCGACACTGGAAATGTATGAAATCATCTCCGGCTGGTACGGCAAAAACTTCTCTTATACTCTGGATCCAGGTGATTTTGACTATATCTACACGGTAGAAAAGCTGACCGGTCTGCGTGGAAAGAAGCTGCATGGCAAACGGAATCATATCAACAGCTTTCTGCGTAATTACCCGGATTATGAATACTATACAATCACAGATGAGCACATCGATGCCTGTCTTGCAGTCGCCAGATACTGGGTGGAAAAACACGATGTCCTGCAGCCGGATCTTGCAGAAGAACATGCTTATGAATATAATATCATCCGGAAAGCTCTTGCAAACAGGAAAAAACTTCAGATGACCGGAGGAATCATCTACGTCAATCACATCCCGTCTGCATTTACCTTAGGGGAACCGCTGACCGCAGATACCTTTGACGTACATTTTGAGAAAGCAGATGACAGTATTGACGGCATCTATCCTATGATCAATCAGTCATTTGTCACGCATGAGCTTCAGGCTTATACCTATGTAAACCGCGAAGAGGATCTCGGACTTCCCGGACTTCGTAAGTCTAAGATGTCCTACGTTCCGGATATCCTCTATAAAAAAGGAATCATTCAGTTAGCTGAAATCTGACAGCACTACTGAGTAATTGATAGAACAAAAGAATGGAGAGACAAAAATGAAAAAAGAAAATTGTATCGTAGCTCAATCCGGCGGTCCTACCGCTGCAATCAACGCTTCTTTAGCCGGTGTGATCGATGGAGTTCGAAAATCCGGTAGTTTTACAAGAATCTATGGTTCTTTGCATGGTATTACCGGCGTTCTGGAAAATAATATGATGGATATGTCACTGATGGCACTCTCCCATTTTCCTATGTTGAATACACTGGAGCTTACACCAGCCATGTATCTTGGCTCCTGTCGTTACAAGCTCCCGGATTATACCGAGGATCCCGCTCCATATAAGCAGATATTTGAACGTTTTGAAGAATATGGAATCAGTGCATTCTTCTATATCGGTGGAAATGACTCCATGGATACAGTTTTAAAGCTCAGCAACTATGCCAAATCCATCCAGTCAGATGTTAAGATCATTGGAGTACCAAAGACGATCGACAACGATCTGTTTGCAACCGACCATACACCGGGCTTTGGCTCTGCTGCCAAATATGTGGCTTCCACCGTATTAGAGATTGCACATGATGCTTATATCTATAAGATTCCGGCAGTTATCATCATCGAAATTATGGGGCGGGATGCCGGCTGGCTGACTGCATCTTCCGCTCTGGCCAGAACAACCTACAGTCAGGCTCCGGATCTGATCTATCTTCCGGAAGTTGCATTTTCAAAAGAACAGTTCTTAGCCGATGTTAAAGATAAACTTACAAAACAGAAAACGGTTATTGTTGCTGTTTCGGAGGGTATTCACGATGCTGACGGCAACTACATCAGCTCAGATTCCGCTGTTGCAGACAAATTCGGTCATGCACAGTTAAGCGGTGCCGGCAAGGCTCTGGAATATCTGGTTCGTGATGAAATCGGTGTTAAAGTACGTTCCATCGAGCTGAATGTATTACAGCGTTGTGCCGGTCATATTGCATCCAGAACCGATATTACAGAATCTTTTTCTCTTGGCCAGGCAGCAGTCAAATATGCTGCTGAAGGCAAGACCGGTATCATGGCTGCGATCGAACGAATCTCAAACGATCCGTATCAGTGGGTGATCAAATCCGCCGATGTTGCTGATATTGCAAACGAAGCAAAATCCGTTCCGGTTGAATGGATCAATGAAGCAGGAAATGATGTCACAGACGAAATGATCGACTATCTTCGTCCTCTGATCATCGGTGAGGTTTCATTACAGTATAAAGATGGACTTCCTGTATATCTTCCGGTCGATCACTTATTACATTAATTGCCTGTATATCAAAAAATACAATCAAAAATCCATGCGCCCGGTGAATTCATCAAGATAAACAATGCGCATGGATTTTTTTGTATAAAACGCACAACGTATGAAAATATGTCAAAAAAAACTTACTTTTAATTTGCAAATCGTTGTTTTTATGGTCATAATTTGTTCATAATTTATCGTTATTATATAGACAGTTCTTAATTCATAATTTTTTTCTTTGTTGTTGAAGATATTAGATAAGCCCTTTCCTTTTGAGAAGGGCTTATTTAATTTATACGGACTACGCATGTTTTCTATAGCTCTGCCCTTTCTTTCACGAATATTTATTTCGCCTCAAGGATCTCATGCACAATATGCCCAACAGATTCAAAAGCCTAAGATAACAAAAGCAGGATATCCTCACTCCTTATCGGAGGTATTGGATATCCTGCTTTTTACTGTTCCCATGTTCCGGAAATACCGGTCATGGTCACCAAATCCTTATGTTTACTTTACTGTTATTGTACACTTGGCAAATTTCTTGCTTCCATCCTTTGCCTTCACAGTAATTGTTACTTTACCCTTCTTCTTAGCTGTTACAAGACCAGATGCAGATACAGTTGCAACCTTCTTATTTGAAGATGTCCACTTTACTGTCTTATTACCTGCTGACTTTGGTCCTACAGTAGCTTTTAACAAATATGTTCCCTTCTTCTTGATCGTAACCTTTTTCTTATTCAGTTTGATCGTCTTAACCGGATTTGCAACGGTTACAGAACAAGTTGCGTAAACATTGCTTCCATCCTTCGCAGTACATGTAATCGTTACACGACCTGCTTTCTTAGCAGTTACAACACCCTTTGAGCTTACTGTTGCAATCTTTTTGTCTGAAGACTTCCAGGTTACAGCCTTGCTGGTTGCATTCTTTGGTCCAACCTTTGCTTTTAAGGTATATTTCTTACCCTTTAAGATTGTTCTCTGCGTCTGATTCAGTTTGATGGACTGTACCGGATTTACAACCGTAACACTACAGGTTGCGAATACGCCGCTTCCATCCTTTGCTTTACATGTAATAACTGCCTTTCCTGCTGCCATTGCAGTAACCTGACCATAAGATGTTACCTGTGCAACCTTTGCATTTGAGGAGCTCCACTCTACAGTAGCCATATTCGCATTTTCCGGTAATACCGTCTGTGTTAAGGACTGTTTATTGCCCACAAATAATTTCATTGTCGTTGCATCTAACTTGATTGATGTAACTCTCTGCTTAACCGTTACACGGCAGGTTGTCTTAGCACCCATTCCGTCTGCAGCACTACATGTGATTACGGCTGTACCTCTTCCAACCGCTGTGATCATACCCTTCTGATCTACTTTTGCGATCTTCTCATCGGAAGATGACCATACAACCTTCTTATTACCTGCATTTGCCGGTAATACAGATGCTGCGATCGAAGCTTTTTCGCCTGCATTGATCTCAACTGCTGTCTTATCCAGTGTGATATTTGTGATCTGCTGTACAACTGTGACTTTAATTTCTTTTTCAATATTACTTCCATCCTGTGTTGTACATCTTATCGTTGTTGTTCCCGGTGCAACACCACGGATTCTTCCGATCGTATATGAGATTCCATCTACTGTCATTGTTCCACCCGAAACGGTTGCAATGGATGTATCATCCGATGACCAGGACAGTGTCTTTTTGGTTGCTGTATCCGGTGTTACCTTTGTTTTTACAACCGTATCTTTATCAATATATGCGACTACATTTGTCTGATCAACGGTAATATCTTTTGCAAGTTCATTAATTGTAAGATTAAACTGTGACTGTTTACCGCTTCCATCAAGAGCCTTGCAGTAAATGATTACTTTACCCTGCTTTAATGCAGTGATCGTTCCATCAGCAGCAATTGCTGCAATGTTCTCATCCGAAGATGACCACTCTACATCCGGATTACTTGCATCTGCAGGCATAACATTTGCTGTTACTTTCATCTTCTCTCCGGAATTCATAACAGTTCCTTCTCTTACAATCTGGATTCCGGTTACTCTCTGTATAACTGTGATCTTGCACTCGGTTGATATACCATCTGCAATCGTACAGGTAATAATGGCTTCTCCCGGTGCTACTGCACTTACAATACCCGTGGTTGTTCCTACGGTTGCTATCTCCGGATTACTGCTGCTGTATTTCGGTTTAAATAAAGATGTATCTTCTGCCTGGATCTTTGCAACAAGTGTTACTCTTCTTTCCTCTGCAGTTGCTCCCTTGATCAGGGTATATTCTGTGTGATTTAAGGTTACACCATTTGCACTTGTATATACTGTGATCTCTGCTCTTGCATATATTCCCTGATTTGCCTTCAGCTTACAGAATATAGTAGCAGTTCCTTCAGAAATTGCTGTTACCTTACCATTCTGGTCAACCTGCGCTACGGTTTCATCACTGGATGACCATACAAGTTCTTTGTTTGTTGCGGTATCCGGTGTTACTGTTGCTGTGAATGTCTTAGATACACCTGTGAACATCGTTGTCTTCTGTTCTGACAGTGTTACACCTTCGCCCATCTGGGAAACATTTACCTTTAACACTGTATCTACACCTGAATCCTTTGAAATACAATGTAAGTATACTGTACCTGCCCCCTTTGCTGTCAACACGCCTGCATTGGTACAAGTTGCAACTTTATAATTTGATGCGCTGTCTTTATCTGCTGTTGTTGTAACCTTATAAGTAACGCCTGAATACTCTTTGTCTGCTACGCCTTCATCTGTATAGCAGGTTGCTGTAAGTGTTTTTGTTTTCAGGTCATCGCCAACCCAGCTTCCTGCTACCAGGTCGATCGTATCACCATCATTATATTCAACATTCTGTTTGTCTTTTAATACAACCTTTGTTACCGGCTTATGACAGCTGATCGTCATATAAGCTCTTGCTTTGTTATTGATATTTACATAAAGGGTTGCTGTTCCTGCGCCAACACAGGTAAGCGTGCCATCATTATCTACCTTGAATACCTTTGGATCACTGGAGCTCCAGGAAATGATATCCTTGGAATATTCGTTCTCCTTCTTATCCTTTGCAACTAATGTTGTGGTATCACCGACACGAAGGCTTAACTCTGCATTTCCGCTATTCACAATGCTGCCATTTGAGGTATACAATACAATTAAGGATAATGGATTATCAACAATTAATTTAAACTTTGCTGTCTGTTTTCCAAGTCCGATATAGTAACTATATTCAACATTCTGTGTCTTTTCATTGGTAACGTCTGTATATAAGGTGTATCCCTGAAGTGTTGCATTCTTGATCAGATTATTTCCATTCTGATCCGTCGTACGGATACATGCATATCCGATCGTATCATCCTTACGGTCTACACCGGAATACTCTGACTGATATCCATCGGCTACCAAATTCGCCATATTAAAGATGTAGTTTGGCTCTGACAGAGAAATATGTCTGCTGTTATTTGTACAGGAGAACTCACCCTCCAACAGTCCAGGACAGGAAGATACATCGATTGCAACCAAAGCATTATTATCCAGCTTCAATGTAGTTAAACCTGTATTATTCTTAACGTCAATTTTCTGTAAACGGTTATCCGAAAGATCCAGCTCTGTCAGTGCTGTGTTTTTGCTCACATCGATATCCATGAGCTGGTTGGAATTCAGATCCAGCTTCTCCAGTAACGGATTCTTCGTAACATCGATCGTGCTTAACAGCATAGCTCCAAGATTCAGATATTTCAGAACCGCATTCTTGCTGACATCCACAGACTGGATACTGTTATTGGACAGGTTCAATGTTTCCAGACTGGATTCTTTGGACACATCGATCGACTTGATCTTATTTCCTGCTACACTCAGTATCTGGAGCGACGTTGCTCCATCCATATTTAATACAGATATGGCATTATCATCTGCGATCAGTGTCTTAAGACCGGTATCACCTGTAATATCCAGCTCATTGATTCCACCTTCTCCACCTGACAGCATGTAGGAACAATCAACATAGGCTAATTTTGTATGGTCCACACTGTTGCTTGATATATCTAACGTATGAAGCTTTGTCATATTCTGACAGTGCAGGAATTCCAGATTCGTGTTCTTGCTCAGATCCAGTGCCGACAATACGTTGTAACCAACATTCAGCCGCACAAGTGCCGGCAGCTTTGACAGATCGATCGAAGTCAACTGGTTTCCATATACATTTAATTCTTTCAGAGCTGCATAAGTCGTCTGGAATGTGATATCTGTGATCTGATTATAGGAAAGATTAACAGAAGCAAGCTGTTCTGCTTTCTTTGGTAATGTAAATGTCGTCAACTGGTCGCTCGATGCATTAATAGATTTCAGATTCTCCAGATCCGCTACATCCAGACTTCCAATTGCCTGACCGGAACAGTCCAGATATTCCAGTGACGTAAATACATCCACGCCTGCAAGACTTGATATCTTCTTTGAATATGTACTGATACTTACATTCAGTGATGTTACCGCATCAATTTCTTTTTCTGACAACGTGCCATCTTTATTTGTATCAAAATTCGATGATACATATGACCGAAAGTTCGCGTCGGTAAATGTCGAATTGATATCTACATCTCCCGTTGCAGCGACAGCTACCGGACCAATTCCGGCAAACGACTGGAATACCAGCGCAAACCCTAGTGCCGCTGAGATAAATTTCTTACCTTTTCTCATAGTTTACTCTCCTTCTTTTTACTCATCTGCCTGATTTTGTTCTGTTAAAACATCGTTCCGGGCAGAGTTCACCTAGATAACATCTATTTTAAACGCCCCCGGTTTTTCTGTCAATAAGTATAAAAGAAAACCCAAAAAATTAGAAAATTTGCACATATTTAACAGAAAAAACTGCCATGCAGACATCCTTACTCCGGACATCTGCATAACAGTTTCTTCTATAAATATATTTAGCTGTTCAGGTTTGTATATCCAACCAACATCGAATCTACTGCAACAGCAGCTTCTCTACCTTCATGGATCGCCCATACGACCAGCGACTGGCCTCTGTGCATATCACCTGCAACAAATACCTTTGGCACATTCGTTGCATAGGACTTCGGGCATGCAGTCTTTACATTGGTACGTTCATTTAATTCTACGCCAAAGCTGTCTGCTACATACTTCTGGCTACCAAGAAATCCGGCTGCGATCAGAACAACTTCACAGTCGATCACATACTCACTGTCCGGTACCTCTGTCATATTCATGCGGCCGGTCTTTGGATCCTTCTGCCAGTCAAGTTTTACGCACTTGGCCCCCTTCACATTACCATCCTTATCCTTTAAGAACTCCTTAACGGTCGTCTCATAGATACGAGGATCGTGTCCGTATACTGCGATTGCTTCCTGCTGACCATAATCGGTCTTGCAGACTCTCGGCCACTCCGGCCATGGGTTATTCTCTGCTCTCTGATCCGGAAGCTTCGGCATCATCTCAAGCTGGGTGACACTCTTTGCTCCTTCTCTGACGGCAGTTCCCACACAGTCATTACCGGTATCACCGCCGCCGATAACCAGAACATTTTTACCCTTGCAGTTCACGAACTGCTTATCTGCAAACTTTGAATTTACAAGACTCTTTGTCGTTGTCTTTAAGAAATCAACCGCAAAATAGATTCCCTTCGCATCTCTGCCTGCTGCCGTGATATCTCTTGGATTGGATGCGCCGCAGGCAAGTACAACTGCATCATATTCCTTTAACAGATCTTCTGCCTTTACATACTTCTGATTTGGATTCTTCAGATAGCCTGTGATCTGGTCATCCTTTGGATACGGTGACTTTGCTGTGGACTTTCCGGTTGCCACTTCTGTATTTAATATAAAACGGATGCCTCGCTTTTCCATATATGCGATCTTACGGTCGATGACTTCTTTTTCCAGTTTCATATTTGGAATACCATACATCAGAAGTCCGCCCGGTCTGTCACTTCTCTCATATACAGTGACGTCATGTCCACGGCTGTTTAACATATCTGCTACAGCAAGTCCGGATGGACCGGAACCGATCACGGCAACTTTTTTGTCAGTTTTTCCTTTTGGAGGCTGATCATTTACCAGACCATTTGCATAGGCATATTCAATGATCGCACGTTCATTTTCTCTTACGGATACCGGATCACCGTTAATATTACAGGTACATGCCTTCTCACAGAGAGCCGGACATACACGGCTGGTAAATTCAGGGAAATTATTGGTCTTGCTCAGTCTGGCATAAGCATGTTCCCAGTTGTCATTATAGATCATATCGTTCCATTCAGGGATCAGATTATTTAACGGACAACCGGATGCCATACCGCCGATCATCATACCTGCCTGACAGAATGGAACACCACAGTCCATACATCTGGCAGCCTGGATCTTCTGTTCTTCAAGACTTAATGGTATATGGAATTCATTGAAATTCTTAATTCTTTCTTCCGGAGCGATCTCTATACTGGTTTCTCTTTCATATTCTAAAAATCCGGTCGGTTTACCCATTTTAATCCTCCTTAAGCAATTTCCACCTTTTTGCCCG
>ENA-OZEQ01000419-OZEQ01000419.1-human-gut-metagenome-genome-assembly--contig:-NODE-419-length-9619-cov-4.115537_pt1 | contig 9619 bp, 7 predicted proteins | sample MGYA00245070_ERZ653613 | MGnify/ENA primary metagenome ERZ653613 (study PRJEB26926, sample SAMN06164975) | human gut metagenome | biome: ENVO:00009003; feature: ENVO:2100002; material: ENVO:00002003... | reverse complement strand
GCATATCTGAAGAATCTGAAGGCTCCTTCCCAGACACACTTTTTGAAACACTACCGCCGACCTCGGGCCAAGATAGCAGCGCGCCTGCACCTTGAAGTCCCTTTTCGCACGATCTCCACCCGTCCGGGTCGTATCGTCCGAAAAGAGACTTCCGGTTGGTCCCGCCGCTGTGTATCTGCCCGTGGCCGGCATCTTCTTTCCTAAATGGGACCGGCCCATGAACCGTATGTCAAACTTCAAAATGGATTTGGTATGATTGACCTTCAGAAACACATCTGGGAAGGCTGGACCGTAGGAGATTTTGTCGAGCGTTTGGCTCCCGAGTTGGATCGTATTATGTCGGGACGCAGTTGGCGTTGTCCCTTTACCACGAAGCAGGAGCTCGCCACGTGGTGCCGGGAGAATCAGCCCTACTACAAAAAGCACATTCCGGGAGTTGTCGCCTATTTTGCCCGGAGGTATCGTTTACGTTGAAGCAACAGGAGATGATTTACTACCATCGCTTTTATGTTGAGAGTCTATATCCCGAGAACCGGCGGAGGATTCTCCGCTGGTTGTTTCGTACTTTTAGTGTCTACCTGTGTGAAGCAACGCCTGCGGGTTACAAGGGACGCTTCTATACGCAGAACGTTCGCTTCCCGAAAGCAGCTTTCCGTGATTTGACGTTCAGTCTTCGTGGAGACCGCTCGTTATGTCTGTGGGTCGTCTCATATGACCTGCACACGCTCTATCTTGAGCGGAATATCTATGTCTATGGAAAGTGGCTCGATAGATAGCTGTCTTTCTTTGTGGCTATTCAAACTGCATATATCCACATGCGGCAACATGTGGAGAAGAAGAACTAGTTCTGGTAGAGAAAGAAGCTATTACTCTTCTGTAAAAATGTGTTGAATCATCTCTGATATTATCTTTAAGGCGGTTAGTCTGTAATGCATTATTATTGTGCTTGAAGATTTCAGAGAGGGGATTATTGGCTTTATATACTAAATCTTGTTGTTTTTTGTGAAAAAACGAGGAATTAACGTTTTTTCATCGATTCTCTCCAAACAGAGGGACAAGAGTCAAAAACAGCCTTTAGGGGCCCAGACCGATCTCGTTTACAAGATAAGGCATGGCGGTGTTTATTTCGCCAAAATTGACTGTAAAATCGAGGGGGCAACGCAGATACTATCACTCGTTAGAAAATATGTATATTCTTTTATTGTTGTTTCCCGAATTTATATGCAACATTAGCTGTTAAACAGAGTAGAGATAAAAATAAAGTCAAAAAAGAAGTTATTATTTCCCAAGAAAGAATTAGACCGGTATCCTTTTTAATATGCGAATTGACAACATATTCTGCATAATTAATTCCAATATCCGTTAATGAATAGGTTTTGGGGTTTTGTGATGAAGATTTTAACATTTCAGTCTTGTCAAGTGACTCATTTAGTTCATCTTGAGGTGGCATCTCGCACTGAAGCTCAATAAGTCTGTCGTGTATTGCTGTCGCATTTACTTCATCTCTCATCTTTGTTAATTCTGTAACATAATAAACAAATAGAACTCCTTTTTTCGTAGGGTTATACTCGTTAAGATTTATTTTTTTTGCATAGTCTTGTACTGAAGTAACGACAAGTTCATCATCTTTAGCAAAATATCTGTTAAAAATGAATGTCGCAGATAATAAAAGGCAAGCAATAGATAGAATCGTAGATAAGGTTTTGTCTATAAATAATTTTTTCTTTTGAAGGTTTATTTTGCTTATTACATCTTTGTCGAAAATTTTCCATAAATCTTCTTTTTTAGATTGTGTTAATCTGTAAGGCGTTTTTCTCATGTTGGGGCCTCTGTCAGAATCAGCAAATATACCGCTACTCACTTTTTGGAACCATTCAGGATTGTCTTTTAGAATATTTTCTACTTGTCCCTTTTTTATCGGGGTATAATACAAGTTACGGGCTCCTTTATTCCTTTGAAAAAAAGATTCGTATTGATCTTGTAATCTATCAGCAATTACATCCGAAATCATATCTTTTCTTAGATGCGCAACTTCGGTTACATAGAACAATATATATGCGACTTGTTCTATTTCTGTTTTTTTTTGAAACTCAATAGTGTCAAAAAAATTATCAGATGTCAGAATTAGATTAGTTTGGGGACTCATATTATAAAATAGTGGATATTATTAATCTAATGTAAGATAATTGCTGTCATGCTGTTGATGATCTATATACAAAGATAGCGATATTTGTGATATTGTTAGGGTATGACATGAGTTTTTTGCAGCCAAAAGAAAAAATGGCGGTAGCCATTTTCCATGGCGCAGCCATCTCGTTTCTTCCCTTATTTTGACTTTACTTTAATGAACGTATATATGAATACGGGGATAAAGTAAAGTCGCTTTTTCATTGGTTGTAAATTATATATTGGATTCTTTGGTTGTTTTGTGTTTAATTGCGATATTTGCGTTACGATTATCATGTAATGATTAAATGGTGTAATATGAAACCCAACAATCCTTTCCTGATAGCGGGCTATCACAGCCCTGAATTCTTTTGTGACCGTGAGACAGAAACGGCTGCTATTCTCGATGCACTCCATAATGGACGTAACGTGACATTGATAGCCCCGCGTCGTATGGGTAAAACCGGTTTGATTCGTCATGCCTTTTATCGCCTGAAAGAGCAGGAGCCCGATATTGTCACGCTCTACATGGATATCTACTCTACGCAGTCAATGGGTGATTTCGTGCGGTTGTTTGCCAATACGGTGTTGGGGAAACTGGATACTGCGCCTCAGAAAGCATTAAGCCGCATCGGACAATTCATTCGCAGTTGTCGTCCGGTATTCACTATTGATGAGTTGACCGGAGCCCCCAAAGTAACGATTGATGTGGCTCCCCAAGAAGAGGAGCGTACACTGAAAGAGATATTCGATTATCTGAGATCCTCGGAGAAACGGTGTTATATTGCCATCGACGAGTTTCAGCAGATTGCCGAATATCCGGAAAAGGGTATCGAGGCTCTGTTACGCTCCTACATTCAGTTCCTGCCTAATGTAAACTTTATCTTTGCGGGCAGTAAGCAACATTTGATGCAAGAGATGTTCACGTCATCGAAAAGACCGTTCTATCAGAGTACGCAGCTCCTGACCATCGGCCCAATTGATCGTGAGTCGTATGCCTGTTTTGCTGCCGAATACTTCGCTGAACATGGCGTACAGCTTCCCCGTGAGGTTTTTGATGCGATTTATGACAAATTTGACGGACATACCTGGTATATTCAGTGCCTTCTCAATCGCTTGTACGGCTATAATCGGGATGTGGATACGGAGTTGGTGGCGTATGCTACAGAACAGATCGTTTCCGAACAAAGCTATTCGTATGCAGATCTACTGAAAGCCTATTCGGCCGGTCATGTGCGCCTGTTGAAAGCCATCGCCCGCGATGGGTGTGTCAAAGAGGTGCTGGCAGGAGACTTTATCAGCCGACATCGGCTTCGCGCAGCAAGTAGCGTAAGTGCTTCATTGAAGAAGCTGCTCGACAACGAACTGGTTTATCAGACACCTTGCGGATATATTATTTACGACCGCTTTATGTGCGAGTGGTTGCGGCAGCAGCCATTCTAAAGACAAGATATTATGAAAAATGAGATAATTCGATTCTCGGTACAGAATATTATAGAACTACCAACGTAAATTGAATAGTCGTTTTTCAGCATACTCTGGAAATCTAAGTCAAATGAATGCAAATATTGAGTACGAGAAATTTACCCAAGAGATATATCAAGAGTTAGTAAATGCCGATGTCCTTAAGGCAACCCGGGTGCAACATAATGTAAAACTAAAAGGTAAATCTGGCCAAGAGCATCAAATAGATGTTTATTGGGAGTATGAGATAGCAGGTATTCGACATAGGGTTGCTATAGAGTGCAAGAACTATAACAGAAAGGTCGAGATTGGCAAAGTTAGAGATTTCTACGGTGTGCTGTCAGATCTGAATAATGTCGCCGGTATTATGGTCACTAAAGTCGGATATCAAAAGGGAGCAAAGGAGTATGCATCAACATACGGCATCACTCTTAAAGAGTTGCGAGAACCTAACTTTGGAGAGGCTATAGTGGGACAAATAGAGTTAAATTTTGACATGTCTATCCGTTGTTGTTTGTTTCGTGTTGATAAGGATTACGAAGAAACCGACCGATTTAGCGTGGCTGGATACAAACATTTTCTAGACGCAATGAGTCTAGAGATGGATTCCCAATGGGAAAAAGCAACTCATATCCCGCTTGAACTCAACAATGGATATATTATAGATACTTCAGGTAAACGAATAGCATCTTTGGATGAAATAGAGGCAACGCTTCCTGAGAATTCCGATACGGATATTATCTTCAATTATGAAGATGCGTATGTCAATACTCGCTGGGGGCTTATAAAGATTAATGAGGTAAAATATGAATATGAGAAAAAGAATCATAAAAGAATCATATCAATTGATGCCAAAGGATTTGTGAAGGCGATTCTGAAAGATGCCATAAATGGCGACATCAAGATGATTTCAAGGTAATTATATCGATATAGATATGTTCCAAAGAGTGTGTCTGGAAAATAAATAAAAAATCTACAGATTCCTCAAATTTGTAAAAATAATACAATAATGGCAAATAGAGCGGCGACCTCAGTATTGTTTGGATTTGATTTTCAAGCGAACGCAGCAATAGTATTAATGCTTGAGAATATTAAAGATATGTCCAGTATCCGTTTAGAAGGATCTGAAGATATAGAAATCAATCTAAACGATGGCAGCAGTATTTTGGCTCAAGCAAAGTCTGTTGTAAATAGTAGTACTGACTTCTCAAATGTTCTATCCAATCTTAAAAAGTCTATAATATCTTTATCAGAAGCAGAGCATAAATTGGGAGTAGTGAAAGAACTTATATATATAACTAACACTCCAAACCCATTTAATGAGAAACAATTGAATCCTATATTTTATGGCGCTTCACAAAGGGATTATAGCTCATTGCCAAGATCTTTAAAAGATAAAATTAATAAGATAATCTCTAAGATTGAAAAACCTCTTGATACGAGTAAATTCAAAATACAGATTTTACCTTTTGAGACAGATAATGACAATGAAAGATATAAATGTGTTATGAATGCTATTGGTGATTTCATTCCCAAATTAGGAAATATATCTATAGCTAAAGACAACTTACACGGAATTTGGGTAAAAGATATTTTTAGAAGTGGAACGAAAAGGATGTCTGATATAAAACTAACTAAAAAAGATATTATATGGCCTTTAATAGTTCTTGCAACTCAAAATGAAAATTATGATGAAGATGAATTTGATGATTCTGAGATATATGAACTATCAAGAAGTTACGAAGCAATTATAAATACCTGCTCGGAAAAATACGAATTTGTAACTAAGGTGCTATGTGCATATAATGTTTTTTATAAAGAAGCAAAACAAAGTGAAAGGAAACGAAAATTTATAGAAATGGAGAGTAGTAAATTCGCATATCTTTTTGAAGGGGAAAGTATATCTCTGTCTAATACTCTACAAGAAAAACTTCTACAAATTATTGTTCGCAATATTTTGAACAAACGTATTCAAATAGATAATATTAAGAATGCTGTGAATCTATGATTTTCAATTCAATCTATATCGAAGAGGCTGGTAATAAACGATTGATTGTTTTCTCTGATAGAAACAACCTCATACATAGTCTTGCAAACAGTAAGGGTAAAACGACTTTACTAAGACTTATGTTGTATTCAATCGGATATAACGTACCCAATACTAAGCATATTAAATTCGAAAACTGCAAAGTCGAAAGTCAAATAACTTTGGATAGTGGAGAGGTTTTAGTATTATGCAGAGAATCGAGGGATTATATTGAATTGAAACAGAATGATTCTGTAGCGACATATGTTTTGCCAAGTGATGAAGCGTCTCTTCATAAAATTATTTTTAAAGCTAATTACCCAGAACTGATAAATAATCTTTTAGGAATATTCTATTTTGACCAGGAAAAGGGATGGACTTTGCTTAATCGAGGAGTTGTCATTGGAAGTATTCGCTTTAATATAGAGGAACTAATTAGGGGAATAGCAGAGATTGATTGTTCTGAATTATATAGACAAAAGGAGACAAAGAGACAAGATCTTTTGAAATACAAACAGATGTTTAGTGTTTCTAAGTATCAAGAAACTATTGATTCCGAATCCAATAATCTTGCAGGAGAATCATATAATTCTTTGATTGATAGCAAAATCAATCAATGTAAGATACAGCATAATATGTTAAAGAAAGAATTATGCAGAATAGATAAGGTCCTAAAGGAAAATAAATATTTTAGAAATTTCATTGCAGAAATAGGTCTATTAGTTCAAGCTCCTAATAGAGAAATCTTTGCCGTTACAGAGGATAATATTATAGGTCTTAACGACACCATTGATTTTCTTATAGCCAAACGAAAACTAATAGCTTCTCAATATAATCAAATTCAGTCGGAAATTATTGAACTTGAAAAGGAGCGCAGAATAGAAGAACAACAGTTGTCCTTCTTTGATAATGTTGAAACGATTTCGGATATATTTGATAAAAGAATTTCGAGTATACCTATAAATGAAGTTGCTGTAAAAAAAGGAATTGCGAAATTAGAAAAAGAAATAGCGGACATCAATCTAAAGATTAGAGAATTAACACAAAGTGCAAATAGTGTAATCTCATCGATATTCAATACTACTAAAAAATATCTTCAAGAACTAGGAATAGATGAAAGTCATAATACCGAAAAGTATTTATTTACCTCAAATCTAAAAGAATTATCAGGAGCCATATTACATAAAACAGTTTTTGCTTTTAGACTTGCTTGCTTGTTAGAGGTTGAAAAACATTTGAACATTAAATTCCCAATAATTCTTGATTCTCCGAGTGGAAAAGAAATTGATAAACAAAACATAGAAGCAATGGTTGAGATATTAAAAAGAGATTTTGCTAATAACCAAATCATTATTGCATCTATATATGAATATCGTTTACCAAATATTAATAGAATCAGTATTGTTAATAGATTAATTGAATAATGTTATGGCTGAACTTGAAACTGCAACAAATGCTCCCATCACGTTTATAGAATTGGAATTACTCATAAGACGGATTATTGAGGATTTCACCTTAATAAATGCAGCTCAAATTAAAAAGGAACTCCATAATTTATCTGATAAACAGGCTAATACAATAGGACTTTCTGTACAAGATTTTATAGATTATAATACAAAGAAAAATAGCTTTGGTAAAAGTGCATTTACTTATTTGTATCATATAAACTATTTGTTACAAAAGTTAGTTGAAAAGTCAGTTATTAATAAAGTTTCGTCTTTAGGTGGCTTACCAATGTTAGGTGATATGTACGTATCTCTTAATATGCCTTCACCAGAGGAAGAATGGCTGAAAATAACGTCTTATGCAGAATATTTAGGTCTTGATTATGTTAGAGAAAGGATTTCTCCTTTTACCGCCATTATAATTGTTTGTGACGATAAAGGTGATAACCATATTGGTAGCGGTCTACTTATATCAACAAATCATATATTAACATGTCTGCATGTTGTTGAAGGAGTGGAAATTAAGGAGGTGTTAGTTAAAGAGGAGCAATACGCTATTAGAAATATATATAAATCGGACTCTAAAGATATTGCTGTTATTGAGATTTTGGACTGCCCATTAAATCCTGAGAATGATGTGGTATTTAGTAGCGGACAAGTCTTAGACACAATTCTTACTTTTGGATATCCACCTATTTCCAGAATTAGGGAAACTCCCCTAATAGTACAAAAAGGTGAAATTAACGCTATTTCAACAAACTATAATGGGGATAAATGTTTAATATACTCTTCCGTTGTGCGACCTGGAAATAGTGGTGGTCCAATATTTTCGGATAAAGGTTATTTTGTAGGAATGGTAACTGAGCATCTTGAAAGAAAAACATCCATAAATACAATTTTCGTTGATAAGGACAACTCCGTAGAAGAACAAATCCAATCTCTTTGTGACCAAATTAATATGATTCCACAAGTGGTTCCATTTTATGCAGGATTAACAGCTAGAGAGATATTTGAAGAACTTAAATTATTAAAACCAGAACTTGTTGTTTCCTGTGAATGGTCAAGAATGGTTTATTCGTAAAGATAAAATCTAGATTGTGATTTTAATGTCGACAACATTGACATTACCTTTGCTTCAGATAAAGCGTTCTTTTCAATAATGCAGAATAAAACAGATATGAAACTGCTCTTGTTTCTAAATCGTTGCCTGTTGCATTTTTTTCTCTCCGACTGTGTAGATCGCTTATTTTTAGAGATAAAGACAAAGTGCTATGTCTCGAGTCGTGGGAGGTTGTGTGTATCCGGATTCCGGCTTCGGCAATCCATCGTCCGAAAGTAGGCGAGGGAATCTACCTGTTGCTTGTTTTTGCCTAGGAGCCCGAATTCTTCGTTAATAAGCGATTGAACACGAATACGGCGAATTACCTCTGCTTCGTTCGGTATATCCTGATTGAATATTCTTTGTTGCTCGTTCTTCGGTTTGGTATAGATGTAGATACCAAGGAATTATCGGTGATTCATCTTCATTGTGTAAGGATTAGAGATGGCCGGGGAATAATCAAGATAAATAAAGAGATATGCGGTCATTACACAATGGATTTTGTCTCAGAGTTGCATTGGTACATGTAAGTGTCATAGATATTGTTTTTTGATTAATACTTGTTTCTGTTGCAAATAAAATAGGTGTTATGATGGTAATATTTATCACAGGAGAATAACTTTTGGCTCATTCTATCTTTGGAGGCTCAAAGAACTTGTCCTGCTCTGCCCGTAGGATCTTGGTATATTTACCGCCTTTGATATAGGGGATATTATGGTATTTCCATAATGATAGAACTGGTTATAATACCATAGGCTCTTCGGAAGCTATGAGGTCTTTGGCTTGCTACGTGTATGATACACGTTTCGCGTGGGCTGTCCGTGTGGCTTATTTCAGATAGGGGCAGCGAAATGAGGTAAGTCAATGCGGCAACCCGCGTTTTTTATGGCCTTCAATTACGATTACATCGGGAATCTCGCCCTGCTCGACCGCCGAAAGGTCGCCTTCTTTGCTTCGCGTATCGTCTTTCCTGCAGTCGAAGAGCAGGCCTTCCGTTGGGCCGAGGCGTGTTGCGCAACCGACCGCGTCGTGATGAGCGGCTTCCAATCGCCGCTCGAAAAATCCCTCTTTGATCTCTTGTTAAAAGCCCGCCACCCGGTAATCTGGGCGCTCGGGCGAAAGTTATATCACCGTTACCCGCCGGAGATCATGGAGGCTCTTGCGGAGAAACGCATCTTGATATTCGTTGTACGCAATGCCTGCCGGACCGGTTGGCAAACGGCCCAGACTCGCAACTTCCTGATCGCCTCGATGTCCGACGAAAGCGTTTATGCCATGAACATTGAAGGTCGAAGCAGTTCGCTCGATGTCTTGTATGATCTGGAGTCACAGATAAAGACAAAGACTATGTTTCTCTTCAAAACATCCTGAAAAATTTTTGAGTAATTTCCTTTTCTTCCCGGTTGCCGTCGGGGAAGA
>ENA-OZEQ01000415-OZEQ01000415.1-human-gut-metagenome-genome-assembly--contig:-NODE-415-length-9701-cov-4.758967_pt1 | contig 9701 bp, 9 predicted proteins | sample MGYA00245070_ERZ653613 | MGnify/ENA primary metagenome ERZ653613 (study PRJEB26926, sample SAMN06164975) | human gut metagenome | biome: ENVO:00009003; feature: ENVO:2100002; material: ENVO:00002003... | reverse complement strand
CTTCTAGCTTCGTCGGCAGCGTCAGATGTGTATAAGAGACAGGGGGTACGGATGCATATATAAACACAGATACAGTATAAAGCATTTTTTGTCAAAAGTCAAGACATGTCGAAGGAGGGAAACCGTTCTCCCCAAACGGATTTTCCAAAAAGCGCGGTCTGTCTATTTCCTTTTCCAACTGTGGGATATCCACCGGGCCGAGCAGCCCAACAGCGCTCCCAGCGTGTTCATGATGACGTCGTCCACCTCGCATCTTCCCAGACTGTAACGGTACTGCAAATATTCAATTCCCGCCGAAGAAAGGCACGCCAGCACGACCGTGACGGGGACGGACAGCTTCCATTTCCCCAGCACGAACGACAGGGACAGCCCGATGGGGAAAAACAGCAGAACATTCATCAGCATCGACCGGTACAGTTCCGGCTGCTCTCTGGCCTCCCGGAAGTTCTGAAATGGAACAAGCACAGCTTCCGCCGTTTCTTCCCCTCTTGCGCAGACCGTCATATAGAAGATCACCGCCGCGATCCCGGCAAAAACGGCCGCGTTGTGAGTATCCGCCACCGCCTGCTGCCCTGTTCCCTGTTCCCCAGATATCCCCACAGAACCGCCGCCAGGATCATGAAGATCATGATCCTGTGCAGCGGCTGTATATAAATCAGCCAAAAAAGTTTATTCATGTTTTTTCCGTTTCCCAATACGGTTTGCCGCGCTTTCCAGCAGCCCGCGGAGGTACTGAAATTCGCTCGTCTTAAAATAAACCAGCAGCAGAAGACCGTTGGATAGCGCCAGAGCGAGCAGCGCCTTCACACCAAAGCTCAGCAGCACATTTTCCAGCGACACCAGTGAAACCGCATACCACGTTCCAGCGGCAACCAGAACGGAAACCACAATCTCCCGCCCCTCCCGGACAGCGTATCTGGCAAAGGAGACCTCGAATACGTCCCGGCAGACAAAATAGGGCTTTGCCCAGAAGGACAGGGCAAGGAAACTGACCAGCGTGCCAAACAGAACACCGGCAATGCCGTACCGCTTTGCCAGAACGATAGAGATCACCATGTTTGCAATGGCTTCCGCCATCGGGATAAACCGGTCCGGGTAATACAGCCCGGCCGCGTTTTTGGCAATGTCGATCCCGGAGTTGATCCCCTTGAAATAGTATATCGCAACTGCCAGAATCAAAATGGTCTTTGTCAGCACAAAGTCCTGCCCCAGCCAGATCGCGACGAACGGCTCTACCAGACACAGCAGGCAGGTCGCCGTGAACGTATACAGCCAGTAGTTGATAAAATCTACCCGCTTGTACACTTCGTATGCCCGCTCCTTCGTTTCGCTTGCGATCAGGTTGCCCATGCTGGCTGTAACACCGCTGGAGAAGGTGGTCACAAACCCGGAAACAGAAGTGATCAGGGTCGTGTAATTGCTGTACATACCCACGGCGGTCACGCTGACCAGCGAGGAAATAACCAGATTGTCGGAACACTGGGAAATGATATAGCCCACCTTCCCCAGAAAAAGCGCCTTGATGTTTGTAAACAGGCTCTTGCGGACTTCGGGGTCAAGCTTCCGGACGTTCTTGTCCTTCAGATATGGATACCGCCTGTCAACAATGCGGCAGAAAATCAGGTTCTTGACAATGGTCGTGCCGATGTCAACAGCAAGGTACAGAATATAATTCTGCGCAAAATACAGTATCAGCACCTTCAGCACCAGCACCACGATCTGCGCAATGGTGCTTGCGATAGTATAAAGATACTTATTCTGGTCCGAGGAGATGTATGCTCTAAGTGACTTCTTAATCATGGTTTTTGTCATGGTTAGTGAAGCAGTCACTTAGAGCATTTTCATTTCAGGAGGTACAGCCATGAGAAACGAGAAAATCACCCCTCTGTATGAGCGTTTGAGCCGTGATGATGAGTTACAGGGCGAGAGTAACTCCATATCGAACCAGAAAAAGATGTTAGAGGACTATGCCCGCCGGAATGGGCTACCGAACCCCACCCACTTCACCGATGACGGTGTATCAGGAACCCGCTTTGACCGTCCCGGCTTTCTGGCGATGATGGAGGAAGTCGAGGCCGGACGGGTGGAGGCCATTGTTATCAAAGACATGAGCCGCCTGGGGCGCGACTATCTGAAAGTCGGCCAGGTCATGGAGATTTTGCGGCAGCGCGGCGTCCGGCTGATCGCCATCAATGACGGTGTGGACAGTCTGAAAGGCGATGATGATTTTACCCCTTTCCGCAACATTATGAACGAGTTTTACGCCCGCGACACCAGCCGGAAAATCCGCTCTGTGTTCAAATCCAAAGGCATGAGCGGCAAGCACCTGACGGGCACCGTCATTTATGGCTATCTGTGGGACGAAAAACGGGAACACTGGCTTGTGGACGAAGAAGCCGCCGAAGTGGTACGCCGTATCTTTTCCCTGACGATGGAGGGCTACGGCCCCTATCAAATCTCCAAGCTGCTGTCCGAGGCAAAGGTTGAAATCCCCGCTGTCCATCTGGCACGCTTTGACGAAGGAGTAAACAGGACGAAGCCGGTCAAAGACCCCTACGGCTGGGGATCGTCCACCATTGTGAGCATTCTGAAAAAGCGGGAATACCTGGGCCACACCATCAATTTCAAGACCCGCAAGCACTTCAAGGACAAGAAAAGCCACTATGTTGACGAAAGCGAGTGGACGATTTTTGAGAACACCCATGAGGCCATTATCGACCAGGAAACCTTTGACAATGTGCAGCGTATCCGGGCGAATGTCAGGCGTTACCCGGACGGCTGGGGCGAGGCCCATCCCCTAACCGGCCTGATGTATTGCGCCGACTGCGGCGGCAAGATGTATGTCCATCGCGTCAATAACGGCAAGCGTGACCCACAGTTTACTTGCAGCCAGTACACCAAAGTCCCATGCGGGACGCTCTGCGGCACACAGCACCGCATCCGGGCCGAGGCTGTCCTGACCCTGATAACCGATATGCTCCGGGCCATCGCGGAGTATTCCAGGAATGACCGGGCCGAGTTTATCCGCACCGTCCAGGAAACGCAGGCCGCCCAGCAGACTGCCGACATCTCTAAGAAGCGGAAACGGCTGGCCGCCGTCCAAAAGCGGGCCGGGGAACTGGAAAAGCTGATTTGCAAAATCTATGAGGACAACGCCCTGGGTAAGCTGCCGGACGCCCGGTATGAGGCCCTGGACACACAGTACGCCAAAGAGCAGGACGCCCTCAATGCGGAAATCGCTGAACTGGAAAAGGCCGTTACCGGCTATGAGCAGAGCCGGAAATCTGCGGAGAAGTTTATTGCCCTGATTGACAAGTACGAAAACTTCGACACGCTGACAAACACCATGCTCAACGAGTTTGTAGAGAAAATCCTTGTCCATGAGCGCGCCCGCAAAGGCAGCCAGGACACCACGCAGGAAGTTGAAATCTATTTCAACTTTGTGGGCCGGTATATCCCGCCCGCCTTGCAGCCGGTTCCCCTGACCCCGGAGGAACAGGAAGAACTGCGGAAGAAGGAGGAACGCAAAGACAGGCTTCACCAGAACTACTTACGCCGCAAGGCAAATGGCAAGCAGAAGGAATGGGAAGAACGCTACAACGCCAAGCGCAAGGCCCAGGTGGAGGCGGCAAAGGCTGCGATCCGGGCCGAGGATATGGAAAAAGGCATTTTTATCCCTGTCAGCCAGTTGCCCAGGCAGGAACCGCGCAAGGCCACCGTATCGGCCAGCGCCGCAGTTTAACCATCACAGTGCAAAGGAGAATGAACATGAACGAATTGACTTACACCCGCTGCGGGGATTACTACATCCCCGACTTGAAACTTTCCGAGCAGCCGGAGGCCCCCATCGGCAAGTATGGCCGTATGCGGCAACGCTACCTGAAGGAACACCGGCCCGGCCTTTACAGCAGCTTGATTTTGAGCGAAAAGCTGTACCCGCACCTGTTGGAGATTGACCGGGCGGCGCGGGAACAGATGGAGACCATGCTGCCCCGCATGATGGAGGCGGCAGGCGTCACCGAGGAATTGAAAGCCCGTGACCCTATGCGCTGGGTGGGGCTGATGAACACGCTGAAAGCGCAGGCAGAGGAAATTATTCAAGACGAACTGATTTACAATTAGTTTTTAGGCAGAGGCTTTGGACTCTGCCTAAATTTATAATAATTCCGACACGCTTTGCATCTTGTATTCTTCGAGAGCAAGAAATATAATGAATATATTGGAGGAATGCGAGATGGAATACATGACTTTGAAAGAAGCTGGCGAAAAATGGGGCATTTCGGCCCGTCAAATAAATTATTACTGCTCGGCAGGCCGCATCCCTGGTGCTGTGAAAATGGCAACATTATGGTTAATCCCCAAAGATGCAAAAAAGCCGATTGACGGTAGAACAAAACAAGGAAAGGAACACAAAAATGCAAAAAATATTATATGTTGAAGATGATTTAAGCCTGATTGATGGCTTGCAATATACTTTGGAGAGTAGCGGATATGCCGTAGACAATGCGAGAACCGTCAAAGAAGCTCTGGCACTGTTTCGGAGCAACCATTACAATTTGCTGCTATTGGATGTCACTCTGCCGGATGGCACAGGGTTTGATGTCTGCAAAGAAGTACGGAGCAGTTCAACTATCCCAATTATATTTTTAACTGCGTCCGATCAGGAGATCAGCATTGTTAAGGGCCTTGACATGGGCGGGGACGATTACATCACAAAGCCTTTCAAACTCAATGAGTTGCTTTCCAGAATTAAAGCACTTCTTCGGCGCTCTCTGCAATTTTCTAAAGCAGAGGAAATCTTAGAAGCAAATGGTATTCGTATAGATACTACCGAAAGGCTTGTTTGGAAAAACGGCGAGTCGATTGACCTGCCTCTGGTAGAATACAAACTTTTATGCCTGTTCATGAAAAATCCTAATCATCTCATGCCGCGGGAAATGATTTTAGACCGGATGTGGGATGGAAACGGGAATTTTGTAGACGATAATACTTTATCCGTTTATATCCGGCGGTTACGAAACAAAATTGAAGATACGCCAAATGCGCCCAAATATCTGCTGACCGAACGGGGCATTGGATATAAGTGGGTTGTTGAGTGAGGAAGGATTTATGGGCAAATTAGGGAAAGAAACAAAAACACTGTTAATCGCCATTACTGCCATCTGCCTCATCTCCTTTCTTCTGGCCGGAGGGATTGCCACACTTCTGGCAAAAAATTTTCAGCAGGAATTATTGCTCCATGATTATGGTGTTGCAGGCCATTTGTTAAACAATGAAAGCGAACTGTCAATCTCCGCTTTTACTTCGCAGTTAAACGAGAATGACATAGAACGCGGCAAGGAGGCTTTGGTTTCTATTGGATATGATGAAACGACTTCCATGCGATTTCTGCCTGCTGTCCAGACATACCGAAATCAGGCAATGCTTTCTATATTTCTGCTGTTGGTTTTCCTGTTCGGGGTAATCTACTTATCACTGTTTCTCTATCTTCGCCGCCAGCACAAGGCTTTCAGTAACGCTGAAAATACCATCCGCCAATTTCTGGATGGCAACACCACATCCCGCATCGAATGTTCGCAGGCTGGTGACTGGTACAGCCTTTTTCATGCAATCAATGAGATGGCGACGATCCTCTCTGCTCATGCCGAAAACCAGCGGCAGACCAAAGAATTTTTGCAGGAAATTATTTCGGATGTATCCCATCAGATTAAAACACCGCTGTCTGCCCTGAAAATGTACCATGAGATTATAGAGAGCCATAAAGATGATGCCTCAACCGTGAGCAGCTTTACCGAAAAATCTCAAAGAGAGATCAAACGGATGGAAGATGTGATTTACACCTTTCTGAAACTGGCGCGGCTGGACGCAGGAATTATCCAGATGGAAAAGGCCCCAGAAAATCTTTCTGTTCTTATGCAGGATGTTTTGGAACGCTTTGAAACTTGGGCGGAAGGCGAGCATAAAACAATTACGCTTTCCGGTAAAGAAGATGTTGTTTTATCATGCGATGCTTTATGGGTATCAGAAGCCATCGGCAATATTGTAAAAAACGCCTTGGAGCATACAGAAAACGGCGGCCATATCGGAGTAAAATGGAGCCAGTCCCCTTTAATGACACAGATTGAAATTTCCGATGATGGAAAAGGAATACACCCGGAAGATCTGTATAACATTTTCAAACGGTTTTACCGCAGTCGTTTTTCATCGGATGTTCATGGCATTGGTTTGGGGCTGCCGCTGGCTAAATCTATTGTAGAAGCTCACGGCGGAACCATTTCTGTAACCAGCAGTTTAGGCGCAGGAACCACGTTTACATTGAATTTTTTCAACCTTACAGATGAGTAAGATAGATGTCACTTGGAAGTAAGTCATAGGGGGTATGATGTGTCTGTAAGGAGGTCTTGAATATGAATATTCTTGAAGTACAAGACCTGTGCAAAACCTATGGCACAGGCGAAACAGAAGTTCACGCTTTGAACCATGTATCATTTTCTGTCCGTAAAGGCGAGTTTATCGCCATCATTGGTGAGTCGGGTTCCGGCAAAAGTACCTTGCTGAATGTGGTTGGCGCTTTGGACAGCGCCACTTCCGGCAAGGTGTGGATTGATGGACAGGACATTTTTTCTATGCCGGAGAAGAAATTAACTGTGTTCCGGCGGCAGCATATCGGATTTATTTTCCAGTCATTCAATCTGATCCCGGAGCTGAATGTGGAACAGAACATCACATTTCCGCTGCTGCTTGACTATAAAAAGCCAAATCAAAAGTTCGTCAATGAATTGTTGCAGGTGCTTGGGTTGAGTGAACGCCGGAAACACCTTCCCAGCCAGCTTTCCGGCGGCCAGCAGCAGCGCGTGGCGATTGGCCGGGCATTGGTTACTCGCCCCGCCCTGATTATGGCAGATGAACCGACCGGAAATCTGGACAGTAAAAACAGTCAGGAAGTTCTGGCTTTGCTGCAAACCATGTCGGACAGGTATCAACAGACCATTTTGATGATTACCCACAACAAAAACCACGCCAGTGCGGCAGACCGTGTGTTCCGTATGAGCGATGGCGTGCTGAAGGATTTGGGGGTGTCGTCGCGTTGAAAAGCTATCTTGGATTGGTGCCGCAATATGAAAAGGTACACCGCAAGAACAATCGAATTTCGGTTCTCTGCATTGTCCTTTCGGTACTGCTGGTAACTGCTATTTTCAGCATGGCAGACATGGCGTTGCGCGCACAGAAAAATTACTTTATCAAGACGAATGGTGAATACCATATCAGCTTGACCGACATTGATGAACAGACGGCAGAACTCGTAAAGGCGCGGGTAGATGTTTCCCTCTGCGGATGGGTCTATCAGGGAAGTGCCGGCAGTATTGGCTCTAAAGCGGTCAGTTTTGCAGGTGCGAATGAGGACACCTTTTCCACTTTGACAGAAATGGATATGGAAAGCGGCTCATATCCCACCCAACCCGATGAAGCATTATTGAATCAATCGGCTTTGGAACAGTTGGGCCTTGCAGTTGGCGACACCGTGACCGTTACAGTGCCGGATGGTTCCAGCCGGGAATACCGCATTACCGGCGTTCTTACCGATATGGGAAGTTTGCTTAAAGCGGATGTATATGGCATGATATTGACCGAGGACGGTTTTCGCCAGATTGCGGATGAAAATGCCCAAACCGGAACCACTTTCCGCGTCCAGTTCAAAGATGGCGTAAACATTCAAGAGGCCATGAATGAAATAAAAGCACAATATGGCCTTTCAGACAGTCAGGTAAGCGAAAATACGGCGCTCCTTGGTTTGATGGGACAAAGTGAGAACAGCACAATGCAGTCCCTATATGTTGTTGCGGGCTTTCTTGTCCTTCTGGTGCTGATTGCCGGTGCAGTAATGATTGCCGCCAGCTTTAACACAAATGTTCTGGAACGGGTTCAGTTCTATGGCCTTTTGCGGTGCTTGGGCGCATCTAAAGCACAGGTAAAGCATTTCGTCATTCTTCAAGGGCTGCGCCAAAGTATGAAGGGCGTACCGATTGGGCTGGTTGCCGGACAGATCATTACATGGTGTGCTTGCCTCTTGCTGAAATCCATCAGCGGAGAACGCTTTTCAGAAATACCGCTTTTTCAGTTCAGTGTAAGCGGTCTGATTGCTGGTGCGGTGATTGGTTTTCTGATTGTACTGCTGGCGTCCCTGTCCCCAGCGAAAAAGGCTTCTAAAGTATCGCCGGTAACTGCAATCAGCGGCAGTTCACAGCTTACGCAGAATAAGAGGGCTGCAAATACAAAGCTGTTCCACATTGAAACCAGCATGGGAATTTTCCATGCACTGTCCGGCAAAAAGAATGTATTCCTTATGACCTGCTCGTTTGCTATCAGCATTATGATGTTCCTGTCGTTTCAGGTCATGGTGGTCTTTCTCGATCAGGGGATGCCTGCGCTCTCTCCATCGGCAGCGGATGTATCTATCACAATGGGAAATACGCCTCTGAACAAGTCGTTACTGGAACAGATCAGCAAAACGGAAGGTGTTGACAAGGCTTTTGGCCGTATGGAAATGGCTGGTCTTTCTGTTTCCTCTGATGTAGGGGAAGGAACCATCACGCTCATTTCCTACGATGATAACCAATTTGAGTGGGCGAAAGAAGAATTGAATAAAGGCAGTATCACACCTGCTATGGAGAATACAGATCGTGTTCTGGTCACTTATCAGGATGGCGTAAACTGGAAGGTTGGAGATACCGTGGTCCTTCATACAACTTCCGGTGATAAGCAGGTAACGATTGCCGGGATACTTGCAACATCTACGGCCAGTGCGGTCAACGGCGCAGGCAGCAGCGGATATATGATCTGCTCGGAACAAACCTTTACCGCTTTGGTTGGTGATTTGGGCTATACAACGATTGATGTTCAATTTTCTTCTGCTGGTGGGGATGATACTGTTTCCACAATACGGAGCATGAGCCCATCCGACAGCACTATTTCAGACAGGAGAATTACCAATTCCGAGTCCCAAAGTTCCTACTATACAGGCGCGGTGTTTATTTATGGTTTTCTCATCATTATTGCACTTATCACTGTATTTAATATTTTTAACAGCATGAACGCCAGTGTAGCATCGAGAACAAAACAGTACGGTATTATGCGTGCCATTGGTATGGGTGTAAATCAGCTTTATAAGATGATTGCAGCGGAAGCCTTTACCTATGCAATACTTGGCTGTGTTGTTGGATGTGTTCTGGGGCTGCCGCTAAACAAGTTAATGTTCCAGTTTTTGATTGCAGACAAATGGGGAACTGCATGGCAAATCCCCGTGGGTTCCCTTCTATTGATTGTGTTCCTCTGCCTTGCGTCTGCGGCGATTGCAATCAGACGCCCCATCCGGCAAATCAGCAGAATGGCAATCGTGGACACAATTAAGCTCCAACAATAATTTTATCAAACAGCAAACGTCAAAGGCTGGCCTTCTGTTTCATCGGAGGGCCAGTTTTTTAGTATCTATCTTACTCATTAGTAAGATAAATGTCACTTGGAAGTAAGATTGACTTTATAAAATAGAGGCAAATAAAAGCTTTTCTGCCGGACGACGGCAAAAGAAAAAAGCCGTCGTACAGCAGGCAATCGCCATGCCCTACACTCAACCCTACGGCGGCTTTGACAAAATCAAGGCCGCCGTTCCTTATGCCCTCGACAAAGGAGTGACGCCTATACGC
>ENA-OZEQ01000404-OZEQ01000404.1-human-gut-metagenome-genome-assembly--contig:-NODE-404-length-9971-cov-3.554861_pt1 | contig 9971 bp, 10 predicted proteins | sample MGYA00245070_ERZ653613 | MGnify/ENA primary metagenome ERZ653613 (study PRJEB26926, sample SAMN06164975) | human gut metagenome | biome: ENVO:00009003; feature: ENVO:2100002; material: ENVO:00002003... | reverse complement strand
ATACGAGATCTAGTACGGTCTCGTGGGCTCGGAGATGTGTATAAGAGACAGTACGGATACGATACTGCTGATCTGATCCCGAATCGTCTTGTTGGGATCCGTTACCTTTACTTCCACCTCTTCATACGAGGTCCCGTCAATGGTCAGATTGATGATGAACTCATCATCATACAGTTCTTCATTTGCCATAGTCGTATAGTTTGATTCGTTAGTTTAGTTGTCTCTCTGCCGGGTTTTTTGTTTACAGTCACCAGATCCAGGCGCCACGCTTCTGATTGTAGTTTCCGGAGCGGTAATCCTCAAATCCGTTTTTGAAAACCAGCAACTGATATGTCGTTTCGGGTATGATTTGCGGCTCTTTCATCCCGTACCTGAACAGGGACAGTTCGTATTTTTTCTGTTCGGCGTCGATCCGGATGATGAAATCACTCTTCGTATCGGGATGGGCCCCATAGAATTTATCGTAAAGAGCACATATTTTTTCATCCTCGAACCAGAAATAGGCCGTATATTCCGACTTCCTAATATGCCATTTGGCAGCAAGTTTTTTGGGTTTCCCCGCCTCATGATATTTCAGCAACCCATCGTCGTGCAGCTTGTCATGCGTGCCGTCGAACAGGGCTTCCTCGATATATTCAAATTCAGGAGTCGGTTCATCTTCCTTATATTTCGCCCATTTGTTTCTGTCTGCATCATATTTCTCATAAATCGGCAAATAGCGATAGATGAACTGCTGCATGTATTTATCATACAGATCACATGGCGGCAGCCCATTCTTTGTGAGGTTCTTTTCTACTTCTGCGTCGTTATTGATATAAAAGTCGCAGTTTTCATCAAGCGTTACATTTGGGTTCATCGGCATAAAGTCTTTCATGGAGACTTCGATCTGCTCAGCTTTCTCCCATGCGACCAGAACGGCTTTGTTGGGACCGTGTATCCAAACCGCCACCTTCCCATAGGGGGCCATTCCGGCTATGATATAGTTAAAAACAGCTTGATTGGTATTATTATCTCTCCTCGCAAATAGATTTTCCAATATGTCAACCGGCAACCTTTTGGTTAATGAGTAGAACTTCCGTTCAACGATCGACAGCCAAACCATATCCAATAAATACGGTATGGGATATTGTGTCTGCTCGAGTAAATGCATTGACAATGGTTGTCCCCATTCACCCTGATATGGGTATCGCTTTGGAATTTCGATGGCGTTGTCCGCATCATAATACAGGAGTGCAAACATCGTATCAATAGGATAACACCATGGAGCTGTCCCACTAACCAAATAAGTGTAATTCTGATTTTTCATCCCATTGCCTGTTGTACTTTTTTTATTTTATCATTAAGTTTCTTCTCCTTGGTATCGAGATCGTTCAAAATCCCATAAAAAATATGGATTTCCGATGCAGAAAACCGGGAACTCTTTATCATTTGATTAATACCATCCATTCTTTGCTGCACCTCATGCAGTTTCTGCTGCAACCGTTTTTTCTGTTCCTTTAACAATGTTCTGCATTTTACACTCTTACCACGATCTTGATAGTCGAACATGTATCGGGGGGCAGCACTCGGACTGGATGTTCCGGTATAGATTATGCGTGAAGAGAACCGTATGCAATTCCGTGCATCAATCTCTGCCGGTTTATATGAACGCCATATATTTGCGGTCACTTCATTCCCGATCAGTTCGGTATGCTCTTTTTTCTTTTCTGATATCTCTGACACGACATAATTGGGGGGATTGACCACCATATTGTCGGCCGCATTCTTTAATTGATCATTGCTCGAATAATGCAAAAAGCTGTTTCTTAAACAATAATACGATTCAAGATCTGGATTGATAATAATTCGGCCATTTTGAGAAACAAAACTTTTTACGGAACCATAATAATCTTTCAGATCCTTCGGAATATCATAGGAAAGCGGAATATTCTTGAAAAACGGAGGGGCCTCCTCTCTCATCAAATGCAACGAGATATTACTGTACCCGGGTTTGACATATCTGTACATTATGATGTTATTACGAGTCAAAGGATTTGTACTGTTATCACTGTAGACTGTATCCTGTGTTTTCTGCAGCACGTTCGAGCTCACTCGCCCACTAATCGTTTTGTCCTTTGTCTCTTGCTCCGCCAACAACCAACCAAGTTCTACCAAAGAATCGGCAGAAACCGGTAACAGCTTAAGTTCTGAGCCAGATGTCGCTGCCGATTTGCACAAATAGTTATCCACACCATCGATGCTACTGATATTCACGATCTTCTCACCTTCCCGTCCAATGGCAGCCCCACCTCCAATATCCGTATGACATCCGGGCAGGAATATCTCTTTACCGTTTCCGCTTTGAATGGAACTCTCTATATCTACCAAAGCAAAATTCCGTCTTACCTCATCAAGGGCACAGATATGTACGACATTTTGCGCCTGGTTTGTATCATACAGTCCGAAATCGCAAACGTTATGTTCATGAAAAATACTCTTTCCGTAATCGTTAAATTCCTCGTAATTCTTTTTTAATATGCTTCCAATAAAATTCTCAAGAGTTCCGTCATTATGAAAAACGCCAATGGAGGAAACGGTATCATAAATCCCCATGAATCGGACCTCCTTGGATTTCAGGCAAGGATTTCTGGGACCGATTTCGAGATAATTGTTATCAGTTCCCATTATCATCTTGAAATCACTGGGGTTGATCTTCATCAATCCACCATTCTCTTTTTTATTATCCTTATTCGGATCAATGGCATAATTGAAAATCCGCGCAGTGGTTGCACCCCGGCTGAATCCGAACAAATCAAAATGGAGATTGACTTTGGCCTGATTATATTTACGAATGATATCCTTTACCATGATAGATGCGATTCTCGTCTTGGCAACAACCCCCGTTTTTCCGACACCAAACCCAAGTCCGACAACTTCTCTCGTCATATTCTTAAGTCCCGTCGCCAATTGTGTCGTCTGAGCCATAACGTAATCTATGCCGGAATCAATGATTGAAGCCAGATCTTGTCCTGAGAAAACCTTTGCCGCATCAGACAGGCTCATTCCCCCTATGTCCTTTTGAGTAAAATCTTTGGTTTTATTCTTCAAAAACAGGCCGATTGCATTACCTACCATTGCCTCAATCATACCTATTTTCGGAAGAATGATCGTATCGGCTCCACTCCCTTCAACATAGATGGAATAATGGAATTCGGTCTCCGTGTCTTTTTTTGTATCGTACAGACTTTCCAAAATAGCCACATTGGTATATGTTGCCGCTTGAGCAAAAGCACCCTCTGCTGCATCCAAATCCGACTCCATATTAGCACTGGAATTATCTGATGCCGCCTTATTTTTATCTTTTGTTTCCCTGTTGCCAGAGAAAGGGGTTGCAACCCTCTTAAGTAATTCGTTTTCCTTGTCTTCCGACGGAAGACTCGACAATGTTTTGGCATTCTCATTGCCACTTAAAGCCGTATCTACGGTCTGCTTAATATGAGCCTCGATAAAACCCGTATTCTCCGTCGTTGAACCACTCGGTGACGCATACCCGAAATACAGCATATCAAGCTGCGATTGAGTCAGCACATCAATGCTTTCCCACCAATCTCTGGAACGGCCCTTGATTAGTTGATCGGACGAGACGGCCGCTTTATAATCTTTCTTCAGTCCCATCCATTTTGTCTCGCCTTGAATGATTCCCGCATTGATTAGGGATGTTAATTGAGCCTCGTTATAATCACCGTCATTGGCCTTCTTTATAATATCTTGCAGAATCTGATCACGACGAAACTTTTTGCCGAGCATCGTCTGATATTTGTTGTTATTCGTCCCATCGAAAAAAATTCCGATATATATGTCAACCGGCTGGTCCTGTTTTTCTTGCTGAGCATCCATAGATGCCTCTTTTGCATCAATAAAACTGCTGCTCATGACACGCTATTGTTGTCCGTCGTTCGTGATGCTGATCGTTCCTCCCCACATGCAGGGACATGTACAAGATTTGAGAACGGCCGGTTGACCCTTAATCAAGTAATCTGACTTTCCTCCGACCCACGGCGCCGGAGTATTCGGAATACAAGGCATGGGGGTTAATCTTCCGTGTGCTGCGGCAGTAGCGGCCGCGGTGGCGGGAAATGCCAGCGATCGGCATTTCCCGAACGGCGCAATATTGTACATGGAGATGTGGTCCGAAATATTGGCTGCCGGATTGCCGCACAAGAAGACGGTCCGATCCGCATGGACTGTCAACCGGGCTTCCCTGTCTCCGCAGGTACACCGCAATGTTGCTCCGGAACATACATAAGAGTCCGCCATCTTACACCCCCGGTTTGTTGTTATTCATGCAAAGACATCGTATAAGCCGGCCCTTACCTCTATTCTGCACTTCGAGGAGGTGTTCAGACGGCTCAAATGACTTTTGAAGAAGAGCTTGTCCTGCTCGTGCTGGGGGTCTCCCGTTGTCATGTTCTGAATGTGGAATACGATCTCCTTTTCTCCGTAGGGGGAGATGTCGTTTATCATCTGTACGATCCGGTGCCAGCAGTATTCGCGAATCCCTTCAAACAATGTCCTGCCCTTGCAGGAGACAATGATGTGAGACCCTCGATGGATCATGATATTGATGTCGATTTTCGACTCGAAAAAATTCAGACCCGACATATTCCGTTTTGCTAGTTGTCAATTTACCTTTACCAGAGCGGCCTTTATGTCGATCCGGTTCCCGGCATTCAACGCCATCTCGTCGGAGGCTTTCTGCTGATGGGTTGTTGAATACTCCTGCAGTTTATCCTGTGCTTCGAGGCGGATGTTTTCTGCAGATACCTGAAGCCTTTGGGCGATCTGTTCGTCCTTGTTGTCATTGACCTTGACAAACTGGTTGGCCTCGACCGAGAGAGTGTCGTTTCGGCCTATCGAGGTCGATCGGTCGTTCCCTGCATGCTCGCGAATATCGTTGTCGGCCGTGCGCTGCATGTCGTGTGCGGCGGCGATATAGATGTCATTGTCGGCCCGGGCCGCGATGTCGTGTCCCGCATGCAGGATGATATCGTTTTTTGCATATAGTTCGATATTGCCGGTCGATTCCAGTTTGATGAGTTTCTCGTCCGTCGAGAATGTCAGGATGTAGTTCTCTTTTCGGTAGTCGTATATCCGAATGTACCCATTCTCGCCCTCGTCATGGATTTCGATGGTGTGGCCATTGCGCGTGCGGATCGCCTTGACCTTGTTGCTTGCATTCTTGTCGGGCAGCCATTGACCATCCGGATACCCGATTCCATTGTACAGTGTGCCTTTGACGTATGGCCGTTCCGCATTGCCCCCCTCGAAATCGATCATAACCTCTTCACCTATTTCGGGGATAAAGCTGAATCCCTTACCTCCTCCGGCATAAGGCTGAGCCAGTCGCAACCACGGAGTCATCATCGTTTCATCCTGCTGGGCCTGCCAGTCAAACTGTACGCGGACCCGGCCGAGGTTGCTTGGGTCTTCGTTATCCCGGACCCTTGCGCGGCAGGATGTGGCGGCAGGATAGATGTCGCTGTCCATATAGGGTGGGTAATCGCAGCCCGACGGTATTCCGGTGAAGCGGTTGCTGTATGTCTTGTCCTTGTAAAAGGTGTGTGTCAGCCCAACGATCAGAATTTCGTTTTGCAGGACGGGGCTCTTCTCTCCCGTCGTGTCGTTCGTGATGTAATTGTCTTCGATAATCAGTTTGCCGCCGATCTTGAGCCTTGAACAGAACGTATTGCCCGAGTAGGTAAGCATGCCGGCCTTTTCACCCCGGGCTTGTGTCTTTGTCGATATGTTCAGAATCGTGTCCCGTCCGTCTTCATCGGCGTATCCTCCCGAGTGAAGATTCTGGATGGTGCTTTTGGTATAGCTCTCTTGTGACGCCTGAAAAACACGTTCGCTCAATTCGTTGTATTCCCGTTGCATCTCCTCCTCTCCGCCTTTCATGCTGGCGTCAAAGGCGTTGTAGGATGACGCGACGTGCCTGAAAGCCGTGTGTTTCATGTGCAGGGTCACGTTGTAGGAGGGAACATCCTGGCTCGGATAGGCCAGTTTTACGGTTTCGCCCTGAGGAAGCTTGCCAAACACAAACCGCTCCCCGTCGAAATAGGCCCACTCTCCGTATCGGCGAGCCAGGCGAACGATGAATTGATAATCCGTCTCGTTGTACTGGACGCAATAGGGGATTGCAGCCGAATGGCGGGCATCTGTCTCCAGATCGATCCGGTCCGCATAATCGGCGAATACATCCCTTACGATGTCGTTCAGCGTAGAGCGCTCGTAGGACTTGCAGTTGGGATTGTCATCGAGCAGGGCGTCCGCGCTCATCGCTTCGACGTCGATATAGTATTCGCTGCGGACTCTGTTCCCCGATGCAGACAGAATAATACCCCGAAAACGGACATCGGCGCTCTTCTCTTCCGATGCTGTCGGAGATATGATTTCCGTTTGCAGATAGACTTCGATCTCCTTCCCGATGATCTCTCCGCACAGGGAAAACAACGCCTCGTCGATATCCTCTTCCGGCCCCTTGTGAATCGTAAAGGTCAGCGAATTCGGCGCCAGCAACCCTTGCGATAGGGTAAAGTTGTCCAGGTGATACAGGATGCCTCCGAGCTCGATGTCGAACTCGGCCGACTTCGTGCCGGCAATGGAGACGGAGATGTTTTTGACGGATATTGACATGGTGGCGTTGTGTGGAAGCGTGATGGCGGGAGTCGTCCGTTGCAGGATCAGAACAGTCCCGAAGTGCCGAGATTGTCCATCTCTCCTTCAAACCGGTTCCTGATCTCTTCGAGCATGCCGCCCCATTCATTAATCAGCATGGCACTGTCCAAGGCCCCGATGCGTATCGCCTCGGCGCTGATGGTCACGGTCGTATACATCAGTTTGCTGTCCTGGTCGTTGAAATAGTCTTTCAATCCGATGCAGTAGGCGTTGATGAACTCGACGCTCTTGTAGCTGCGTTTGTTGTTGCTCGAATAGACACAAAAACGGAATATGCCGGATTTCACTTCGGTTTTGTGCATCATCCATTTGTAGAAGAAAACGTCGTCGTCGCTTGTTGCCGGCGTGACGAATCGTATTGTTCCGCCCATGGGACGAGACGTCGGTTTACCCGTGCTGTCGATCTCCTGCCGGAATTCGTACTCGCACTCTACGATACCGTAGATTCTGCCTCCGATCTTCAGACAACCCTGCAGTGCCATGTGTGCATGTTTTTAATCAATGCCCGATAGAGCCCCGACGGCACTCCATCGGGCATAGGTTTGAGTTTACATCAGTTGTCAATCGTCCAGCGGTTGTTGTGTCGGGCGTTCCCGATCTGGATCTCTTTGGCCGAGATGGTGAACTCCTCGTACTGGAGAAGATCGTTCGTCGAGTCATAGGTTTCAGCGTATTCGACGACGTATCCCTCCTTGAAGGAGAGGTGTTTCATCTCTCCGCCCTGGCGATTGGGGAATGAGATTGTGCCGGACTTGCTCATGTAGGTGTCGATCATCCATTCGAGAATATCGGTGTTGCCGTCATCGTTGGACTTGACCTTGACATAGATCTTGCCACCGCGGGTCGTCCCGGTCGGCTGGCCTTCCACGTCCGTCTGCTGATTGAGTTCATAACGGACATACAGGACTTCCCGTTCCTTGATGCCGTCCGCATTGATGGTAGCTGTTCTTGTTGCCATGTTGTTAGGTTTTTTAAGAGTTGTGAAATGATATGGTTTGAGTGTCAGACACTCCTGTTTCTGTTACTGGACATTCTGTTCCCAGTCGATTCCGGCCGTTCCGTTGTGTCCCGTCAGCTCGATCAGGAAGTTCTTGGCTGCAAAGAATGGCTTCATCTCGACCTGAATGGAGATGTCCTTGGTTTTGGGATCCTGGTTGATGCCCTTCAGGTTGTAGTTTTCTATCAACTTGCCCGGACCCTTGTAATCGCTCAGAAAGTCGTGGATGGCCTGCTGCAGTTCCCCCTTGACCTGGGAATTCCAGTTGATGAAGGCTTCGTCGTTGAAGAAATTCTGAAATACCTTTCCGATCCAGTCGAACACCCTCACGATGGGGTATTCCTGCAAACCCATCGTGGCCCCGTTGTAGAGGGACCGGTTGGAGAAGGCCATTGTACGGCCATCCTCTTCCACCATCGGGATGACTCCTTCGTCGATAAGGGCGGCAATTTCCGATTTCCGCAGATCCATCCTTGCACCTTTCACGTTGTTCAGCGTGCCGTATTTCTTGCCTGCCGCGCCCTGCGCGATGACGATCTCTTCGGTGTTGGACATCTTGCCGGCAAGCGCAGCGGAGGCGGGTATGTAGACGTCGTCGTCCTCGCCGGCGAGTTCGGATTTCCGACGGCCCAGTATGTAGTTGCAGGTCATGATGACATTGGCCAGGCATGCGTCCTGTCCCTGCAGGCTGGCATCGTCGAGTTCCTCCTTCAGCATCTGGAAATTTTGACTGTCCTTGAAGTCCGTAACCACCAGTACCTTGTTCCGATAGGCGGTTTGGGCCCACATCCGCACGTTGTCGGCGTCGCCCAGATAGCCCGGGACGACCAGCATGCTGTAATTGTTTTTGAGGCTCAGCCGGTCATAGTACTGCTCGAGTTCGTTCCGAACGGCGGCCGTATCTTCCGAATCGTGGTCTTGCAGCTCGTCCCTGTTGACATTCATCAGCGTGAGGCAGTCGATCTTCTCCTGCCCGGCGTTTGCGAAGAAGGAATCCAGGGCACGATAGGTGATCTCCAGGTTCCTGATTTCATCGTGGAGCGTGAAAAGATTGTCCTTCAGATTGCGTTCGGCTCTGTCGCATTCCGTCCGGCACGATTCGATGATTGCCATCGGGTCTGTACCTCCCGCTTCAAGTATTTTTACCCACAGAGACAACTCGTTTTTCAGCTTTTTCCGGGCTTCGGCATATACGGAGTCGGACATGAATATGTTTTTCACCGCCTTGCGCCGCGGATCCATGTTTTCCACCCCTTTGACGAGTCCCTTCAGCAGCTGAAATCCGCCGAACTTGTCCAATCCGGCGATGCTCTCCTGCAGGAGTTCCGCCGGTTTCTTCGCTTGGGCCTTGTCCGAAAATTCGGCCGATTCGGCATGTGTCACTACTTTTTTCTGTTCTTCCGTAGCCATGGTATGTAACTGAATTTAATGTATTACTATCTACTATTCGGCATTTTCCAGCTCGGTCAGCAACGCCTTCAGGGCGTTTTTCAGATCCTGCTTGGATGTCTCGTCTTTCAGTGCGTTTCTGAGAGTTTTGTTTTTCTCCAGTTGCCGGATGACGGAGTTGTAGGCGTCGATCTGGGCCTTCTTGTCGCTCAGCTGCTCGCTGTGTGCGATCAACTGCTCGTCTTCAAAATCCTTTATCTGTCGAAACTCGAAGTCTTCATATACGGAACCGCCCTCTTCGGTCTCCAGGGCGATGCCCTCCACCGACGGTTGGTAGTGTTCAAATACCTCCTTCATGTTCCTGGGCCTGAATCCCTCCCGGTCGTCGTCCGTGTTGGGGGCTTTGCTGGTGAACTGATCCACGTAAAGAGTTCTGTTCTGAGGAAATTCGATGATGCCGTCCTGTGCATCCGTATCCAGCACTTTGGTGATAACGGTTTTTTTTGCCATTGTCTTGATATTTATGTTTGAATTTTTATTTGCCCTTTTGGGGATCAGATTCCTTATCAGGCGAATCAACTTATTGCTCCAGCGTGGAATCATTGCCAATCTCCCAACAAATCGCATTCTTTTCTTCGTCAAATTTCATGACCACCCGGTCTCCCGCCTGTATGTCGCCCGCGATGATCAGTTTCGATAACGGACGGCGTATCTCCTTGCGAATAATGCCGAGAATGGGCCGGGCTCCGTAGTGTGCGTTGAATCCGACTCTGGTGATGTAGCGTCGGGCCGATTCATCCACTTCGAGCCCGATATGCTGTTCTTCGAGTGTCTTCAGCAGGTTCCGGATATGGATGTCGAATATCCG
>ENA-OZEQ01000401-OZEQ01000401.1-human-gut-metagenome-genome-assembly--contig:-NODE-401-length-10118-cov-4.172911_pt1 | contig 10118 bp, 6 predicted proteins | sample MGYA00245070_ERZ653613 | MGnify/ENA primary metagenome ERZ653613 (study PRJEB26926, sample SAMN06164975) | human gut metagenome | biome: ENVO:00009003; feature: ENVO:2100002; material: ENVO:00002003... | reverse complement strand
ATCTGCATCATTGCCGGAGCGGTGGTCGGCAAGCACAGCGGCTTCATGGTGGGGGCACTTGCGGCGCTGTGCTCCAACTTCTTCTTCGGACAGGGACCGTGGACGCCATGGCAGATGTTCACATGGGGGCTGGTGGGCTTTCTGGCGGGTATCCTGCAAAATGCAGGTGTATTCAAAGGCAGAAGCCGCCGTCACTTTGCGGCGCAATGGTGGGACAGGCTGTGCCCGGAGAATACCAACCGGGGCGATTTGCTGCATTTTGTGCGGCAGCTTACCGACCATGCGCCCCTGCGGCTGTGCCTTTACGGTTTCCTGTCCGGCTTTCTGTACGGCTGGATCATGAACCTGTATTTCATCATCGGGTATGTAAGCCCCCTTACCTGGCAGACGATAGGCGCGGCCTATCTATCCAGCTTTTTCTTCGATTTCTGTCACGGGCTGTGTACGTTTCTGGTGCTGTGGGCACTGGGCGACCCGTGGGTACGGAAGCTGGAGCGCATCAAGATCAAATTCGGCCTGACGGCGGAGGAGCGGAACTATGTGCTGCCGCCCTCCACATTTGAGATAGCGAGAGAGAACTATGAGTGAACGAAAAACGATCATCAGGACGGTGGGGCTGAAGAAGCACTACACTGTTGGCGGCAACACGGTTCGTGCGCTGGATGGCGTGGACGTATCTGTGCTGCAGGGTGAATTTGTCTGCATTGCGGGCCGCAGCGGTTCCGGAAAATCGACTCTTCTGAATATGTTGGCAGGACTGGAGCCGCCCACCAAAGGGGAGATCATCGTCCGAGGCAAGCATCATCTGGAGGCCATGGACGAGGAGTTACGGACAAAGTTCCGCCGCCGCTATATCGGCTTCGTCTTTCAGAACTACAATAATTTGCCCCAATACACGGCGTTGGAGAATGTGGCGCTGCCACTGGCCATCCGGGGCGTACCGGAGGATGAACGGAATTGGCTGGCGTGGCAGGCCCTGAGCCGTGTGGGACTACGCGGACACGTAGATCACCGGCCTGCGGAGCTGTCGGGCGGCCAGCAGCAGCGCGTCAGTATCGCGCGTGCCATCATCACCGAGCCATCTATCGTGCTGGCGGACGAGCCCACCGGCAATCTGGACAGCCGCACCGGTCAGGAGGTCATGGAGCTGCTGTGTGAGATCTTCCGGGAGAGGAACACCACCTTCATTCTCAGCTCCCATGATCCCCAGATGCAGTGTTATACGGATCGTACCGTCTATTTCAGCGACGGAAAGATAGAGACAGAAAATCACCACACCGGAGAGGAGAACGCACAGTGAAAAGAGAAACGGTAAAACGGGTACTGGCCCTGTTGATCTGCGTATTGATGACAGTATCCCTGCTGCCCACCGTCGCTATGGCGGAAGAAGTCACGGAGGATGTGATAGATGACAGCACCATTGAGGCTTACACGTCTTACGAAAATGGAGAGGATGCCGGCGTCGGCGGGGTCTCGGTTACGGACGAAAAGCCCAACACGGATATCAAGGTCATACCCAGCGATGCCAACGCCCTGATCCTGATGGATACCGGCGCACAGTCCCCAAAAGGCGTTCCCGGTCAGGTGGTGAAGATCGTGCTGCCGCTGGCGGTGAATAAGGAGTACCTGCCCAGCGAGAAATACATGCTGCGCAACATCAACATCTATCCCGATGTGCCTACCGACGCCAGCGTGTCCAACTGGCCCTTTGAGCTGATCTACGCCAGCGATGTGCAGCACTTAAAGGATATGTCCTACAACTTCACGGCGGAGGTGTGGTTCGAGTTCAAGATCAGCGAGTTCGCCAGCAAGGGACGCTACGCTGTGCCCTTTAAGATCAACGCCACCGTGTGGCGGGAGGATGCCGTGAACGGCACCACTATCACCGAGGACGTGACCTTCAAGGTCAGTGCCTATGTGACCGTTACCGACAACGGCAATATGTCCGGCGTCACTACCTCCTTCGGCAGCCTTCAGGTGGCGGGTACCAATGCGGGCGGCTCCTACACCGTGCCTACCGGCACACCCAATCAGACTATCTCCATGCGGATCCCCGTGATCAATGTGGGCGGCACCCTGACCAGCGTGACGGTCTATCCCGTGGTCTCTGCCGCGCTGGACGAGTTCCCCTTCGTGATCGACTCCACCAATTTGGGCAAGTATTTCGACTACTGGGCCAGCGGCGAGGTAAAGTATCTGGACTACACCTTCACGGTGTCGCCCTTTGCCACCTCCGGCAACAAGTCCATTAAATTCAAGGCAAATTATTTCGAGAACAGCGCCCCTGCGGAGGGCTCCTTCTCCACGCAGTTTACTGTGATCGACGGCTATGACGCCTCCGCCATGTCGGTGATGGTGCAGAGCTATAAGCTGTATGTGGACGATACCGAGGTGTCCGGCCTGATGGCAGGCGAGGAGACGGAGCTGCGCCTGACCCTGATCAACAACTCCAAATATGACACGGCCAAGAAAATCATCTCCAGCCTGGTATTCACCAATTCTCCCGGTCTGACGCTGTGCGTGGGCGGCACGGATACCGCCTATGCCGACTCCATCAAGCCGGGCGGCACGACGATCCTGAAATACAAGATCATGGCCAAGCAGGACGCGGAGGTTGGCCCCGCCATGCTGGGCATCAATCTAACCTATGAGACCACCGAGGCGGTGGCCGGTAAGGCGGCGCAGAACATCATGCTGCCCATCAGCCAGAAGATGGACATTCTGGCCGGTACGCCGGAGGTGTACGGCACACCCAGCAAGGATAAGGAAGCTACCATCTCCGTGCCGCTGACCAACATGGGCCGCGCCAAGGCTATGAATATCCGGGTGCTGGCCACGGACGGCATGACCGCCTCCACCCCCTGTTATGTGGGTGACCTGCTGGCAGGCGGCTCCACCAGTGCCGATGTAACGGTGGGCTTCTCCAAGATCGGCGCGTTTGTGGGAAAGATGATCCTCCAGTATGAGGACGCCAACGGCGAGACGTATTCTCAGGACATCTCCGTGCCCCTGAGCGTGGCGGAAAGCTCTGCGGATACAGATGCCAACAGCGTCAACGCAAATAAAGACGGCACAGGCAGCCGCTGGTGGCTGTGGCTGCTGATAGCGATCCTTGCGCTCATCCTGATCGGCATTGTGGTCTATGTCATCATCCGCTATAAGCGCGGCGAGATCGGGCCCGGTGCCGAAAACACCGCTGCCTTGGACGATTTTGACGACGACTTTGACGCAGACGGCGGCGCACCGGGCATCGGGGAGAAGCCGCTGACCTACGACGGAAGCAATAAGGACGGGAATGTATGAAGCCAAAAGACCTGTTTCGCTACGGCTGCACCAACCTGTTCCGGCGAAAGACCCGCACGGCGCTGACAGCCCTGTCCATGGCGGTGGGCGTCATGTGTATCGTGGTGCTGATCTCCGTGGGTCTGGGCTATGAGCAGGCGTACCGCGAGAGCATCGAGGCACTGGGCAGCCTGACAAAGATCGATGTGACGCCTGCCACCGGCGATTACGGACGCAAGGCACTGCTGAACGACAAGGCACTGGAGGCGTTCCGAGGCATCGACGGTGTGGAGGCGGTAACGCCGGTCTATCAGCAGTCCGCCTACATCGTGTCCGGCAACTATGTCAACATGGTGCGCGTCTACGGCATCGACATGACCACGGCGGAGCGTTTCATGCTGACGCCGGAGCGGGGCATTATGGCCGAGGACGGCACGCGCCTGCATCCGGAAGTCATGTTCACAGATGACGTGGCGGCTGGCCTTGCCAACAAGGCAAAGGATTGGGAACTGGCAGTAGACGAGAATGGCAACGCCCTGATTGATCTGCTAGAAGTGCCTGTTCGCATGACCTTCGATTCCTCCAGCCTGACCCGTGAGCCAAAGGCCGATACCGACGGACGGGCGCTGCCCTCCAGCAACCTGTATACCCTGCGGGTGACCGGCATCTGCTCCACGTTGAACAATAACTTTGCCACCGCCGCGTTCATGTCCTTTGACCGCTTGCAAGAAATGACGCAGGCCAATGCCAACTACATGGGTGCTACCACCCAAACCAAGACGGCGGAGGAGAAGGCCAACGGTCCTACCTACGACTTGGTTTGGGTCATGGTCAAGAACGTCAACGACGTGCAGCGTATTGTCAAGCTGATCCGCGACACGGGGCTGAACACCTATTCGCTCAACGATATGCTGGAGACGGTGCGGACACAGTCCCGGCAGATCCAGGGGATGCTGGGCGCGCTGGGCGGTATCGCTGTCCTGATCTCCGCCATCTGCGTAGCAAACACCATGATGATGTCCATTACGGAACGGACGCGGGAGATCGGCGTGCTGAAGGTGCTGGGCACCGTTCGCAGCGACATCTTTAAGATGTTTCTCTCGGAGGCACTGATCGTAGGCGTGATAGGCGGCGCGACGGGCTTGGTGCTGAGCTTTATCGCCAAGTGGCTGATACCGGTGATCTTCGCGTCCCGTGAGCTGCGGTGCGTGCTGCCCTGGTGGCTGGCGGTCTGCGGCGTGGTGTTTTCCGGCTGCGTGGCCATTGCCGCCGCATGGATCCCCGCCCGCAAGGCGACGCTCATCAGCCCCAACGAGGCCATTCGCTCTGAGTGAGGTAACGATATGGAAAAGACAACACAAAACGTAAGACGCTCGCTGCGCCGTGTGCTGACGCTGCTGCTGGCACTGGTAATGACCCTTTCTCTGGCGGTGCAGGCGTTTGCGGCGATTGGTAATTGGCCCGCCACAGGGGATACCACAGTCGACCGCTATATGCAGAACAGCGGCACTTTCTATAACGGCGATACCGTGATCGCACCCAAATACAGCAACTTTGGCGGCTTTATCAATGTATACGGTGTGCCGAAGGGGGCCGCTGCGAGCGCCTATGTGATGACGCCGACCTCCGTCGTCTTTGGCGACCTGAAAAGCTCGAAGAATAATAGCATTGATCTGGAGCTGGACAGAGCCTACGATTTCTCGGAGCCGATCCGGTATCATGTCATCTCTGAGGACGGGCGGACATTCTTCGCCTATGCCTTCGCTGCGGAGGAAACCAGCAAGGATACTTGGACTGAAGCAGATACGCAGGCCTTGTTGGGTATGGCAGGATTGTTTGTAGATACTTACCATCAGCTCTACCTTACGATAGATAAAATCAACGCTTCGAGGGCGGAAATCGGCGCCTACCATCCGGCCAACGCGGATATGCTCAGCACGCTGGGCTATTGGCTGGGCATGAGCACGGCCTATTTCGACCTGGATGCGGGCGAGACCAGCATGAATGGCAACCGTCTCTTTGACTCCTATGAAGCAAAGTGGCGTGCCGGCGGCGAGGAGGCCGTTCAGTTCATGCGGGAATACCTGCAAAAGTATATTGCTAAAAAAGGTTATAGTCAGGTCAGCCCCGCGGCCCTGCGGGTCATCTATGAGCAGCTCGTTCCGGAATATCTTGCCTATGCTGAGCAATGCCGCATCAAGGAGCCGGTCATTGACCGTGTGACCATCGGCGGCTCGGTGGGCAGCATCGATGCCAAAACCCGCACGGTAACGGTGAAACTGCCGGAGGGCGCAGGCCGTTCCCAGTTGACCGTGCAAGTAGAGGTGGGAACCGGGCTGGCCGCCAACTCCGTGGCCGGCTCTGTGACCGATGGGAGGCTTGCCTATCAGGTGACGCCCTACGATCCGGCATACGGCACGAAATACAATGCACTGAGCGCCACATGGCGTATCATCATCGAAACGGGTACGCCGGATAATCTGGTCACCTCCTTCGCCGTCACCACAGGTGGCGTGACACGCTATGGCAAAATCGACGAGGCTAACAAGACGATCTCCCTGAATCTGCCGGAGGGCACAGGCCTGACCGCCATCACGCCGGTGGTGGCCCATACCGGCACGGCGGTCACCATCAACGGAAGAGCTTTTACCGGCAGTGAATCTTTCGATTTTACCAATTCCGAAGCAGAGCCGCTGACGCTGACGGTGACCAACAGCAATTTCGATCTGCACACCCCCTACAAGGTGACCATCACAGCCAGAAAGTCCTTAGAGAATTACATCACCTCCTATAAGCTGGGTGACGCAGAGGGCGTGATCAATGGCAACAGCATTGCCATCACCATCCCTTACGCCATGGATCTGGCGGCTGTAAAGCCGGAGATCACCATTTCCGAGTTCGCGTCGCTTACCGCACCTGCCGCGTTGCAGGAGGGCGAAAACACCTACACCGTTACCTCTGAAGACGGCAAAGTGCGTACTTATACGGTGACCATCACCCGCACACCGGTGGCAACAGGCAACCGGATCCTGTCCTTCGCCTACGGCTCGATAGCGGGCACCATTGATCAGGTGAAGGGTACCATCACGCTGGCGCTTCCTGCCGGTTCGCCGGTCAGCTTCGTGCCGACCATTACCGTATCCCCCTTCGCGGAGGTCACACCGGCCTCTGGCGAGAAGCAGGATTTCAGCAAGCCTGTGACATATACGGTCACGTCCCAGGCCGGATATACCAATACCTATACCGTTACGGTAAGCATTTCCCAGGAGCCGACGGAGAATCCCCACAAGGCAGATATGAAGTCGCTGGTCCAGAAGATCACCACGCGGTACAGCCGGACAACGGCAAGCGCCTGGGAGGACTGGGAGTGGATGAACCTGGGATTCTATCAGCATAAGCTGACCAACCTTGATAACGACTTCTCCATTGCCGAGTGCATCGTCCGGCTGGATACCACCACCAACGTGGCTATGACCAACATCGACCGTAAGATCATGACCCTGACTGCCCGCGGCATCGACTGCTCCAAGCTGTCACAGTACAACAACGGCGAGCCTTATGTTGACGCCAAGGGCAACAAGGTGGACAACCTGACTAAGGTGCTCTATAACTACCGGGGCGGCTGGACCATCAACGGCCCCATCTTCGCCCTGATTGCCCTGGACATGGGCAACTACACCATTCCGGCGGACGCGTTCTGGACGCGGGACAAGCTGCTGGAGACGATCCTGAACCACAAATACCTGTCGGACGGCTTCGGCCTTGACATGGTCACCATGCTGATGCAGTCCATCGGCCCGTACATGGATGATCCGGTCTATGGCGAACGGGTCAGGGCCAAGCTGGACGAGGGCCTTGAGATCGTGCTGGACAGCTTCGGCAGCAAAAACGTTTATAAAAACCCCTACGGCGTGCAGTGGGGCGGCGTTTACACCTCCGAGGGCTCGGCGCAGATCGTGTGCGCCATGTCCGCCATGGGCGTGGACTGCCACACCGATCCCCGCATGTCCAACGGTACCCAGAGCGCCCTGACGGCCCTGCTGGACTACGCGGATTACCGCGAGGGCTACTTTGCCCACACCAACACCACGCCGAAGAACGCCATGGCCACCTATCAGGGCTGCTACGCCACCCAGTGGTATCTGGGCTTCCTGAATAACGGCGGCGCGGGACACCCCTACTCCCTGTATTACCGGCAGTTTGATTTCTCCCGTAAGCTGTCCACCAAGGCGGACATTACCTCCTTTACGCTGGAGGGCAAGCAGGGCGTGTTTACCACGGAGGGCGGAGACAACATCATCACCGTGACCCTGCCTGCCGGTACGCCGTTGAACGATATGCACCCGCAGCTTCAGCTGTCCGACTATGCCACGCTCCTTGCACCGGATCTTACCGGCGGCATCACCTTTGTGAAGGATACCAAGACCGCCTTCACCGTGCAGGCGGAGGACGGCAAGACCACTAAGACCTACTATGTGGTAGTCAAGCTCTCGGATGAGGAAAAGCCCTCCGGCGCGGAGATCTACACCGATACAATTATGCTGAAGGACGCCAATATCCTGCGGGATCTGGATATTCTGGGCAAGAATATCACCGCTGGCACGGACAGCACGGATATCGAGCTGCTGCTTGATGCAGGAAAGGACACCTCAAATCTGATGATCTACGCCCGCCTCTCCTATGGAGCCACCGCCTCGCCGGCACTGGACGGGAAGAAGGGCATGAACCTGTCGGATTGGACGACCTTCACCATCACTTCCGGCGACGGGACGAATACCCGAACGTACCGCATCAAGGCCACGGCACGGACGCAGGCGTCTATCTCCGCCTTCAGCCTTACCATCGGCGGCACGGTCTATGAGGGCGTTATTGACAACAAGGCCAACACCATTACCATGTCCGGTGTGGACGACAGCAAACTGTCAAGCACCTCCTTCGCCCCGGATGTGACGCTTGGGCCGGAGACGCTGGTCTGCTCTCCTGCTCCCGGTCTGGCGCAGGACTTCTCCCGCACGGTGCAGTACATCGTTGCGGGCAATGAAAAGGTGCTGTCCCGCACCTATACCGTCTCCGTGCTGAATAAGGCGGGGCAGTTGATCTCCGGCAGCGGCGGTGGAGGCGGCAGCGATCCTGTAACGCCGGCCACCGGCGCGAAGATCACGGCCTTTTCCGTGTTGGGCGTGGACGGCGTCATCAACCAGAGCGTAGGTACTATCACCGTAACGCTGCCTGCCGGTACGAACGTGACGGCGGTAGCCCCCTCCGTTACAGTGACGGCGGGCGCGGTGGTCAGCCCTGTGCCCGGCGAGGTGGTGAACCTGACCGTTCCAGTGGTCTACACCGTGACGTTGGGCGAGGAAACCAGCCGCTATACCGTCACCGTGACCTTCGAGCGCAGCGTTTCCCAGCAGCTTTGGGACGAGCTGGGCAACAACTCGGATGTGGCGGATCACCAGACCAGCCACACCAAGCGGGATTGGAGCTGAGTGCCATGAGGAAAAGAAAAACTGTATTTCTATTGCTGGCATGCCTGCTGCTGACGCTGGCGGCGGGCTGCGGGAAAGCACCCCAGCAGCCGCAGGAGCGCAGCAAGTGGGACATCCTTTCCGCCAAGTGCGGCGAGGCAGACTGCACCGTGTCCGTCACCAAGAACTGGGGCGGGCAGGAAACGGGGCTGAGCTGTGTTGTGTTCATCCCTCCCACGGAGGGCATGGACATGACCGCCGTCCCGCTGACGCTCCGGCTATCCGAGGGCGCGACGCTGGACGAGACGGAGCCGTGCATCGTATCCATTGACGGTATGTCGCTGGTGGTGGATCTGACGGTTAGCGACCCCTGCATCACCGTGCAGAACGAGGGCTATACCCGCACCTACTGCCTGCGGCTCAAGGAGGCGATGGGATGAAGCGTATAGTATGCTTGCTGATCGCCGCGCTGAGCGTAAGCCTGCTGCTGGGCGGCTGCGGCCAAAACAGCGATCCGCTGGCTATCCGGGAGTTTATCATCGGTGACAGCATCGGCACGGTGGAGCAGCGCGGCAGCGGAAAGGATGCGGAATACGTCATCCGCATCACACTGCCGATAGAAACGGATTTCCAGAACTGCACAGCCAACATTACGCTGGCGGACGGCGCGTCCGTCAGTGGAGAGAGTCCCTGCCTGAAGGCAGATTTGGGCGGCCGCATGGTGCTGGATCTGACGCTGGAACATCGGGATCTGATTATAGAGAATGGGTCAAGCAGCCGTTCCTACGGCTTTGAAATAGCACTGAGCCAATGAACAGGCTCACGGGTTAGTGGAAGGAGTGATACGCAGGGCTAAAGCGAGAACCTGACGCATGTGGAACAAAAACAACATTTAGTAAAGGAGAAACAACATGAAAATGACGAAGAAGATCACCGCATTGTTGTTGGCTCTCGTTATGGCGCTGTCTCTCAGCACCATGGCGTTTGCCGATAACACAGCAACGACCTCCGTAACCCGCACGACCGTCAATTCCATTGACGCCGTGTCCTCCATCACCATTGGCGGCACCACCGCCTATTATGAGAAGGACAGCAATACCGGCGACCAGATCTATATCCGCGCCATGGTGGCCGGCGGCACCGAGAATGGCCTGAAGAGCACCAACGTGGTGATCAACCTGAGCAATGCCGGCGCCACCATCAACGGCGACCTTTCCTTCACGGGTGCGGGCAATGTCCGCACGGCGACGAATGTGAACCTGCTCAACAAGGTCTATACCGTGATCATCAGCACCTCCGAGGGCGGCGTCACGACCAGCAAGACCTATAAGCTGGCTGCCGGTCTGCCCAGCGGCGCCGTTGCCATTGACG
>ENA-OZEQ01000394-OZEQ01000394.1-human-gut-metagenome-genome-assembly--contig:-NODE-394-length-10338-cov-4.291549_pt1 | contig 10338 bp, 7 predicted proteins | sample MGYA00245070_ERZ653613 | MGnify/ENA primary metagenome ERZ653613 (study PRJEB26926, sample SAMN06164975) | human gut metagenome | biome: ENVO:00009003; feature: ENVO:2100002; material: ENVO:00002003... | reverse complement strand
CTAGCTTCGTCGGCAGCGTCAGATGTGTATAAGAGACAGATGTGGGGCACCGCTGGTATCCTCTTCAACAAAAAGTTTATTACCGCCGAAGAGGCCGACACATGGGACATCCTCTGGGACTCCAAAAACCGCGGCAAAATACTGATGAAGGACAGCTACCGCGATGCCTACGGTACCGCCATCATCTACGCCCACGCCCGGGAGCTGGCCGACAGCACCGTCACCGTAGAGCAACTGATGAACGACAACTCCCCGCAGGCCATCGCCCTGGCCGAGCAACGCCTCAAGGAGATGAAACCCAACATCGCCGGCTGGGAAGCCGACTTCGGCAAGGAAATGATGACCAAGAACAAGGCGTGGATTAACTTCACCTGGAGCGGCGACGCCGTCTGGGCCATCGAGGAGGCCGATGCCGTGGGTGTGGAACTGGACTACACCGTCCCCTGCGAAGGCAGCAACATCTGGTACGACGGCTGGGTAATCCCCCGCTACGCCCGCAACGTGAAGGCGGCAAGCTATTTCATCAACTACCTCTGCCAGCCTTCCGTGGCACTGCGCAACATGGATGCCATCGGCTACGTCAGCGCCGTAGCCACACCGGAAATCATGGAGGCCAAGACCGATACCACGCTCGACGTGCACTCCGACCTCAGCTACTTCTTCGGCCCCCTGCCCGGAGCCGACAGCCTGCAGATAGACCCGGTACAATATCCTGACCGCCGAGTAGTGGAACGCTGCGCCATGATACGCGACTTCGGCGACCGCACGGAACTAGTGCTCGAGATGTGGAGCCGCGTGAAAGGTGACAATCTCAACACAGGCATCGTGCTGCTCATCTTCGCCGTTTTCGGTCTGCTCTTCATCTGGCTGGTATATGCCAAGATACGAAAGTACAAGCAGAAACGCCGCCACCGTCTCCGCAGAAAGCGGAAAAGGGGATGAGCAACACATTGTTTACCTAAAAACCCGTCAACGTGCAAGGAACAAAGAATCTGACACAAGGCCCCATCAACCGCCAGCTTTTCACGCTGGCAATGCCCATCATGGCCACCTCGTTCATCCAGATGGCCTACAGCCTGACGGACATGGCATGGGTAGGGCGTCTGGGCAGTGAGTCCATGGCTGCAGTAGGTGCGGTAGGCATACTGACGTGGATGTCCGGCTCCATCGCCTTGCTCAATAAAGTGGGCGCCGAAGTCAGCGTAGGCCAGTCCATCGGTGCACGCAGCGAAGAGGACGCACGCAGCTTTGCCTCGCACAACATTACGATTGCCCTGCTCATCTCCGTCTGCTGGGGAGGCCTGCTCTTTCTTTTCGCCCGCCCCATCCTGAACATCTTCGAGCTGAAACAGCATATCATGGACGCCGCCGTGACTTATCTGCGCATCGTGTCGACGGGACTGCCTTTCATCTTTCTCTCCGCTGCCTTTACGGGCATCTACAACGCGGCAGGACGAAGCAAGATTCCGTTCTACATCAGCGGGACGGGACTGATAATGAACATCGTCCTCGACCCTCTGTTCATCTTCGGCTTCGGTTGGGGAACAGTGGGCGCGGCACTTGCCACATGGCTTTCCGAAGCTACAGTATTCGGCATCTTCGTCTACAAGCTCCGGGGGAAAAGCGCCGTGCTCGGAGGTTTCTCCTTTATCGTTCCGCTGAAAAAGAAGTACACCCGGCGCATCTTCAAGCTCGGGCTGCCCGTGGCTACGCTGAACACGCTATTTGCCTTCGTCAATATGTTCCTCTCGCGCACCGCCTCGGAGCAGGGAGGACACATCGGACTGATGGCATTCACCACCGGCGGACAAATCGAGGCCATCACCTGGAATACTTCGCAAGGATTCTCCACGGGGCTGAGCACGTTCATCGCCCAGAACTATGCCGCGGGGCAGAAGTCGCGCGTGAAGCAAGCATGGCGCACCACCATGTGGATGACGGGCGTATTCGGAAGCCTCTGCTCACTACTGTTCATCTTCTTCGGCAGCGAGGTGTTCTCTATCTTCGTACCCGAGGCCGAAGCCTACCGTGTGGGTGGAGATTTCCTCCGCATCGACGGCTATTCGCAAATGTTCATGATGATGGAAATTACCATGCAGGGCGTGTTCTACGGACTGGGACGGACAGTGCCGCCTGCCATTGTCAGCATCGGATGCAATTACATGCGTATTCCGGTGGCGTTATTGCTGGTGCACATGGGTATGGGAGTGGATGCCATCTGGTGGGCAGTAAGTGGAACGACCGTTGCCAAAGGTCTTATACTGACAGCCTGGTTCGTCCTCATCAAAAGGAAAATTCTCTAAAAAAGGACAGAACTGGCGAACTTTAGAAAGAAGAATATGGTTATTATATACATAAATTTGCAACATTAAAGATAAAGTCAACTTTTAAAGAAAAAGAGTTATGAAGAAGATGAAATTTACAGTATTACTTTTGTGCGGCGCATTGCTGCTGGGCAGTTGCGGCACAATGAACAACAAGGCCAAAGGTGGAATAATCGGCGGTGGCTCCGGTGCAGCAGCAGGTGCCATTATCGGCGGACTGATAGGTAAAGGCAAGGGGGCAGCCATTGGAGCTGCGGTAGGTGCTGCAGTAGGTACGGGTGCCGGCGTTGCCATCGGACACAAGATGGACAAGAAGGCTGCCGAAGCTGCCAAGATTGAAGGCGCCCAAGTGGAGCAGGTGACGGATGCCAACGGCTTGCCGGCTGTCAAAGTATCCTTTGCGGCAGGTATTCTTTTCGGCTTCAACTCCGCAGCACTGAGCAACGAGGCAAAGGCTTCCCTGCGCGAACTCGCACAGATTCTGAAGGAAGACCCGACAACCGATATCGCCATCATCGGCCATACCGACAAAGTGGGTACTTACGAAGCCAACATGAAAGTTTCCAAGAACCGCGCCTATGCCGTAGAGAACTATTTGCAGGATTGCGGCGTATCTCCGGCCCAGTTCAAGAAAGTGGAAGGCGTGGGATACAACGAATACGACGAAAGTCTGTCTGCCGACCAGAACCGACGCGTAGAGGTATATATGTATGCCAGCGAACAGATGATTAAGAATGCGGAGGCAGCTAATTAATATGGTAAAGTGATTAATGTGTTAATGTGCCAATATGCATATTGGCACATTAACACATTAATCACATTGGCACTCTCTCCATGAAACTCCCGAAGCCTTTGCGGTTCCTCCGCAACATCATATTATTCTTCTTTATTTCCACTATCCTAGCGGTAGTGGCTTATCGTTTTGTACCCGTCTACATCACGCCACTGATGGTTATTCGCAGCGTGCAACAGGTCTTTAAGGGTGAAAGTCCATGCTGGCACCACACTTGGGTATCTTCCGACAAGATATCCCCTCACCTGCCTATGGCCGTCATTGCCTCGGAAGACAACCGGTTTGCCACACACAACGGATTCGATTTCATCGAGATACAGAAAGCGATAAAGGAGAATGAAACAAGAAAACGGAAACGGGGCGCAAGCACCATCAGCCAGCAGACGGCAAAGAATGTATTCCTATGGCCCCAGTCTTCCTGGGTACGTAAAGGACTGGAAGTCTACTTCACCGTACTGATAGAATTCTTCTGGTCCAAAGAACGTATCATGGAGGTCTATCTCAACTCCATCGAAATGGGAAAAGGCATCTATGGCGCACAAGCTGCCGCCAAATACAAGTTCAAGACTACAGCAGCCAAGCTCTCTGCCGGACAGTGCGCACTAATAGCGGCAACATTGCCCAACCCCATACGCTTCGACTCAGCACACCCCTCCCCTTACATAAAGAAAAGGCAAGGACAGATTCTACGATTGATGAAACTGGTACCCAAATTCCAGCTAAATGAGAAGCGGACAAAAGAATAAGAAGAGGATGTATCAAAACAGTTAATAGCACACAGATGACACATCCTCCTTTAATTTTTAATTCTTAATTTTTAATTAATACGCGTGTCCTCCCTCTTCCATCTCCTTCGCATCAATCTTGCGATTGTCGATACTGCGCCAAGCGTAGAAGATGTAGGCAAGAACGAAAGGAACAAGGATAGAGACATAAGCCATAACCTTCAGTGTGAACTGGCTCGAGCAACTGTTTGCCAACGTGAGTGAGCTTTGCAGGTCGTGGGTAGACGGATAATAGGCCGTATTGTTATAGCCTGCCACAAGCAGCAGTGCCAATACCGTAAGCACCGTCCCTGCACCGGCAAACCAGATACCCTTGTCGAATGCCGGCTTCCACAGCGTGCGGATAATGCCCCAGAGCACAGCCACCACACCAACCAGGAATACAAGCAGCACTACCGGCATCTGCAGGAAGTTCGTCAGATACTTGTAAGGTTCCATGAACACCTCTCCCGTTTCCGGGCGTACAGCATAGCCGTCGGCAAGCAGCGTGCGGATGACGAAGGCCAGGAAGAATACCAGGAACAACGCCGTATTTCCCCAAAGTGCCCGGCGGCAGCGTTTCACCAAATCATCCTCATTGATATTATTAATAAAATAAAGCGCTCCCAAGATACGTGCCAGGAAGAACACAGCCAGCCCCAGCACCACATTCCACGGATTAAGCAACGCATCCAAACCATGCCAGCCGTTAGCCCATTGGCTGATAACCGGCATTGCCGCATCTGCGATATTCCCTTTATTGATATAGAAGTTAGACCCCGTGAAGAACGTGGCCACTGCCCCACCCAGCAATACCGGACCTACCACTCCGTTTATCACCAGGAACGTGCGATACGTTGTCTTGCCCAGCAGATTTCCCGCCTTCGACTGAAACTCGTAGCTGACAGCCTGCAACACAAAGCTGAACAGAATAATCATCCACAGCCAATAGGCCCCTCCGAAACTGGTACTATAGAACAACGGAAACGAAGCAAAGAACGCACCTCCAAACGTGACGAGCGTTGTAAACGTGAACTCCCACTTCCGTCCCGTAGAATTAATCATCATCTTCTTCTGCTCCTCCGTCTTCCCCAGACAGAACAGAAGCGAATTACCTCCCTGCACGAACAGCAGGAATACCAGTAGTGCTCCCAGCAAAGAGACTACAAACCACCAATAGTGTTGAAGAAATATATAAGCATTCATTGTGAGTTATGAGTTATAAGTTATGAGTTATGTGACGGTGTGTGCGTTTCGGTTTCAGGACCTTTGCGAATAGCCTTCAGCATAATTCCCACCTCAGCAATCAGCATGACAGTGAAAAGTACCAGGAAAATAAAAAACGTGGTCTGCACGGAGCCTACATCCAGCTTAGAGATGGCGGCACTCGTGGGCAGCATATCTTGGATGGCCCACGGCTGACGACCACACTCGGCAACCACCCATCCGGCTTGTCCGGCCAGATAGCCCAGCGGAATGGTGAGCATAGCCACCCAATGCATCCATGGCATCCGCGACAAGTCTTTCTTATAGGCCAGGAACAGCACCACAATAAAGAAGAGGATGAAGTATCCACCCAACATCACCATCACACGGAACATGTAGAACGTAAGGGACACATTGGGCACCAGCTCGTTCACGTCCTTGATATAACCGTAACCGAAATAGGCTACATTATCTTTCAACACTTTGGCAGCCACCTCTGCATCCGCCTCATTGCCCGCAGCCTTGGCTGCACGATAGGCGGCAAACGCACCGATAGCCGTTTTTCCTTTTTCTATTTTCTCCTCTGCTGAAAGCGCTACAGTACCGTCCTTCAACGGGTATCCGCCTTTCAGCAGGTCATTGATGCCGGGAACAAAAGCATCCATCTTGCGCTCGGCAAGCAACGACAGCATCTTAGGGATTTCCACACGGAAAAGGAATGGGTCTACTCCGTCCTGCGGCGTCTGCTTGGCAGGATTCAGCAGCCCGAACGCTACTAATCCGGCACCTTGCCGCCCTTCATAATAGCCTTCCATAGCAGCCAGCTTCATCGGCTGCTTTTGCGCCACCTGATAGCCTGAGCCATCGCCCGTCCAGGCAGACAGCACGGCGGCACACAGACCTACCCATGCAGCAATCTTTACACTTGCCAGCGCAAATTTCTTCTCGCGCTTCTTCCACAGATACCAGCAGCTTACACCTACTACAAACACGGCAGCCAGCACCCAGCCGGACAGCACGCTATGGAAGAACTTATTGACAGCCATCGGCGAAGTTGCCACAGCCCAGAAGTCCACCATCTCGTTGCGTGCCGTATCGGGATTGAACTCCATACCTACGGGATTCTGCATCCACGCATTGGCAACCAGAATCCACCAGGCAGAAATCGTGGCGCCCAGCCCCGTGAGCCAAGTAGATGCCAGATGGAAACGCTTGCTCACCTTATCCCAGCCGAAGAACATGACGGCGATAAACGTTGCTTCCATAAAGAAAGCCAAAATACCCTCGATGGCAAGCGGCGCACCGAAGATGTCGCCCACAAACCAACTGTAATTACTCCAATTCGTACCGAATTCAAATTCCAGAATGATACCGGTTGCCACACCAATAGCAAAGTTGATACCGAAAATCTTCATCCAGAATTTGGCAGTACGTTTCCAAAATTCGTCACCCGTACGGTAGTACGCTGTCTCCATGATGCCCATAATTACCGCCAGTCCAAGTGTCAGCGGCACAAAAATCCAGTGATAGATGGCGGTCAAGGCAAATTGGGCTCTCGACCAGTCAATCAGGGAAGTGTCAATGTGTCCAAGCATAAGAATCAAGTTATGAGTTATAAGTTATGAGTTATTAAGTTTTTAAGTTATCGGGTAAGAACAGAGAGACACGGAGAATTTATAAGGGCAAGGAAATAAACTCTGTGTCTCCGTGTTTAGTCGCCCAGACTCCGATGGATAAGCTCATTACTGACATAGCCTTCCTTGTCATCGCCCACCACGGGGGTATTCAGAAACCGTGGGAAGAAGAAAAGGCGGAGAATGAAAAACATGATGAACAACTTCACAAGAATGATAAGCCACAAAGTACGCCCTAACGTCATACTTCGAAAACCTTCCAAATAAAAACGCCAAATGTTTACCGCAGTCTGTTTCATGCCGATAAAATTATAATGATTACAAATATAAAATACTTTTATATAAAGAACAAATAAAAAGGTGAAAAGTTGAACAGAAAAAAGACTTCTCCCATTCATCGGTACAAAAAAGATTTTAGGCGAGGAAAATTCACTCAACGTCTATCACTTTTGCAATCCTTTCTCCACCCCACTACATTTGCAAATGTAAAACCATAGAATAACGAAGATATGACGAACGTAAAAAGATTGACAGTGATAGCGCTATGTATGGCAAGCTGCATGGGAGTGGCCGCCCAAAACGGCACTTCCACGCAGATACCCGGCAGTTCCGAGCAGCCAGCCGACAGCCTGCCCACCCAATGGGACTTGCAAGCGTGCATCGACTATGCCTTGCAGCAAAACATCACCATCCGCAAGAACCGCCTCAACGCGGAAAGTGCCCAGGTAGATGTAAAAACCGCCCGGGCCGCCCTCTTCCCCAGCCTTTCGGCCAATGTGAGCCAGCGTGTCGTGAATCGCCCGAAGAGCGAGACAAACACCATCATTGACGGCGACAACATCACCAGCAGCCAGAGCAAGACTTCCTATAACGGCAGCTACGGCATCGATGCCAACTGGACCCTCTACAACGGCGGGAAACGCCTCAACACCATCAAACAACAGCAACTGAACAACCGCATTGCCGAACTTAGCGTAGCACAGAGCGAGAACAGCATCGAAGAAAGTATCGCACAAACCTACGTACAGATACTCTACGCCGCCGAAGCCGTGAAAGTGAACGAATCGACCCTGGAAGTGAGCCAGGCCGAATGCGAACGCGCCCGCCAACTTCTCGAAGCAGGAAGCATAGCCAAAAGCGACCTGGCACAACTGGAAGCGCAAGTGAGTACCGACAAGTACCAGCTGGTGACAGCACAAGCCACCCTGCAAGACTACAAACTACAACTGAAACAACTCCTGGAACTGGACGGCGAATCCGAGATGAACCTCTACATCCCCACACTCGGCACGGAAAACGTACTGGCACCCCTGCCCACCAAAACGGACGTTTACCGTTCTGCCCTCGTGCTCCGTCCGGAAATAGAAGCCGGCAAACTGAATATACAAACATCCGACCTCGACATCAAAATTGCCCGCGCTGGCTATCTGCCTACGCTGAGCCTCAGCGCCGGCATCGGAACCAGCCATGCCAACGGCAATGACTTCACCTTCAGCGAGCAAGTCAAACAGAACTGGAACAACTCGCTGGGCTTCACCGTAAGCGTGCCTATCTTCAGCAACCGGCAGACCAAGAGTGCCGTAGAGAAAGCCAAGATTCAGAAGCAGACCAGCGAACTGGACCTGCTGGACGACCAAAAAACGCTGTACAAGACCATCGAAACCCTCTGGCTCGATGCCAACAGCGCCCAGCAGCGCTACGCCGCCGCCACAGAGAAACTGAAAAGTACGCAGACCAGCTATGAACTGATTCAAGAGCAGTTCAACCTGGGCATGAAGAATACCGTAGAACTGCTGACTGAGAAAAGCAATCTGCTCAGCGCACAGCAGGAGACACTGCAAGCCAAATACATGGCCATACTGAATATGCAGCTACTGAAGTTTTATCAAGGAGAAAAAATCGAATTATAATACCTTATATATATATGAACAAAAAAAGAATCATCCTCATTGCCGTAGCTGCCGTAATCATAGTGGGCGGCGGCGTATGGCTCTTCGGTGGTGCCAAGGCCAAGCACAAGGTGACCTACGCCACAGCAACCATCCATAAAGGCGAGATTTCCGAATCCGTAACCGCCACGGGGACCATCGAACCGGTGACGGAAGTGGAAGTGGGTACCCAGGTGAGCGGTATCATCGACAAGATTCATGTAGACTACAATTCCGTAGTAACCAAAGGCCAACTCATTGCCGAGATGGACCGCGTGACACTGCAAAGCGAACTTGCCTCGCAACGCGCCGCCTACAACGGTGCAAAGGCCGAATACGAGTACCAGAAAAAACTCTACGAGCGCAACAAGACGCTGAACGAAAAGCAGCTCATCGCCGCCACGGACTATGAGCAGTCCGTCTATAACTACGAGAAGGCCAAGAGCAACTACGAAAGCAGCCAGGCATCACTGGCAAAGGCTGAACGCAACCTCTCCTACGCCACCATCACCTCTCCCATCGACGGTGTAGTCATCAGCCGCGACGTGGAAGCAGGACAGACCGTGGCTTCCGGCTTCGAAACACCGACACTGTTCACCATCGCTGCCGACTTGACCAAGATGCAGGTGGTGGCCGATGTGGATGAAGCCGATATTGCCGGGGTGGAGGAAGGAGCCCGTGTAACCTTTACCGTGGATGCTTATCCCGACGATGTGTTCGAAGGAGTAGTCAGACAGGTTCGTTTGGGAAGTACGAACAGCACGAGCAGCAGCTCTTCAACAACCACCAGTACCACTGTAGTTACTTATGAGGTAGTGATAACAGCTGATAATCCTTATTTGAAACTGAAACCGCGTCTTACCGCCAACGCTACCATTTATACATTGACAAAGGATAATGTGTTGACCGTTCCCAACAAGGCTTTGCGCTTTACTCCCAACAAAGACATAGTGGGAGGTCGTAAGATAAACGATTGCCAGAGCAGTCATAAAGTGTGGACACTGGATAACAATACCTTTACCGCCCATCCTGTGAAAATAGGTATTACTGATGGCAGCAAGACAGAGATTGTGAGTGGCATCACTGAAAATACGCCGGTAGTGACAGAAACGGTAGTGAAAGGTGCTATGCCTGGAATGGAAGAGCCGTCTGCCGGAGAAGGTGAGAGAAGTCCGTTCATGCCAGGCCCTCCGGGAAGCAATAAGAAAAAGAACAAGTAATAAAAGGTAATTCTTCCGTTTACATTGAAAGAATAAATCATATGAAAAAGATAATCGAATTACAAAATATAAAACGGAACTTCCAGGTAGGCGATGAAACCGTCCACGCTCTGCGTGGCATCTCTTTTACCATTTATGAAGGAGAGTTTGTCACTATCATGGGTACTTCTGGTTCCGGCAAGTCCACTCTGCTGAATACTTTGGGATGTCTTGATACCCCTACCAGTGGTGAATACCTGTTGGATGGTGTGTCCGTGCGTACCATGAGCAAACCTCAGAGGGCTGTGTTGCGCAATCGTAAAATAGGTTTCGTATTTCAGAACTATAATCTGTTGCCTAAGACGACTGCCGTAGAGAATGTGGAGTTGCCCTTGATGTATAACTCGTCCATATCGGCTTCCGAAAGACGGAAACGTGCCATTGAATCACTGATAGCCGTGGGGCTAGGTGACCGTTTGGAACATAAATC
>ENA-OZEQ01000390-OZEQ01000390.1-human-gut-metagenome-genome-assembly--contig:-NODE-390-length-10417-cov-3.756900_pt1 | contig 10417 bp, 8 predicted proteins | sample MGYA00245070_ERZ653613 | MGnify/ENA primary metagenome ERZ653613 (study PRJEB26926, sample SAMN06164975) | human gut metagenome | biome: ENVO:00009003; feature: ENVO:2100002; material: ENVO:00002003... | reverse complement strand
AGCTGTGATATTCTGGTTCTTGATGAACCAACTAACCATCTGTATAATGATATGACCGAATATCTAGAGGACTATCTGAACAACTACAGGGGTGCACTGGTCATGGTCACACATGACCGTTATTTTCTCGATCGTGTAACAAACCGGATCGTTGAGATCGACAAAGGATACATCTACAGCTATAATGCCAATTATGAAGGCTATCTCATGCTGAAAGCCGAACGTGAAAATATTGCGCTTGCCACCGAACGCAAGAACCAGAATATTCTCCGGAAAGAGATTGCATGGATCCGCCGTGGTGCACGCGCAAGAAGCACCAAACAAAAGGCTCATATCAAGCGCTATGAAGCCCTTGCAGCCGAAGAAATGATTGAAGCTGATAAGACAGTAAATCTCAGCTCAATTGCCAGCAGACTTGGAAATAAAACGATAGAGCTTCATAATATTTCAAAAAGCTTTCCAGGACTTACCCACCCACTCATCGAGAATTTCTCTTATAATTTTCTGCGTAATGACAGAATCGGTATTACCGGACCAAATGGCTGTGGTAAATCAACCCTTATGAAGCTGATCACCGGCAATCTGAAACCCGACTCCGGTATCATAGAGATCGGTGAAACCGTAAATATAGGATATTTCTCACAGGAAAATGAAATGCTAGACGATAACAAGATCGTACTGGACTATGTGAAGGAAACCGCAGAATATATCCGGACCGTCGATGGATATATGTCTGCATCCACCCTTTGTGAGGAATTTCTGTTTGATTCCACCCTGCAGCACCAACGGATCGGCAAGCTGTCCGGCGGGGAAAAGCGCCGCCTGTATCTGCTTAAGATCCTTGCCGGCTCGCCGAATGTCCTGATCCTGGATGAACCAACCAATGATCTGGATATATCAACACTCTGTATTCTGGAAGATTATCTGGATACCTTTCAGGGCATCCTGATCGTAGTTTCCCACGACCGGTATTTCCTTGACCGTGTTGTAAAACGGCTGTTTGTCTATGACGGCTATGGACAGATCAGGCAGTTTGAAGGAAGCTATACCGACTATTATCTGGAATATGGAACATTTGCAAATTCTGTAAAGTCCGGTTCCGGTTCTGTAAAGCCTGCTCCGGCTTCCAAGGGAAAACCTGCAGCAGATTCTTCAAAATCAGGAGCAGCAGAAAAGGACACCGCACCGAAACGTGCAAAAAACAAATTTACTTTTAATGAACAGCGTGAATACGATACCATTGAAGACGACATTGCTGCCTGTGAAGAAACCATTGATGGACTGGACAGGGAAATCGCAGCTTCCACAACAGATTTTACAAAGCTGAATCATCTGATGGCAGAAAAGGAAAATGCCGAACTGAAGCTGGAACATCTGATGGAACGGTATGTTTACCTTACAGATCTTCTGGAATCCTTTAAAAAATAAGTATAGTATAATAAATAAGAAAATGAGGAGACAGGCTTACATCTGTTTCCTCACTACTTTATACTCATCATCTAACTGAAAATATGGACAGCTTTCATATGAGCTCGTTATAAATCTGGCATAATCATCTTCATCCATATTCACCATGCATTCCGAAAAATCATCTTCTTCATCATACACATAGTGTGCACACAAATCACAACTCGCTGCTCCCATAAGCAACCTCCTTCTTGTCATTTTTGCAAATTAATTGCCTGTTTTCAGTAAATATTACACATATTATTTCCAATTTGCAAGTCCTATCCCATAATATATTGTTCATGACTACAGAAAAGAGTTTTTGACTGGCAATACTTTCCATATTGTGGTATTATAAAAAAGTATAATTTATAACTTTTCTGATACAGAAAAGAAACCGGGGTGCGTAATTATGAGAAAAAAACTACTATTATTTATAATAGCTGCTATTTTTACTTTTTCAAGTATGACAGTCCTCGCCGCAGAGGATACCGCAGACAAAGATGCAAAAGATAAAAAGTCTGCCGCAGCTACCATCGATACTTCTTTATACTATTATAACAATTTCGATAACGATGCTTACCGGGATGCTTATAACCAGTTAAAAGAAGCAGCAGATGCATTTCACAATTCAAACCAGAATGCGGAATACGAAAATGCGAATACCGAAAACAGCTACTATAAAGCATTTTCGATCAATGTTACAAGCAAAACATGGGAAGTTATCGGTCCGACAGGTATGCAGGCAGTTATCAATGCCTTTCTGGCAGATAATCCTACATACTTCTGGATGTCTCCTTCCTTTAATTACAGTACCAAGTCTTTAGATGGCGGTGCTGTATGCTATAATGTCGAGATTGTCTGTTATAATGATTATGCAAATGGAAGTTCCAGACAGGTCATTAAGAATAACATTGATATCTCCGTATCAAATCTTGCTGGCAATCTGGAAAAAGATCTTCCTGATTACCAGAAGGAATATCTGATCCATAATGCGATCATTGAAGATACTTACTTCCAGGTCAGCAATGAAAACTCACATTCCGGATTAAGCTGGTCCTATACAGTAGATGGTATTTTCAACGCAAAGCATAAGACAGCAACTTCATTTGGATATGCCAAAGCATTCAAGGCAGTTATGGATGCCACCGGTGTAAAATGTATCTATGTAGAAGGAAATACCAAAGAAAACGATGATTCTACCTATAATTCACATGCATGGAATATGGTTTATCTGGATGATGGCTGGTATATTGTAGATCTTGCGTATGATCATCCGGAAACAACCTCCGGCAAAAATGTTCTGATCTATGATTATTTTAACATTACCAGTGATGAAGCATCCGATCTGAATCCTGCATCTGACTGGCTGCCTGGTATTCCAACCTGTACCGGTACGGCTCACAGTATCGACAGCATCCAGTCTACACTGGAAGCTGAAAACATCTGGCAGGAAGACAATTACAATTTTTTCGATAAAATACTGGATAAATACGGTGTGTCCGTTGTCCTGATCAGCCTTGGTGTTATCATAATCCTGATCGTCACTTTGGTTAAACGGATTCACAAAAGACGGAAAGCAAGACGTGTCGAAAAGATTAAGAATACAAAGACCGTAACGATCGATCATTCCGAACTGGATGAGGAACTTCGTCGTCCACCACTGTCATAATAAAAAAGTGGAACTATACCTATGATAACAAAGGTACAGTTCCACTTTTTTACTTATTAATTTCCTATGATCAACCAGGAGGTCAGAATTCCCAACAGGCGTTCATCCGGGTGTCCTGTCTCTGTTAAAAAGATCAGACCAATCCTTTCATGATCTCTTCTGCTTTCTTCATAGTATTTCTTAACATTCATAACTTTTTCATCATATGCAACAAAGCGGAAACGTTCAGACGGATGTTTCTCCAGCTCAATATATTCCTGAAGATCCCGAAACCGGGTTTTCTCATCAATATGACAATTTGTGTCTCCCAATAAATACGGAAAAATACAGTTGTCACTGAAATCTCCCACTACCCTTTTATCTTTCAGGATTGGCACATGAGAAATATTTCTGTCATTCATGATCCGGATAACCGGCATAACCGGATCATCCAGCGAACGCCATACCAGATTATTAAAGGGTACTGCAATATCCATACACCGCACCGGATTCTTAATACGATCCAGCACCATTTCCAGAAGCTCGATCATCTTCTTGCCCGGCTGTACAGCAAATTCCTCATCCAGCCGTTGATTATGCTGCAGCAGATTTCTCACTTCTCTGCAATAATTCAGTTCAAACCGGATATCCTTGAATTCACTCCGTTTTTCCAGCTTGGCAACCGCCGAACCATCCGGCGGAAGTTTGAATTCATTGATCGCTGCATTTTCCAGCTCCTTGTATTTATCAAGGAAAATTTCCGTATTATCCATAATGACATCCTCCCAATTTCTGATCTGATATCAGCCAGCAAGCTACACCCGAAAGTGTTTATTTTAAATAATTAAAATCACCCAGATTATCAATGGATATCCAGGTTCCTTCGTTTATGATCGTCTGAACCAGTTCATCATTTTCATCCATTTCCTTACTGCTGCAATCATCAGAAACTTCATATAGTATACTGTTATTGATCAATACATTTGCTGTTTTCTTATCTTTATCCGGATAGTATACATATACTCCATTATCCGATACCGCATATCCCTTATCCCGGTTATATGCACGAATTGCCAGCGCCGCATTCTTCATATCCCCTTCAAAGCCGTATACGGTAACTGTAATATCCTTTGATGATGAATTATTGCTCCAGTCTGTAACACGAAGTGTACAGTCCAGATCTCCGGTCTTTGTTGTATCGATCTGACGGTTGATCGTAAGTTCATTGGTCAGATCCGGCTGTGAATCCTCTACTGAATAGTAATCCAGCAGATCGACCTGCTCATTTACGAAAACGCCCAGATTATCCGGTCCGATAATTTCCGGGAAATCTCTGTCAACTACTTCAAGCGTAAGTTTTTTCTTCTTTTTCAGCTTTCCGCATTTTACTATATAGCTCACTTTATAGGAACCAATCTTCTCCGGTGCAAAATCCGCTGTATCGCAGGTAACAACCGCCTTACTGTTCACCGGCTCTACATATGCCGTGATATCAAATTTCGAACCCAATACATATTCGCTTGAAATCTGCTTTACCTTGAGATAGCGGCCACGCATAATGCCATTTACCATAAAAAGCAGAATAATGCCTACAACAACTGCAAGCAGCAATGTAAACTGATTTGCTGTTATTCTTCTGCGTCTTCTTTTTTGTGGCTGTGTCTTTCTTCCTGATGCATTGTTTGAACGTACACTGCCAGTGTTGGCACTCTTTGTTCCGTTACCCGGACGTGTGCTCCCAGTGCTTTTTGTTCCGGTTCCCGCCGTTTTTTTCTTCACTACTGCATTTGATACTGCGGGCTTTTTTACATTTTTATTTTCCTCACCCATTTTATTACCTGCTCCTTTTCTTTTATATATCAATATCCCTTTGTTTTTAAATCATGAACCAGCTTCACATAAAATTCCCGGACATCAAATCCCGGAATATTTTCCCGGTTTAAATCGATCACATCTCCATGCGAGATTCCGCGCTTCCCCTCCACTGTCAGGTATTTGAAATCTGCTCCCCATGGGAATGATTTTTCGCCTACCAGTCCATCATTTGCTCCATCAAAATATTTTACCAATCGATATGTATAATTCAGCGGAAATCTGCCATTTCCTGCCACATTCTGCCTCGAACCAACGCTCTGATATAACACGCCCTGTGCATCATGTAATTTATCATTTAGGACTTTACATGCCGAAGCTGTCAGATCTTTTACTCCCAACAGAAAATCTGGCGAATCATCGCCCAATTTTTTAAATACTGCATTATACGCTTTTGCCACGCTCTGCTGCTCTTTTTCCGGAACAATATTTAACAGATAATCTGCAAATTCACATCCCCGGTGCGGTGTATTTATCGTTGTTAGTGATGCAACATACCGATCTGTACCAAGTTCTGATAAGGCATAGCGCATATCCAGACCACCTTTTGAATGTGCGATCACATTTACTTTTTCACAGCCCGTTTCAGCTACGATCTCCCGGATTCTTGCATCCAGCTCCTGCGCACATGCCGGAACCGATGCTGCCGACTGGTGATTGCCATAAAAAAGAACTGCACCATTTGTCTCCAGTTCCTTTGGAATTCTTCCCCAGTAATTTAACAATTTGAAATCCCGGAAGAAGATACCATGCACCAGCAGAATCGGGTATTTTGTTTTGCAGATCTGCTCTTTATTCCGTTCCCGATTCAATCGAACCTTATCATTTTCAAATGAAACCTCTCCTATCGTCAAGCGAAGTATCTTCCCAAGTACGACCAGATTTACAACCGGTATCATGCCACATACAGCTCCGATCCCTCTCCATTTGATACCAAGCTGTTCTGACGTCAGATATATCCGGATCATTCCATTCCAGAACACAACTGCTTCCACAAGAATCGCTGTCAATATATGAAATACCCACATTTTCCCATTTGTCGGTATATATTCAGCCGGAAGAACTTTTGCCATACATAAAACGGTATATATAATTGTAAGCACTGTGGATACACAGAATACAAATAGCTGCATACAGCCGTTTCTGCATTTGCTAAGTCTTGGTGTTTCCAGTTTTCCGCACAATACCGTCGGTATTACACAGACCATCCCCGTAACAAGCCATGGAACAATATCGTACAACACGCTATTATAAACTCTGCCTGACAATACCGTACAGGCAGCAAGCCCGACTGCAAGGCTTCCAAAGACTGTAACAACCGCCAATCTCCCTTTTCTCATGTATATCCTCCGTTTTATACACTCTCCTTTTTTGTAACCATACTAATTATACCAAAGCATGTGCTGCCTTGCTACAATTATTTCATTGCATTCTCTATAAAAAAATGCGATAATGACCTTTAGTATTATCCTATTCACAGGAGGAAATTGAAATGTCAATTAATAATATCGGCCCTTTCACAAAGAGCCATCTGGATATGTGTATCAAAAACAACAGCATTGATGATGCCTTATATGAAAAATATGGTGTAAAACGTAGTCTCCGTGATTTAAATGGTATCGGTATCAATGCCGGAATCACGAATGTCTCTCTCAGTAAATCATTTACAACAGATGAAAACGGCAACCGTATTCCATGTGCCGGAGAGCTCTACTATCGTGGCTACGAAATCCACGATCTGATCAAAGGATTTTTCCTGGATAACCGTTTTGGTTTTGAGGAATGTACATATCTCCTGTTATTCGGTGTTTTGCCGGATGAAAAGGAGCTTCAGAACTTCAAGCAGGTTTTAAATATCAGTTATGATCTGCCGCATCATTTCATTCAGGATGTGATCATGAAGAGTCCGACTGCCGATATTATTGCAAATATGACAAAGAGTACACTGGCTCTTGGTTCATACGATAAAAAGATGGGTGACAACTCTCTGGAAAATGTATTACAGCAGTGTATCCAGTTGATCAGTATGTTCCCTCGTCTGGCTGTTTATTCCTATCAGGGATACCGCCATTACGAGCTTGGCAAGAGTTGTTATATCCATAAGCCGCTTCCTGAATTGTCATTTGCCGAAAATATATTAAGTACCCTACGTTCCAATCGGAAATACACCCGTCTGGAAGCCCGTGTACTGGATCTGGCACTGGTACTTCATATGGAACACGGTGGCGGAAGCAACTCAACCTTTACAACGCGTGTTGTAACCTCTTCCGGTTCCGATACATATGCAACAATGGCTGCTGCCCTCTGTTCCTTAAAGGGACCTTTAAACGGTGGCGGTGATTATCAGGTTATGGGTATGATGAAAAATATCCGTGACAATGTATCCGATATCACAGATGAGGAAGAAGTTGGCGAGTATATCCGTAAGATTGTCAACCGGGAAGCATATGACAAGACCGGTATCGTATATGGTATGGGACATCCATTCTATTCTATATCCGATCCCCGTGCTCTGGAATTCAAAAAATATGTAAAGCTTCTGGCAGCCGAAAAGGGTATGGACGAAGAATATGCCCTTTATGAGATGATCGAGCGCATTGCACCTAAGATCATTGCCGAAGAACGTAAGATTTACAAAGGTGTTTGTATCAATATTGACTATTACAGCGGACTTCTCTACAAAATGTTAAAGATTCCTGCTGAGATGTTTACCCCGTTATTTGCAATTGCACGAGTAGTCGGCTGGAGCGCACACCGTATGGAAGAGCTTGTAAATTCCTACAAGATCATCCGTCCTGCCTACACCAGCATTGCAGAGATCAAAGAGTACGTTCCTATTAATGAGCGATAAAACAATTACAGCTACAGCCTTTTCTCCCTGTCTCCAGCCATCTCGACCCTATACTTATTATTCCGCAAAACGCTTTCGCTCTATTCCTCAACGCAGCGGTACATAAGGTTGCAGAAAACGCAACCTAAGTACCGGCGCTCGGAAAGGCTTGCTGCATAATAATAATTCATCTTCCATTTTTATGCCACAAACTTATATAGCAAGATATGCTCTTTGCAAGCATGTTTTTAGAGTAGGCGGAAGGTCGACTTTTGAGTGTCGATGATTCCGCCTTTTTTTAGTTTGCTGATTTCAGCGGACATGGCGGAGCGTTCTACACCGAGATAGTCTGCGAGTGCCTGACGATTGAAAGGAATCGTGAAGGTATCCGAATGATTCTGTTTTGCCTGATCGGAGAGGTATGCCATTAATTTATCACGGGTTGTTTTCTCTGACATATAGCGTATTTTTTGATTTAACGCAAGGTTTTTCCGGGCAATTTCATGCAGCAGATTCCGGATCAGGGTATTGTGAAAATCACAGGAATTCGAACATGAGGTCAGAAGATGATGGCAGTCCAGAAGCAGAATATCACTGTCAGTCATGGCAAAGACGCTGACTGGTACAGTAGAAAGACCTGCGCAGGAGAAGGCTTCTGCAAACAGATCACCGGGTTGTAAATTTGTCATAACGCTTCGGTTTCCATAATAATCTTCCCGGATCACCTGCGCTGTTCCGGTAAGGATGATTCCGATAAAGCGAGCCGGATCGCCCTCTACGAATATGGGATTCCCTTTTTTTACATGAATATGGTTTCCATCCAGACATGTAAGCATGGCCGGCAGATTCTGTTCATCGATGCCGGTAAACAGGCGACAGGCTGACAGGGTATCAATATAGGATGTAAGATCAGATTTGTTCATAAAATTTCCATTTCCTTAAATGTTATTTTGTTGGAAATCCAACATACATTTTGAAATAAGTATATTAGAATAAGCACATAAAATCAAGAACCTGATTGACAGTTAAGTGATGAAAGAAAGCTATGATGTATATTGTCCATCAATGAAGCGACAAATATAACAGCAAATATCATAGAATGATCAGGTATCGGGTATTCAGGAGGAAAAATGATGATTCGCAGGATTATAGAAATTAATGAAGAAAAGTGTAACGGCTGTGGGGCATGTGCATCGGCATGCCATGAGGGCGCGATCGGGATGGTGAATGGTAAGGCAAAGCTGCTTCGGGATGACTATTGTGACGGACTGGGAGACTGTCTTCCAACCTGCCCGACCGGGGCTATTACATTTGTTGAGCGTGAAGCAGCAGACTATGATGAGGCGGCGGTATTGGCGGCAAAAGCTGAGAAGATGGCAAATGAAGCAGGCAATCCATCAGGAGAACCTCTGCCATGTGGTTGTCCGGGTACGGCTATGAAAACATTTAACAGAGACCAGTATGACAAAAAGACAAGAGCTGTTGAAGCTGGGAGTAAGACTGCGCAGAATGGTGCAATATCACCTGAGCTTGCACAGCAGTTAGCATCGATGATGGGACAGCAGGAGTCAGAGCTGCGCCAGTGGCCGGTACAGATTAAGCTTGTTCCGGTGACAGCCCCTTGGTTTGATGGAGCAAAGCTGCTTGTTGCGGCGGATTGTACAGCGTATGCATATGCGAATTTCCACCGGGATTTTATTAAGGGACATATCACTTTGGTGGGCTGCCCGAAGCTTGACATGATAGATTATTCTGCAAAGCTGACAGAGATCATCCGGAATAATAATATCCGGAGCATTACGGTTGTAAGAATGGAGGTTCCGTGTTGTGGTGGTATTGAGATGGCTGTAAAGAATGCGCTTCAGAACAGCGGAAAATTCCTTCCGTGGAATGTAGTTACAATTTCAACAGATGGAAAGATTATGTAAGTAAAATAAATGTATATTGTTTTACTGTTGCTAATGTAAGATCATGTGGGATAGAGGACACAGATTTTGCAGGAAAATATGTCGGGTGACAGAAAAATAAAAGAGAAGAAGGCTTCGGGTGTCAGAAATTATAAGGTAAAGGGCGTGACCGGAAAATAATACTTGACATTTTGGTTAGAAGTATCTAACATAACATGTGTTATGATGAATGATCAGGAAAACACAATAGAGAAAATTAAACAGACAGCATTAGACGAATTCTTCATGCATGGCTATAACAAAGCAAGTCTTCGAACGATCTGCAGTCGGGCAGGAGTTACGACCGGTGCAATGTATTTTTATTTTAAGAATAAAGAAGCATTGTTTCGGGAGATATTTGAACCATTGGTCGTTCAATATGAAGAATTGCTTGTCAGATATATGAAGTTAGAGCTTGCAGAACCGGAGCTTGGCACACAGTTGGATGTCCAGATGATGCAGTTTATTCTGGAACATCGGAAGGAAGCGGTGATCATTCTGGAAAAGGCGCAGGGAAGCTGTTATGAGATGTATCGCTCCAAGGTAGAACAACTGATGGAGCAGTCCATATATACATTTTATAAGAGCCGGATGGATTACGAGCCGGATGAAAAGCTTGTAAACTGTCTCTTATACACATCTCCGAGCCCACGAGACCGTACTAGATCTCGT
>ENA-OZEQ01000378-OZEQ01000378.1-human-gut-metagenome-genome-assembly--contig:-NODE-378-length-10883-cov-5.311692_pt1 | contig 10883 bp, 10 predicted proteins | sample MGYA00245070_ERZ653613 | MGnify/ENA primary metagenome ERZ653613 (study PRJEB26926, sample SAMN06164975) | human gut metagenome | biome: ENVO:00009003; feature: ENVO:2100002; material: ENVO:00002003... | reverse complement strand
AAGATATTCTGTGCAAACCCGAGCTGCTGATTACCATCGCCGATTTCCACTTCCGCAAAGAACACCCGGCAGAAGCATTGGAGCTTTATAAGGAATTGATAGCCTTGAACCATGCAAATGCAGACATTTTCCAAAAGGCTGGCTATTGCCTGCAAAAGGAAAAGAGGTATAAGGAAGCGATAGACGCCTACCTGAAAGCCGATGTACTAAAGCCCGACCATGTCTGGACAATCCGCCATCTCGCTACGTGCTACCGGCAGATAAGGGACTTTGCCTCTGCACTGGAATACTACAAGAAAGTGGAGGCAATCCAGCCGGAAAACCATAATATCCTTTTCTACGCCGGAAGCTGCCTTGCCGAACTGGAAAGATATGAAGAGGCTCTGCAATATTTCTTCAAGCTTGATTTCATCGAAAGCAATTGTATCAAAGCATGGCGTGCTATAGGCTGGTGTTCGTTTGTCAACGGCAAGTATGAGCAAGCAATGAAGTATTACGAAAAGATACTCGCCTCCAAACCACTCGCAGCAGACTATCTCAATGCCGGACATGTTGCTTGGAGAACGGGCAAAATAGAAAAAGCTGCAGAACTTTACAGTAAAGCAGCTTTGGAATATGGCGGGCAGGAGATTTTTAGAGAAATGTTCGGTAAAGACAAAGAAACACTTGTCAGACAAGGAATCAGTGAAAAAGATATCCCTCTAATGATGGATCTGGTTTAGACCTCCAACAACTCCCTGTACAGCCTCTGTACGGGGAGCCCCATTATATTATAGTAACTCCCGGATATGTTTTCCACCCCGATGAATCCAATCCACTCTTGTACACCATAAGCTCCGGCTTTATCCATGGGGTGGTATTTGTCCACATAATAGGCAATTTCCTCTTCGTTCAGTTTGGCAAAACGCACTTCTGTTGCCGCCGCAAAACTGCGTTGCCACTCAGTGGTAGTGATGCATACACCGGTAAACACTTCATGGGTACGTCCGGACATGTCGCGCAACATCTGCATAGCTTCTTCCCTATTCTTGGGTTTTCCGAGAACTTGTCCATCCAGCCAGACAATGGTATCTGCTGTAATCATCAATTCGTCCGGATGCATCATATCACGGTAGGCATCTGCCTTTTCCCTGGATATGTAGAGAGGAATATCCGCTCCCCGCAACGTTTCGGGATAAGACTCGTCCACATCGGGCAAAGTTCTTACTTCATATTCCACTCCCAAACCAGCCAGCAATTCTTTCCTTCGCGGAGAGTTAGAGGCAAGAATCACCTTATATTTCTTCAGATTATCTAACATCATATCATTTACGATTTGACGATTTACAATTTAACGATTGAAACAACTACCAACCAAAAGCTTTTTCATCTGCCATCCAAAGCCCTTGCACTTTCAATACCTGTTCCACAATGTCGCGACCACAGCCATAACCGCCTTCTGCATACGAAATATAGCGAGCCACAGCCTTTACCTCAGGCACAGCATCCTTAGGACAACACGGCAAACCACACTCACGCATCACCTCCAAGTCGGGAATATCATCACCTACATACAATATTTCCTCGTCCTTCAAGCCATGACGGTCACGGAAGTCATGGTAATCATGGATTTTAACAGAAGAACCCATATAGATATTTCCATCCTCAAAACCTAAAGAAGTAAAACGCTTGCGGACTGCTTCTGTACGTCCACCCGTAATTATACCCAGCAACACACCTTGCTTAGCGGCCAGATGCAGGGAATAACCATCCTTTATGTTGACCGTACGCAGAGGTTCACCCTCCGAACTCATAGGGATAACATTGGCACTCAGCACACCGTCCACATCAAAAACAAGGGCTTTTATCTTTTTCAAATCATAGTTTATGGTACTCATTGCACTTTTTTCTTGTTCATTATAATATACCTATATGCAGCAAAACATTAGTTCAAAAGAGGCAAGCATCGGCATCCGGTTATCTTATTGCCAACCGATGTATATTCTCGCTAATCTCCCGATATAGTTCCAGCATTTGCGGCTCATCGGCAAGCATCCGCAGATGCTCGTCAATGACATTCTCATCATAGCGCACAGCCGGTCCTGTCTGTGCGGCAAGCGGTTCCAGCTCATGCACCTTGCGGGCCGTCTCGTCTATCAAGGGGAGCATTGCCTCGAACGGCAACCCGTACTTTTTCAGCAGTTCAGCAGCCAACACATACATGTGATTGGTAAAATTGCACGTAAACACAGCCGCCAGATGCAAACTTTTGCGCTGCTCAGAACTTGCTTCATACACTTTTTCCGATAGGGCGGAAGCAATGTCCTTCAGAAGCTGCACATCCTCTTCCGAGTTGCTTTCCACAAAACACGGTATCTGTCCAAAATCCACTTCACGCTGCTTACTGAAAGTCTGCATCGGATAAAGCACTCCATAACGCGCAACATGCCCCTGCCAAATATTCATAGGAATACTGCCGGCTGTATGCACCCATAAAGCATTCTCCTTTCCAGAAACAATCTGGGGTAATAATTCTACAAAAGCCGCGTCCTTCAGCGAAACGATATAAAGCTGCGCCTCCTTCGTAACCGCCTGCAGCTCCGTGGTATATGCAGCTTCCACCGTCTGTGCCAATTCCTGCGCCGATTCTTTTGTACGGCTGTAGACCTGCACAATACGAAACCCTTTCCGATAAAGAGCCTTTGCCAGATTAGTAGCCAGATTTCCGGCACCGATAAAGGCAATGGACATATCTTCTATACTTCTTCCTGCCATACACTTATCTTGTTGCCAACCAATACAGAATAGCCCCTAATACCAGCAACGCCAACGGCAGCAGATAAGCGGACATCGTACCGAGTAAGGCAGTTATCAACCCGAAGTTCAATATCAGCCACAAACCTATCAATACCAATCCCACTGACTTGTCATGCTTGAACAGCAGAAAAATCACTGCGGTATACAATAGAAAATTATCCTTATTCATCACCCACGGCAAGCCGATTGCAGAAAAATGCACCAATTTGTCCACCAAGTAAAGAATGCCGAATACAATCAGTGTGATGGCAGTAGCCTTATATGTATCACGGTTATTGTTTGCTTTTGCTGCACTCACTGTTACTTTCCTCCGTACTTATTGATATGTATCTTTTCCCACTGCAGATTGTCTTCGTTGAAAGGCTTGCGCTCCATCCCCTTATGGCCGATAGCAATAACACTAAGCACCTGCAGCTGTAAAGGAATATCCAACACCTCGTGCACATACTCGCCGGAAGGCATACCGGAAGCCGTAAAACGTTCGCGCACCTGCACCCAGCAGCTTCCCAGCCCCATATCTTCGGCCTGAAGTTGCAGGTAGATGGAAGCAATGGAAGCATCTTCTATCCACACGTCGCTTGCCAGCGGGTCGGCAACAACCACTACTGCCAGTGCCGCATCGGCAATAAACTGCGATGCCTGCTCCTTGCAATAGGACAATTCCTTCAATTTATCCTTCTCGTCCACCACTATGAACTGCCATGCATTGCTGCGTTTCGACGTGGGTGCCATCAGGGCTGCTTTCATCAAAGTAACGACTTGTTCTTGTGTCAATTCTTCTTCTGTAAACTTCCGCATGCTGCGGCGTGCTTTTATCAATTCACTGAAACTTTCCATAATGATTTTATGTGCTAATATGCTAATGTGCACATCGACACATTAACAATAATTTTTGCAAAGATACGAGATTATTTTTTAAATTTGCAGACCATGCCTTTGAAACTCACTACATATTACCGTGGGAGCAAGGTTCCTGTTCTGCCAGGCACCAACACCTTCCATTCCACAGAGTTGTTCCGAATCTACGAGGAAACTCCGGGGTATACCCCCATACTCATTGTGGCATCCGAAGATGACAAGCCCGTTGCGAAACTGCTTGCCGCCATACGTAAAAGTGTCCGCATGTTTCCACCCGGCATCATCAAAAGATGTGAGGTGTACGGTACGGGAGAATATTTCAATAACGAGGCAGACAAAGAGATTATCTTCAGTGACATGCTGCAAAGGCTTACCAATGAAGCATTGCGCGATTCTTTTCTCATCGAGTTCCGCAACCTGGAAAATGCCATGTTCGGATACAAATCTTTCCGAGACAACCAATACATCGCCATCAATTGGCTGCGGGTACGCAACTCGCTGCACAGCGTCGAAAAGGTGGAAGAGCGTTTCAGCCCGTCACGTATCCGGCAAATAAAGAAAGGGCTCAAAAACGGCGCCCAAGTACGGGAAGCACGTACCAAAGAGGAGATTCTCTGTTTTGCCCAGATGTTGCGCCACGTATATTCTTCCAAGATACGGCGCCACTTCCCCAGCATCAAGTTCTTTCAGCATCTCGAAAACCAGTTGACAAAAGGGCAGCAAAGCAAAATCTTCATCGTCATTTATAAGGAGAAGATTATCGGTGGCAGCGCATGCATTTATTCAGATGATAGCGCCTATCTATGGTTCTCAGGTGGCATGCGCAAGACTTATGCCCTGCAATATCCGGGGATTCTTGCCGTATGGAAAGCACTGGATGATGCCAAACAACGCGGATACCGCCACTTAGAGTTCATGGACGTGGGACTTCCCTTCCGTAAACATGGCTACCGTGAGTTCGTTCTCCGCTTTGGAGGAAAACAAAGCAGCACCCGACGCTGGTTCCGTTTCCGTTGGAACTGGCTGAATCGGGTGCTGATAAAGATGTATGAATGATTCTTACCGAAATCAGAAATTAGTGTAGACCACATATCCATGAGCCGGTACATTAACCTGTTTATTTACGGTTTCACTTTTTCCTGTAAAGTAATTGGTCCAGTTACCAGGAGTGGCAGGGAAAACAATATCAGTAGCGGTATGTGTAAAGTTACCCACCACCACCAGTTGCTTACCCGTTATACTTTTTACCAATAATGTACGACCGTTGTCCCAATCAGAAGTTTCCACCTTCCATGTCAAAGTTGCATTTGCATCAAACAACTCCGGATGAGCATTGCGCAGCTTCATCAAAGCTGCATAAACATCGTGCAGCCCTTTACGATCGGCGTTATCTAAATATTCCCAATGCAAAGGCTTCCTACCGGTACGGCCATTCTCTTCAATAGAGATGTCATATCCCATCTCTCCGAACTGCCAAACCATCTTAGGACCAGGAACGGTAAGGAAGAAAGTTGTATTTAGTGCCAACTGATTCATACGGGCATCAAGGTCGGTTTTCAGCACACCATCACCCCATTGCGACTGTTTGTAAGCTGTGCGTTCTTCATCATGGCTTTCCATAAAACCTACCCATGCAGTGTTTTTCTCATAAAGGCTACTAAAAGAACTATTTTCAGCATACCCCATAGCCGACTGACAATAGGCATTATTCAAGTTACGCCATAAGTGCATACCATCAGCTGCCAGTTCATTTTCTTCCTTTGAATCACAGAAATGCTCCAAGATAACATAAGAGTCCTTTTTCACTTCCTTGATGGCCGCATTATAATCCTTTAGGACGGCAATGCGACCCGCATCGTAATTGGATGCTGTACTTTCAGTGCAAGAGGTTTGTGTGAACCCTTTCGTCAAATCAAAACGAAAGCCATCCACCTTATATTCCTTCAACAAGAATTGCAGATTACGCTTCACAAACTTACGCACCAATGGGCTTTCATGATTGAAATCATGGAACACGCTATAAGGATGAGGTGCTTCCACATTGAAGTATGGATTATTCTTTGCAGTCTTATCACCATCCCAATAGAGTTTAGCCAGCGGATTATTTCCTGTAGCATGATTATAAACCACATCCAGAATAACTGCCATACCAGCCTCATGACAAGCATCAATGAACTGCTTATACATTGTTTTTGTCCCATAAGCTTTATCCATCGCAAAGAAAAAACAAGGATTATACCCCCAACTGTCATTGCCGTCAAACTCCTGCACCGGCATCAACTCAATAGCGTTGACACCCATTTCTTTCAAGTAAGAAAGCTTTCCCATCGCACCGTTAATGTCACTCGTAGCCGTAAAGTCGCGCAAGTGCAATTCATATATCACTAATTGCTTAGGATTTGCTATTTTAAAATCATTATACTTCCAGTTATAACTATCTTTCTGTATCTTGAAGGTCGAAACGATTCCTACCCCTCCCTTAGGATAAACCAGGTTTTCATTATAGGTAGAAGCTGAAATATCTTTATCATTATCAGGATCCAGTATTTTTTCAGTATAAGCATCTGCCAAATGAATTACTTCACCTTCCTTTGTACCCACATAGTATTGGAAAGCATACTCTTTACCAGCATCTAACCCCGCCAACGTAATCCACCAACATCCGGAAGCATCATCACGATACATCTGCGACTTTTCGTCATTACTTAAGGTCCAATTGTTAAAGTCACCCACAACATGTGCAAAATCCTTATGATTTCCATTCACATCTTTATCATAAAGTACCAGTGTCACTGTAGAATTATCCATTATGTTGATACCTTCGACCATATCAGCCGGTACAGCGGCAGTTTTAATCTCACCGGGTACAAATCCTTCATATTTTGTATCAGTTACCGCTATAAAGGAATCAGTATCTATTCCTTTTTTACTACCATCCGCACTACGAATCACTATTCCAAGTTGGTTCACCGGTGTCTTTCCACTCCCAAACCACTCCCGGATATTCGGACTCAATGTAATACTCCAAATATTAGCCTCAGATAAAGTCATCTTACATTTATCTTTGTTTTCTGCCCACTCTGCAGGCACGAATTGCCAACGACCTTCACTGACAACACCAATATGTACATACACATCTCCTTTATACTCATAGAGGGCAGACTTTGTATCCGCTTTAAACGTAATGACAAGAGACTGATCAGCATCTGGTACCACCGGTGTATAACTCAGACCAGCAGGAATTGCAATTGCATTGGCAGCTTGAGTGACGGATATTTCTTCCCTTTTTGAACCGGATATAATATTCAATTGTGCTGTACGCGCTATTCCAGTTTCATTTTTAGCAACAGAAACCATAATCGTAGCTTTTCCTGACAAGCCTTTTGCCGGATTGATACTGCACCAGCCAATATCCTCACCACTCAGCTCAGCAGTCCATTGATATCCGGCCTCAAAACTGACACTTTGTGAAGAAGCAGCTTCAGCAAAGCTAAAACCTTATTCAAAAATAGCTTCACTACCGGAGGCAGGAGTCAAATATTCCTGAAACTCCTCTTTGTTGTCACTACATGCCGTGAATGCCAGCAGCACGCTGAAGCATATCAAATGCCATAAAACAAGATTCTCACGTTGAACGATAATTTTCATAATATGAAGTATTTAAAGTTATCACTTCACAAATATAACCGGAAAAGAAAGGGCAAATCAATTAACGTAAAGGAAAACGAGAACAATATCACGAAAACGTTTGCATATCAAACAGAAAGAGGAGACCTTACACAATATAATAGTATAGGGTCTCCTCTTTTATTAAAATCCAGCCGTCAGAATCTAATTATTCTATACTCTAATGCATTCAGTTTAATTTCATTCATCAATTCCAGAGGTTTATTTTCGTAAATATCAGTAGCTACATGATGCTTCCAACCCTCCGGTAAGATAACAGAAACATCTCTATTACGCACATTAACCAATATCATAAAAGCATCTTTACCATCACTTTTCTGATACATCAAGACGTCTGAAGCAGGATACCCAGTTAATATTCCTTTCCGAAGTGCAGGATATTTATTATACAATCCCATTAAACACCCATATTCTTGATAAATATCCGAACATTCGGACCAATCCACGGATGTATATGCAAAAAAATTAATAGGAGCCTCATGTCCAATTTCTTGTGAACTATAAATCAATGCTCCACCATGCAAAAAAACTGTTCCAACAAAAGCAGCCATAGCTGCCCTTTCACTTCCTAACTCCACAATTGGCGACATTTTAGAAGCCTCATCATGATTGGTAATAAAACGTAATTTCATTTTTCCTGCCGGAATTGAGTCATACTCGCTCCAATCCACCTCCAACAAGCGTGCCGCACTACTATCATTAACGAAAACATCCCGCATCGCCTCCATCAAATCCCAAGCATAGTTCATATCAAATCCTGCATCAAAATGATCTTTGCGCTTACCTTCTGCCAACATTAACAATTTCCGATTTGGAATAGCCCTCAGAGAATCAACAGCTTGCTTCCAGAAAGTATATGGAACATAATCAGCAGCATCACAGCGAAAACCATCTACACCAACTTCTTGTATCCAATATTTCATAGCATCAATCATTGCAAGGCACATATCTGCATTATCGTAGTTCAAATCTGCCACATCATTCCATCCCGTTCCTGCAGGAGAAATTATATTTCCGATACTATCCTGAGTATACCACTCTTTATGTTCTTTAATCCAAGCATGGTCCCAAGATGTATGATTAGCAACCCAATCTAAAATTACACTTATTCCTTTTTCATGGCATAATTCCACTAAACGCTTAAATTCTTCTACTGTTCCAAATTCAGGATTTATTCTTTTATAATCTTTGATACAATAAGGAGAATTCACCGTATTTACCTCACCAATCTCATAGATTGGCATAAACCAAACAACATTAACACCCAAAAACTGAATAGAATCAAGATGTTTTGATATGACATTAAATGCATTCTTCAGAGCAAAAACACGTGGATTGATTTCGTACATCACAACGTCTTCTACAGCAGGTAATACTTGCTTTTGTTCAGTAACTATCTCGCGTTTTCCGGCACAAGCATACACTGTCAATAATACAAGTATAGTATAAAATAAATTCCTCATCTATTTACAATTCATTGGTCTGACAAATAAAAAAGGATTAAAGGTCCCCCCTTAATCCTTTTTCTATAAATAAGAGAGCCTTAATTGGCTGTCATTGTAGCATTCTTAGCTTCTGGATCCAATACAATCGTGTATGTTCCAGCTGAAACTTTAATATTTCCACCATCCTGCGTCAGCGCACCTAAACTACCACCAAAGTTTATAGTCCAAGCTGCATCCCATCTGAATTTCATTTCACCATCACCTAATGTAACAGTCACCGACCACTTTTGCGTTTCAGCATCATAATCCATTAAAGTGCCTTTATCCCATCCACCAGGAGTAGCATCACCAATAATCTCCCAACCTGTCTTATCCAAAGTAGCAACCATCTTCTTAGTATCGGCACCTACTCGATAATAACCGGCAGCCTCAATCTTAACATTACCGCCATCACCGATAACAAACATAGTTGATGTCTTAGCCTCATTCCAAGTAATATCTCCAACAACACCAATCCACGTACCAGAATCATAGAACTTGAATTCTGTATCGGCAGGGAAATAGTGAGTGCCAGTATATTTGAAATCACGAGCTGCAGATTCTACCTTATAGCAATCATCAGCTTCCGGCTTCCAACCATCACCACTCTGATAGCTACCAGGCAATGTCATTGCAGAGCTAGAAAGCTCAATCGTTGTTTCTTCCATACTATAAGTATATTTTCCTGCATTAGTCAAATTTAAAGTAATAATATAGGGACTTGCCTTTACCACTTTGAAATTTTGACCTCCAGCAACCAAGTTACCGGCCAACTCAGAAAGTTTACCTTCTTCTGCTCCATAATTGAATCCCCAGTCATTATTGGCTCTAAATTTGAATTCCTTATCGAGCAACGGAGTAACCACTGTCCAAAGACGAGTAGTGGTATCGTATTCCATCTGGGTATCTTTGTCCCAACCACTAGACGTAGCATCTCCAATTACTCCCCAAACCAGCCCTTTCTCTGATTGGGTTACCTTACCTTCTGCATCTAAAGTAATTTCAATGAAACCTTTACCATCAGCAGTAACTTGCTGATCTTTAGCCAATACTTTCGTAAGGTCTGCACCATCAATGATTGCATAAGAAGCAGCACCATCAAAATTGGCATAACCACTATAAATGCCATCACCGTCAGGGTCACCTATCAAATAGGCAGTAGTGTAGTCCCAATCAGGATAGCCAACAGCTACATAAGCATACTTCCATGTAATATTATCTACATTAGGGTCATAAGGTGTAGCCTTAAAAGTTATTGAGTTACTAGCTGCATCAGTATAAGCATCATATGCCTCAGAAACCAAAGAAACAGTAAAATCATACGTTTGCCCCGGATATGCTCCTACCTTAGCCAATAAAGAATTCATTTCACTATTTGTAAATGCCAGTTTTGCATCCCCTGTTTCTCCTATTACAATACTCTTATTGGTAGAAGTATTTGTTAGAGTTACAACATAATTAACTACTGCAGAAACTCCATAATCTGCCTTATCCCAAGCTATTTCCGGAAATTGCGCATCCTTATTGTCTTTAGTAATAGTAATGTCTGTTTGGGAAAGCGCATGCAATGCAGCAGCAGTCTTCAATTCCAATATGGGGGTAGCATCCTCCTCACAAGACATCAATGCGAAGATTCCAGCCAAAAGTAAATAAATATATTTTGTCTTCATATCATTCATGTTTAATCATTAATATTAGTATCCTTCATTCTGTACCAGGTTCTGATTAGAACCAACATCGTCTGAAGGCAAGGGGAACACTTGATAAAAGCTTTCAACAGATTTTCCTGCCGCAACTCCACCCTTCCATGGCCAAACATAATCAGCAGAAGTATATTTACCGAAGCGAATCAAATCTGTACGTCTTTGAGCTTCGTAGAATAGCTCACGTGCGCGTTCATCCATCATAAAGTCCAAAGTAAAATCACTATCGGAAATAGGTGCGGACGCCTTGTCTGAATATGCACGTTTACGCAAATCATTTACATATCCCAAAGCCTCTGTTTTTGTCTGTCTCTTATACACATCTCCGAGCCCACGAGACCGTACTAGATCTCGT
>ENA-OZEQ01000374-OZEQ01000374.1-human-gut-metagenome-genome-assembly--contig:-NODE-374-length-10972-cov-4.861317_pt1 | contig 10972 bp, 10 predicted proteins | sample MGYA00245070_ERZ653613 | MGnify/ENA primary metagenome ERZ653613 (study PRJEB26926, sample SAMN06164975) | human gut metagenome | biome: ENVO:00009003; feature: ENVO:2100002; material: ENVO:00002003... | reverse complement strand
GGGCTCGGAGATGTGTATAAGAGACAGGCAAAAAAGTGAACAATTGGTCATCGAGGCATTAGCCTTTATCCGTGGGCGCAGCTTGAGCGAAACCTACTGTATTATCGATGAAGCCCAGAACCTGACCCCACATGAGATTAAGACCATCATCACCCGTGCCGGCGAAGGTACAAAAATGGTGTTTACCGGTGATATTCAGCAGATAGACCAACCCTATCTGGACAGTCAGTCCAACGGGCTTGTCTATATGATAGACCGCATGAGAGACCAGAATTTGTTTGCCCATGTCAATCTGGTGAAAGGGGAGCGCAGCCAGTTGAGCGAGTTGGCAAGTAATCTGATGTAGCGGATACCGCATTTTCCGGGGCAAAACTATTTCTATCCCGCTTTCTGACTGTTAAAACGGGGGAGGTGGGATGGTTTCTTTATAGACGATAAATAATTGTTATAACATTTTTTTATCGATTTTTTGCCCGTTTTGACTAAAATAGTGTATCTTTGCCTCGCCTAAAACAAAACTGTCAAGCAAAATGAAGCGAAATTTTTTTCATCGGTATCTTTCCGCGAAAGTGCTTCCGATATGGACTATTCTATTAATTGACGTATTTATCATCGTCATATCCAGTCTGTTGGCCTATGCTCTCCGATATGATTTCAGAAGCATTTTTTTGGAATCCTCTACCATTGACAAGACCATTTTATGGACGGTTGTTGTCAACTTGATTTTCTTCCGTGTTTTCCGTACGTATTCCAATGTGTTGCGCTTTTCCTCCTTTGTGGATATCATGCGCATTTTTGTGTCATTAACAGTGTCGTATGCACTGCTGATGATAACAAGCGTCTTGACAGAAAGCTATTTGGAGTTCAACCTGGCTCCGGTCAGCGTGCTGTTCATGTCTTATATCATCAGCTTTGCCATGATGGCATGCTCCCGTGTGATTGTCAAGACTTTCTTCGAGGCGCTGAACTTCGACGGCATCCATAGTGCCAATGTGTTCATTTACGGTGCCAAGGAAGCCGGGGTCAACATTGCCAAGGCATTGCGTGTCAATCTGCGCAACCACTACCGTCTGCGCGGATTCATTGCGGACGAACCTGAGCTTATCAACAAGGTGATGATGGGTGTCAGGGTGTTCCCCAACGATGATACGCTGATTGATGTGCTGAACGACCGCGATGTGCAGACCATCATCATTTCTCCTGCCAAGATGGAGGAACTGAAGAAGTCCGACATGGCTGACCGCCTGCTGGTGCACAACATCAAACTGATGACCGCGCCTCCTTTGAGCGAGTGGAACGGTCAGGCGCTGAGCCGCACACAGTTGAAGGAAATTCAGATTGAGGACCTGCTTCAGCGCAATCCTATCGAGATAGATATCCATAAGGTTGCCTCTCATCTGGAGGGCAAGCGTGTGATGATTACGGGCGCCGCCGGCTCCATCGGCAGTGAAATCATGCGCCAGGTGGCTTCGTTCAATCCCTATAAGCTTATTTTAGTGGACCAGGCCGAGACCCCTCTGCACGACATCCGTCTGGAACTTCAGGACCGTTGGCGCGACATCGATGCTGAGACCATCATAGCCGACATCTCCAATGCCACGCGCATGGAGGATATCTTCAGGGAGTTCAAGCCCCAGTATATTTTCCATGCGGCCGCCTACAAGCATGTGCCGATGATGGAGGACAACGTTTCCGAGTCCATCCAGGTGAACGTATTCGGTACGCGCACCGTTGCCGATCTAGCCGTGAAATACGGTGCCGAGAAGTTTGTGATGATTTCTACGGACAAGGCTGTTAACCCTACAAACGTGATGGGCTGTTCCAAGCGTATTTGCGAGATTTATGTGCAGTCTCTTGCGAAGAAGTTGCAGAAGGAGGGAGGCCATGCCACTCAGTTCATCACTACGCGTTTCGGCAATGTGCTGGGTTCCAACGGTTCTGTCATTCCCCGTTTCCGTGACCAGATTCAGCGTGGCGGTCCGGTGACGGTGACCCATCCTGAGATAATCCGTTACTTCATGACCATTCCCGAAGCTTGCCGCCTTGTTCTTGAGGCCGGCAGTATGGGCAACGGCGGTGAAATCTATATCTTCGACATGGGTAAGCCGGTGAAGATTGTGGACCTTGCCAAGCGTATGATCAGCCTTTCCGGACGTACGGATGTGAAGATTGAATTTACCGGTCTCCGTCATGGCGAGAAGCTCTACGAGGAACTCTTGAATGTGAAGGAGCTTACAAAGCCCACCTATCATGAGAAGATTATGATTGCCACGGTGCGTGAGTATGACTATGACGAGGTGAAGGAGCGTATCCAGAAGCTGATTGATGTAAGTTACACTTATGACCAGATGAAAATTGTTGCTGCCATGAAGGATATTGTTCCGGAGTTCGTGAGCAAGAATTCCTGCTTTGAGGCGCTGGATAAGAAGAAATAAAAAGATAGGGTAAGTATAAAATGAAAGGGTGATAACACAGCAATGATGTTATCACCCTTTCATTTTTATTGTCTTCTTGTCACCCTTTTGTCTCATTCATGTGAAGAGAAGTATTTCAAGAACTGTGTACGTTCGAAGGTATTGACTCCCTTCGGGTCGTTTACGTTCAGAATACCTTTGAACTGGCTGATGGTTTCCATACCTTTGCGGTCCATCCACAAGTTGAGGAAGCGGATGTATTCTTCAATGATGGTAGCTGAATTCTGATAAAGCACACTGCATATCTCTACGGCCGAAGCACCTGCCAATATTGCCTTGACAACGCCTTCGGGCGAGTGGATACCACCGGAAGCAGCATAATCGAGTTTGTTTACGGCTGCCGAAGCGATGCCTATCCAGCGCAGGGCTTTGGACAAATCGGCTTCATTGCTGAATACGTTGCCGGATACTTGTATCATTTTCTCAATGTTGATGTCCGGCTGGTAGAAGCGGTTGAACAGCACTACTGCGGCGGCACCGTTGGCATACAGCTGGTCTATCAGAGCTATCGGATTGGTCAGGTTGTCACCCAGCTTCATGATGACGGGTATCTTGACCGTCTTCTTGATGTGGCTCAGAATGTCGATGTGGCGTTGCTCGAAGGTTCCATATGTATACTGTACATCCGTCTGCAGTGCAAGGATATTGATTTCCAGTGCGTCTGCACCGGCTTCTTCTATTTTGGTGGCAAATTCCACCCAGTCGGCATTCTGATAGCAGTTGATGCTGGCTATGATGGGGATATTGCAAACCTTTTTGCTTTCCTTAATCAGGTTCAGATATTCACCCAGCTTATGTTCGCGGATATATCCTACAAGGTAGTCACTGCCTTCGGGGTACATGTTCGGGTCTCCCATCCAGTCAGCCTCCATCATGATTTGCTCTTCAAAGAGTGATTTTAGCACAATGGCACCTGCGCCGGCCTCAGATAGTTTCTGATTCTTGGCAGCGCTGTCTGTCAGTCCGGAGCTGCTGACGATAATGGGGTTTCTGAGTTTCAGCCCTGCAAAAGTAGTTTCTAATGTTGCCATGATAATGATTTTTTATGGTTAATAGTTTCTTTCTCCAAAAATCTTGCTTCCTACACGTATCAAGGTGCTCCCGGCTGCAATGGCTTCGTGGTAATCGTGAGACATTCCCATGGACAGTTCCCGGAATGACTCTGCATCGGCAAACCACTTGGCTTTCACTTCATTGAAGAAGCTACTTAAAGAACAAAACTCTGTTTTGATTTGTTCGTCATTGTCCGTATTCGTGGCCATGCCCATCAATCCGCATATCCGGATATGCTTGAGCTCTCTCCATTCACCAGCCGCCAGCATTTCCCGGCATTCGTCAAAGCTGAATCCAAACTTGGTCTCTTCCCGGGCAATGTGCAACTGCAGCAGGCAGTTGACGGTTTTTCCGGCTTTGGCAGCCTGCTTGTCCACTTCGGCCAACAGCTTGTAGGAGTCTATGCCATGAATCAGCGCTACGTAAGGAACGATATATTTTATTTTGTTTGTTTGCAGATGCCCGATGAAATGCCATTCTATGTCTTTGGGCAGACTTTCGCATTTGGCAGTCATTTCCTGCACCTTACTTTCTCCGAACACACGCTGGCCGGCACGATACGCTTCTTCTATCGCCTCGTTGGGGTGAAATTTGGAAACAGCCACCAGCCGTACCTTTTCAGGCAGTTCGCTCAGTACTTGTTTTAAATTCTCTGCAATCATCGTTTTTTTGAGTTATGAGTTATGAGTTATAAGTTATGGCTCGCAATAATAATTCATAACTTATAACTCATCACTTAAATTAAACTTCCGGTTTGTCGTCGGGCTCTGCACTGTACGGATATACATCCATAATGGCGGTTTCCGCTACAGATGCTATCTGATAGTCGGCCATTGTGCCTTTCATGCCCTCATCCAGTTTCTTCACTGCATCACGCAGGTCGGCAGCCTGCACCAATACCTGGGTAGAGGTTTTCTTTTCCGCACCGCTTTTCTCGTCTAGTGTGATGAAAACCAGTTTACATTTAAACCAGCGGTCGGCAGCTTCCTCTTCGCTGGGGAACAATTCGCTATAGTTGGCACGTTTGATGTCCGATACGGTGAACTCTCCCGAAATGAACGGCGTCATCTCTTCGATGATGCGTGCTTCCGCTTCCGTAAAACTGAGGGCATCCACCAGGTACGGTTCGGTCACCTTCTTGTTCATTCCATTTTCCATTGTTTTCTCGTAACGGATCTTACATTCAAACCATGTATGCATTGCCATAATTTTCTGTTTTTAATTATTGATTTATTGTTAGTTAAGCTGCTTTATGCGTGCCTATGCCCGCCGAAAGCAGTGCAAAGATAGCCAAAAACTAAATGGATATAAAAAGTTGCCTTGCATTTTACGTGAAAATTTTATTGGAGAACCGGGACGGTACGTATGGGCATAAAAAAAGGAGTACCGCTGTACTCCAACCTTTGTTAACCTTAAATCTAATACTATGAAAAACACATTGCAAAGGTACGGACTTTTTCGACATTTGCAAGAGTGTCGGGCATAAAATGTGTATTTGTAACACTTATTATATTTTATGCCTTTGTACTACATCTTTTTTAAAACTTGAGGCGTGTTGCTGAAACATAAATTTGCATCTGTTTTGCTTCCACACTTCCACTCATCTCCTGTATCTCCCTATTCATCGGCATTTGCCCTGCGGTGGAAGCAATCTGAAAAGGTGGAAGCAAAATTTGCTTCCACCTGCCAAAAACGCCTGAGTTTTGCCGTAACTTATTATCCTTTATCATAATACCGTGCGTGGGTTACATAAATCGGTCAGTGTAGTTTTCTTGCATTTTCGAGTTTGCCCGACTATGAATAGTGGAGTCTAATGTCTTTTAAGTTGCTGTACAATACGTTTGCACCTTGTGCGCAATAGGCGCGGGCTACGTACTTCATCTGTAAAAGCCTTGGAGCTAGTGACGCCTAAGGGCCATGAACAACCCTGCTTATGGTCGTTAAACGATTGCTTCATGGCCATTAGCAGGGTTGTTCATGGCCGTTAGGCGTCACTAACTCCTTATGCAACAGTAGACCAAGCAAGGGCGAAACGCAAAGGAATGCTTGTGTTTTAGATAGAAATCCATGGGCTTTCACTCTCTCCATAGGTTATGGAAGTGGGCTTTTATTTCATTTGCGTTCTGTGCGATAAATTCCCATTTATCAGTAGGTATATTTACGAAACTTCAATAATGCATTTATAAGGGTAAGATATTGGAATGTAGAATGATATATTGGAAATGATGAGGTGTTTTTTAAACGTTCGTTTAATAAACGTCTATTTTTAAGAAAATAAGTAGAGGCATAAAAGTTAAAAAGGAACAGAACTTTAATATGTTAAATGTTAGACGTACACTACTGCAATTCAATAGATTAATATGAAACAGAAATCACTTTGGGAATATTTTTATTAAACATTTTGTTAGTTCAAAAAATACAGCTTATCTTTGCGTTCATTAAACGAACGTTTATTGGACACTTTTATGAGTCTAATATCTTCTTTAATAGCTTATTATCATTGCAAAAGTGTACAATACGGTTTGGGTGGGAAAATGTCTCGTTCAAACCGCGAAGCGCACCCGGAACTGAGCTAATTCATTCGAAAGAAAATTTCTAAGTGACTGAACAACAGAAATATTGGTTTGCGGCTCGCACCCGTGACAAGCAGGAATTCACAGTCCGGAAATCTTTGGACCGACTTAAATCGGAAGAGCTTTTGGAGCTTGACTATTATCTTCCCACGCGCTTTGTCATTTCTCAATTGAAGTATCGTCGTAAGCGTAGCGAAGTTCCGGTAATCCGCAATCTGATATTTGTTCATTCTACCAAGCAGACAGCCTGCGATATTTCCAACATTTATAATGTCCCCCTTTTTTATATGAAGGACCTTTCCACGCATTCCATGCTAGTGGTACCAGATAAGCAAATGGAGGACTTTATGTTCGTAATGGATCTGAATCCTGACGGTGTCAGCCTCGATAGCGAAATTCTTACTGTTGGGCATAAAGTAAAAGTTATCAAAGGCGAACTCAGCGGTATTGAAGGTGAGGTTGCCATCGAAGCCAATAAAACATACGTCGTTATCCGTATTAAAGATCTTTTGACGGCAAGTATCAAAGTCCCCAAATCCTATCTGAAAATAATCGGGTGACTTCTAAATAAGTATAATCTTATATTTTAATCATATATCATAATAATGAATGATTTAACTTCCCGTGCTCTTGAGCTTCAGCATGCAGCTCATGAGCTGATGTATCTTGGTATGGACGGTGAGCCGGTCTATTCCGACACTTTTTGCCGGTTGAATAAGGAAGTGCTTGTTAAGTCCGATTCTCTTTTTTCTGCTCAGAGTTCCGATGTTGAAGAGGAGGCGAATTTGTGTCTGGCTCTTTTGATGGGGTATAATGCTACCATTTATGATGATGGGGATAAGGAGCAAAAGAAACAAATGGTATTGAATCGGATTTGTCTTGTTTTGGAGCAGTTGCCTGCTTCTTTACTTAAAGTCCGACTACTGACTTATACATATGGGGAGGTTTATGAAGAGGTTTTGTTTCAAGAAGCCTATGCGATTATTGAAGGTTGGAACAAAGATAATTTGAGTTCGGAACAAACTGAAATCATCGAAGAATTGAAGAATATCGAAGAGAATCCATATCCGTTTGAGGAAGTGGAATAGGATTTGGGTGTAATAAGAAAATCATAAAAAATAGATAACTTTTATTGATATGAAAGCATGTTTTATGGGGTTGGGTTATATTGGCCTGCCCACTGCAATTATTGCCGCTAAACACGGAATTCAGATTATCGGGGTCGATATTAATCCCAAAGTTGTAGAAATGACTAATCAAGGTAAGTTGCATATCATTGAACCGGGTATGCAGGAGCTTCTTCAAGAAGTCGTTACTACCGGTCAGTTGAAGGCTTCTATTACTCCAGAAGTGAGTGATGCCTATTTTATGGTTGTACCTACTCCTTTTAAGGGGAATCATGAACCCGATATCTCTTATGTGGAGGCTGCTACACGTGCTGTGATACCTTTGTTGAAAGAAGGCGATTTGTATGTCATAGAATCTACATCACCAGTTGGCACTACCGATAAGATGGCTGAGTTGATTTTTGATTTACGTCCTGAATTAAAAGATAAAATTTATATAGCCTATTGTCCTGAACGTGTCCTTCCCGGTAATGTAATTTATGAACTGGTTCATAATGATCGTGTCATTGGCGGTATGAATGAAGCTTCTACAGATAAAGCTATCGAATTTTATAGCCGGTTTGTGCAGGGAATGCTTCATCGCACCAACTGCAAAACGGCAGAAATGTGTAAATTGACAGAAAATTCCTCCCGTGATGTACAGATAGCTTTTGCTAATGAGCTTTCTTTGATTTGTGATAAAGCAGGAATCAATGTTTGGGAATTGATAAAATTGGCGAACAAGCATCCTCGTGTTAATATCCTTCAACCTGGTTGTGGTGTTGGAGGACACTGTATCGCGGTTGACCCTTATTTCATTACGGCAGAATTTCCCATGGAATCTAAGATTATATCTACCGCCCGTGAAATCAACAACTATAAAGCATTCTGGTGTACAGAGAAGGTGCAGAATGCCATGTTGAAGTTTGAGTTGGAACATCATCGTAAGCCCACTATCGCCATGATGGGGCTGGCTTTTAAACCCGATATTGATGATTTGCGTGAAGCTCCTGCCAAGTATATTACTACTAAAGTGATGCAAAGCTGTAATAATGCAGATATTTTAGTAGTGGAACCTAATGTGCAGGAACACAACGTATTTAAACTTACAGATTATAAAGAAGCCTATGAGAAGGCTGATATCGTCGTTTTTCTGGTTGCTCATTCTGTATTTAAATCCCTGCCATATAATGATCGGAAAGTAATTTTTGACTTTTGCGGAATTTACAAGAAATAATAAATACCTTATAGCATGAAGAAGATTATGTTGGTTTTCGGGACTCGTCCCGAAGCCATAAAGATGGCTCCTCTGGTGAAAGAATTTCAGAAATATCCGGAGGAGTTCAAGACAATCGTATGTGTTACCGGTCAGCATCGCGAAATGCTTGATCAAGTGTTACATATATTTGATATTACTCCTGACTATGATTTGAATATTATGAAACAAGGGCAGGATTTATATGATGTGACAGCCCGTGTTTTGACGGGGATGCGGGATGTCTTGAAAGAGGCACAGCCGGATGTTGTTTTGGTTCATGGTGATACAACCACCTCTACGGCTTCGGCATTGGCTGCTTTTTATCAGCAGATTCCGGTGGGGCATGTAGAGGCGGGACTTCGTACTCATAATATTTATAGTCCTTGGCCAGAGGAGATGAATCGGCTGATAACAGGACGCATTGCTACTTATCATTTTTCTCCCACACCGTTAAGCCGACAGAATCTGTTGGATGAAGGGGTAAAGGAATCTTCTATTATTGTGACCGGAAATACGGTAATAGATGCACTCTACATGGTTGTGGATAAGATAAAGAGCGATAAAAAACTTGATGAAGAATTGGAAGGTGTTTTGAGAACTTCCGGTTATGACATTAACCGTTTGCAGGATGGAAAGAGATTAGTTTTGATAACAGGTCATCGTCGTGAGAATTTCGGTGACGGATTCATGTCTATGTGTAAGGCTATTCAGGCTCTTACAAAACAATATCCGGATGTCGACTTTGTCTATCCGATGCATTTGAATCCTAATGTTCGCAAACCCATTCATGAAGTATTTGGTGAGGATTTGTCTAATTTGGGGAATATGTTCTTCATAGAGCCTTTAGGGTATCTTTCTTTTGTTTATCTGATGGAGAAGTCTGCTATTGTATTGACTGATAGTGGTGGTATTCAGGAGGAAGCTCCGGGACTGGGTAAACCAGTACTTGTGATGCGTGATACGACAGAACGTCCAGAAGCTTTGGAAGCCGGAACTGTGAAATTGGTAGGAACAGATTGTGACAAGATTGTAAATGAGGTTTCTGCATTGTTGGACGATCGAGTTTATTATAACCAGATGAGTAAAGCTGTGAATCCTTATGGGGATGGATTGGCTTGTGAAAGAATAATAGCATTTATCTAAATTTTTTACAAAATGATACCTTTTAATATCCCATATTGTACAGGTAAGGAATTACACAATATAAAATTGGCAATAGAGTCAAAAAAAATATGTGGTAATGGATATTATACACATTTATGTCAACAATTTTTTGAAAATAAGTTTGGATTTAAAAAATGTTTATTGACATCGTCTTGCACAGATGCATTAGAAATGTGTGCAATATTAGCTAATATTAAAGAAGGAGATGAAGTTATTGTTCCTTCTTATACTTTTGTATCATCGGCTTTAGCTTTTGTTAGGCAGGGAGCTAAAATAGTATATGCTGATAGTGAATCAGATAATCCCAATATTGATACATCTACTATAGAAAAATTGATAACAAAGAAAACAAAAGTTATAGTACCTGTACATTATGCAGGAGTTTCTTGTGATATGGATGCTATTATGGGAATAGCTTGTAGATATAATTTATTGGTGGTTGAAGATGCAGCTCAGGGTATTGATTCATATTTTACATCACCCAAAACTGGCTTAAAAACTAGTTTGGGAGGAATAGCTCATATGGCAGCTTTTTCTTTTCATGAAACAAAGAATATACAATGTGGTGAGGGAGGATTGTTAATTATTAATGATGAAAGGCTTGTCCGCCGTTCTGAAATAATATGGGAAAAAGGAACTAATCGAGCCGAATTTTACAGAGGGGAAGTAAATAAGTATGGATGGGTGGATTTAGGTTCATCTTTTTTACCATCTGAATATACTGCTGCTTTTTTATATTCCCAATTGTGTGAATTAGAAAAAATCCAGAGAAGAAGAATTGATATATGGAATCAATATTATGAGGGTTTGCGCAATGTGTATCAGTTAAAGCTACCTGTTGTACCACAATATGCAACTAATAATGCACATATGTTTTATGTGATCTGTCCTTCTTTTGAGATAAGAAGTCAACTAATAGAGTTTTTAAAAGAAAACAATGTTCAGGCGGTATTTCATTATTTAAGTCTTCATAAGAGTGAGTTTAATAAGAAACATGCAAAAGAAATTCCTGATCTTCCAATGGCAGATAAGTATACAGATTGTTTGTTGAGACTGCCTCTGTACTATTCTTTAACAGATAATGATATTGTTAAAATAATAACTCTTATACATGATTTTTTTTCTTAATTTATGCGGCTACACATTGTTCCAGATGAAAAAGTAATAAATAGGTGTATAGATGCATTTAATTCAGTATTTCCTGATGAGAATGTTTTTATCGTTTTTCTTAATGACGAGAAATCCTTACCTCAATATGTGCAAAAAAAAAATCAAGTGTTTTATGTGAAATTTGGTAGTAGTATTTTTTGGAATATTATTGGTGATGTAAATAAATATGCAGCT
>ENA-OZEQ01000369-OZEQ01000369.1-human-gut-metagenome-genome-assembly--contig:-NODE-369-length-11108-cov-6.983262_pt1 | contig 11108 bp, 3 predicted proteins | sample MGYA00245070_ERZ653613 | MGnify/ENA primary metagenome ERZ653613 (study PRJEB26926, sample SAMN06164975) | human gut metagenome | biome: ENVO:00009003; feature: ENVO:2100002; material: ENVO:00002003... | reverse complement strand
ACTAATAGCAAATTGAGCATAGTTAAACATTTCATCAATAACAGGACGAAGAGCATTATCTAATTCATCAATAGTACTAGCATTAATGCCATAACTTTTTCCTATTTTAAAAGCACTATTAACAACATAAGGAGAATTAATAATAATATTACGTTTATAATTGCCAGCATCAGAATTAATAGTAAAAGCATAATCCTTACCATTAAAATTTGCACCTTTAACATAAAAGCCTATATTAGTAGGATTAATACTAATTTGAAGTCCAGTATTTCTATCTCCGTTAATAAGTTTATTATTTCCAAATATATCTCCAAGACTTTGTTTAAGTTCACCAAAACTTATTTTTCCACTAATATAATCTCTACAAAGATTATTAACTTCATTCTTAATAGAATTAGTAATACGTCGAGCATCACCTTTAAGTAGATTACTATTTAATGGAACTTGTTTACAAAAAGCATATAGAGAAGTACCATCACTACTTGGAATACTAATAACAGGCATACCATTAGTAGTAAGATTTTCAATAATAGTAGGTTTACTTTCTCCATTAAGATATAATTGACCTTGTACAACTACACCAAGTTTGTTAATATCTTCGTTATAATTAACTACTGTTTCTTGTACATCATTCCATTCGCCATTAGCATCATCAATAGTATTAAGAACTCCATATTTAACATTAACAGCTTTAACTTTACCTTTAAAGTCACCTTTAACTATTGTAATAGCTTGGTCATAACTATTAAGAAGATTATTAAACCAACGATTAATACTAGCTTCATGACTGTTTTCATAAGGTTGATTAAATATATATTTAGTAAGATTAATAAGATGTCTAGCTAAATCAAAACTTGCAACAGGAGTAGTAAAGTTTTTAACAATATCAGGATATTTAACTTCAAATTCTTTAAATAAAGTATCAAGTTCTTTATTTGTAACTTCTTCTTTAACGGCAAGTTCGTATAAATGACCAATAAATTCTTCATTAAATCTATCCCCATCAAGGATACTAATTAAAGCATCTTTAAGTGGAGAAACAACTTGACCATTTTCAGCATGAATATTATATTTCCAACCTTGATTAACCATATCATAATTACCAAACTTATCAATATTTGGAACTCCTATATAACCAATAATTGTATCATTAGCAAATATATCAATACGTTTAAGTTTAATATTATATACAGCTTCTAAATAATCACCTTGTTTAATACTAGTAAATGCTTTAACATTTTCATTTTCTACTATATATTTAAGATTAACATTATTAGTATGTTCAACTTGAAGTCTTTCAAGACGTTCTTTAGCAATACCGTCAACGTATTGAACAAATTGTCTAGCATTAAGTTTCTTAATAGTTGATTCATCAGTAGCACGATATTTACCTTGATTATTAGTGCTGGCGTAAAGATAGTTTTTTATTTGATTAAACAAGTAATTTTTAATAATTTTATTACCCGTAACACTATCTATATATTCAACTAATTGACCAATACTAAGATAGACTTTGCCATTAACAATTTTACCTCTAGTATTACCTTCACTATCAACACTATTAGCAAAATCATCCATAATAGCTTCTATATTACGTTCATTACCTGTAACAGTAGCATAAGTAGCATTAAGTAATAAACGTCTAGTACTATCATCTTGAACAGAACTATATAAACTACCTCCTGTAAGACCATCAATAATATTATTAACTATGTCAGTAGCTTCCGTTTGTTCAAATCCAGCTTGACTAAGTTTATCAATAATAGATTGTCTAGCATTAAGTAAATCACTACTAGTAGACTCATGTCCTAAAGAATCTTCTAAATCAGCTATACTTTCATAAACCAAATCAGTACCTATTTGACCACGTTCGAAATCATCATCTGGAAGAGTATTATTAACTTCAGATTTAGGAGTACTAATAGGTTCTTGAGAAATTGATTGTTCAGTTTGAGATTGAGGTTGTTCAGTATTAGTAGGCTCACTAGGAACCGCTTCGCTTCGCTTCGCTATACTCCCCGTAGAGGATGGAGATGAGTTAGTATCATCTACATCAGTTTCATTAACTTCATTAACATCAGGATTAACAGGAGCAACTTCTTCCTCTTTAGGAGCATTATTAACATCATTTTCAATTTTTGCAATTTCAGCTAATTGTTCTAATGTAGTTTTAAGATGTTCATTACCTTTAGAACTTAAATCAAGTGCAGCATAAGCATCTCTAATAACTTTATCTATATTAGGTTTATTACCATTATTAGCATCTTTAATAACAGAGTCAACATAATCTTTTCCATATTGTTTATAAGCATTACGTAAATCGTCCATAGCTTTATTAACAATCTTTTTACGACTACTATCAAAGAAGTTATTAAGATAAGTTATACGAGATTTAATATTATCATCAGATAGATTAAGTTGATTTTTATTAACCTCAACATTAATCTCAGCATTAACAACTTCTGCTAAATCTTTAAATACTTCATTATATTGTTTTTGAAGTTGAATAGCTGATTGAACATCATTTTTATTTTCAATATCAATAGGTGTATAAAGTTTATTAATAGCCTCTAATCGTTCATTTAATTGAGCAATACGTTCTTGTTTAACAGAATTATTAATTGCAGCATTATCTTGAATAGTTTTAATATCTCTTTGAATACTATTAATAATATGTTGATAAATACCATTCTTAGCAGAATTAATATCAACATCTTCAATATGATTATTTGTAATATCTTGATTTAAAATATTATTAGCCCAATTAAGAAGATTATTATAATTTTCTTGACGATTACGAGCATGAACCATTTGGGTAGCTATAATACGACCAACTTCAAATCCACCACCAAGTCTATTAACTTTATTTAAAGTAGTATTATATTCATTTTTAAGATTATTAATTTCAGTTTTAAATCTATTAATAAGTTCATTACCATCTTGTTGTTGTAATCCAAGTTTATTAGTAATACTATCATTAAATTCTTTACTATTAATAGAACTTTCAAGAAGTCCTAAATTACCAGCGTTCATAGAATTAATAATAATATTATCCATATATTCTTTTTCAGCTATATTACGAAGTTCTTCTTCAGTACCAGTAATAATATCTGGATTAACCTGTTGACCATTTTCATCAGTAATAGTTATAAATGGATTTTTACCATTAGCAATACTATTAAGTCTTTCTTGATATGCTTGAAAAGTAGCAGTACGACCAAGAATTTCGTTTTCTCTTTGTTTTTCAGCAGAAGTCCAATCTTTATCAAGACGTTTATTAATAAATTCACCAGCTTTATTCATAACACTACTAAAAGTAACACCACCAAGAGCACCCCAAAATGCTTGCTCCCATAACATTGGGTCTTGAAGATAATCTATAATAGTTTGTTGAGGAATATCTTTATCAAATACTTTTTTACCATTATATAAACCATCTTGACTAGCTATATAATTAATAGCTTCTTCAGCCCCTTCTGTCCATTCAGCTCTAACACCATGAAGAATATCATTACCCACATCTTTTAATGTACTAGTAATAGCTTGTTTAGTAGTTTTATTACTTAAAGCATTAGTAATTGCAGCAGCATCATCAATATTACTATTAAATGCAGTATTTAAATTTCTAAGTCTAGAACTAGTTGTATTACCACTTAAAGCATTTTTCCATAAGTTCTTTAAACTATAAACTTGCCATACGTCAAAAAGAACATTAGCCCAATCTTCAGCAAAAGTAATATCAGCACTATTCTTAGCAATATCTTTAGCTACTTCTTCATCAGACATATCTTTATATTTAGGATTATTATTATAAAACTCTTCTCTTTGTTTATTATTCATATTAGCAAGTTGAGTTTTAGAATAATCTTCAATATCATTATAAGTTTGTCTAGCTTCTTGATAATTTTCAAGATAACGAGAAGGAACTCCAATAGCAGTAGCTTCTGCTATTCTACCAGTAATGGCTCTACTCTTTTGAGTCATATTAATAGCATCAGCCATTTTATTAGCTAATTTATTAAACTTTATGCCTTTACCTAATAAAGAAGCACCTTTAGCAAGACCAGTACTAGGAAGCATAAGAGTTAAAGAACTAGCTATACTAGGAGCATTACTAGCCCACCAAGCAAAATCTCCAATATCAAAAGCAGTATTAGGATTTTCTCTATATATAGCTAAACGTTCATTAATAGATTCTTTTAAAGATTCAAGTTCAGAACTTATTTCAGATTGATAATCATTAGGACTATTACTAACCATATTATAGAAAGCATCAGCTAAATCTGCAAAACCAATAGCTGTACCAACAGTAATCTCATTACCAATTTGCCCAATCATTCTTAATCCTTGTTCCCAATTACTTTGATTAACAGCACGTTCTTTATCAAGTTTTTCTGGGTCATCAACAGGATTAACATAAACATCATAAGGAGCATATTTATCTATATCATATTGATTAAGATTATATGATTGTCCAGCAATACGACTAAATAAATGACCACGACCCCGGTCACTAATAGAAGTGCCGGGGTTGTAATCAACTAAAGTAGGAGGCTGTATAGCCCCCTTTTTAGTTTTAGGATTATATTCAGGATTAGGTGTTTGATTACCACCTTGTAGAAACTTTAATACATCCATATTAATATAGATTATTAGTTAATTCATCATAGTAATATTGAATAACATAAGGGTCTGAACTGCCACTAAGTTGGGTAAGTTTAGTAGCAACATTTTGTTGAATAGCCTTAACAGCATTTTCATCTACTGCCATACCAGCTTTAACAGCAGTTACAGTTTGTTCCCATTGAGATAAATTATCTACAATATCAACAGCATTTTCTTTACTTACTAAACCAATAGTTTGATTATTAGTAGAATTAATTAAATTAAAACCTCCACCATTGGGTACTAATTTAAATTTATCAATTCCAGTAAATGCAGCATTATTAGTAAGGGAAATAGGTCTATTAGCATTATAATAATTTTCTACTTTACCAGCAGCTCTCCAACTAGTATCTTGATTCCAAGATTGAATAATAGAACTATCAATAGCACCACTACCTACAAGTAAAGTAATAGGTTCTCTTTTAAGTTTACCTTCTGTATCGTAATAACCAGCAATATTAATTTGAACTCCAACATCCCCAGTTTTTGGGTCACGAACAATAGTAGGAGTAATTTCATTTTCTTTAGCACTTCTAAGATAAGCTGTATAAGCTTTTCTATCTTCAGAAGTCATAGGTTCAAATATTCCATTTTCACTAGTAATATAAGCTTCACCTTGAGTTAAATCAATACCGCTACGAATAGCCATCATAGCTTGTTCTTCTTTATTCTTTTTATAAGCTGAAAGTTTACTAGCTTCTTCAGGATTAGCGTTCATCATAAAATTAATTTCAGCTAATTCTGGAGTTAAAGCACTAATACCAATAGTAGAAGAAGTTATTTGACCACCATCAAGAACAGCATCATTTTTAGATTTAAGAGAATCAACATAATAAATTAAACCAATATAAGGTTCTGTATTACCTATTGGAAATACAGCACGATGTTCTTCACCATTAGAATCAACTCGAATAAATTTATCACCATAACCAAAAAATCTAGTCTTAGCAGAATTAAGAAAAGCATTTAAAGGATTCCTAGTATCTTCAGCTTCTTTAACAGCTTTACCAAAACTATAAATAGATTTATGATAATCTTTAGGTAATTCAGCATATCTATAACCATTACCATCAGAACCAAATCTTATTCCAAGACTAGCAGCTTTTTTCTCTCCACCAAGAGAATTAATAAATGAATTATAAACATCATCATTATTAAAGTATTGTCTAATAGCAGAACTATCTCCAAATATTTGATTAACATATTTACTATATCTATCTGAATATTTATTATTAGGCAAATCACTTAAACTAATAATAGAATTATATGTATCAAATCCGTCAATGCTATCTTGCGATTTACCAACTTTAAGACTATTAATATATTCTTGATTATCAATAATATCATTAAGATAACTTAGAGCATATGCTCTATCAGATGGGCTAGTAATATTAGTCATGATACTAGTTCTAATATCATCTGGATTAGCAGTGCTTAAATTAATATTAATATCAGGATTATATTTACTAAGTAATTCAGCTATTGATTGTCTATTACTAGTAATTTCAGCTTGAGCTTGAGCAGGCATAAAATTATCAATACGAACAGGAGTACCTTTATAAGTTAAATTATCAATAGCTTGTTTTCTTTGAGCACTACTTCCAGAACCAGCTTGTTTAGCTAAAGCTAATTGAGCTTTCCATGCTTCACCATAAGTAGTATTACTATCTTGATTATAAAAAGTTGCAGCGTTATAGAAAGGGTCAATACGTTTAGCAAGATACTGTTCAGGAGTAAGTAGAATACCATTTTTATCTGTTATATCAGGATTACTACCATTTTGGTCATATTTCCATTTAGCAATTTTATAATCTTGTTCAAGACTAGCTTTAGCTCCGGGAGTATTTTCAATAACAGCTTTAACAGCTTCAGCAAGTTTAGCTTTACTTAATCTTTGCCAATTACCTTTAGTATGAGAATAAATCTCTCCTGTAACAGATTTAGTAATATCATCAGTAACCTTACCGTTAGCATCAAGCCATCTTGTTTGACTACCACCGCCTTGTTCTTTAGCAGCCCATTGAAGTGCTTGATTAAGTATTTGGTTCATAGGAATTTCAGAAACTTCTCTATCAATAGGAGTCCATTTACTTCCACCAATAATATTACCATTCTTATCAGTTATATCTTGATAATTATATTTATTAACAGTACGATAATAATTCTTATAATCTTCAGATAAATCAGTACGTTTATCAAGATTATCCATATATGCTTTATAATCTTGTTGAGCGCGTAAACGACCAATCATTCCAGGACTTGAAGTTATATCTCCATAAGTTCCAACTATATCATCAAGACTAGAATAAGCATTACCATATTGCATATTTTCGGTAAGAGCATTACGAACTTTATTAAGTTGTTCTTGACGCCAAGCATCTTCGGCTTCATTTAAATCTAATTGAGCAAGTTGAGCATCAATTTGAGATTTAGTTTGAATAGCTTGTTGATGACCTTGTTCAAGAGTATTATAAGTTCTAGCTAAGACATTTAAGTCAATAGGATTAACTTGTTGTCTAAAAGTAGGAGTATAAAAGTTTATCGGCATGATTGTTTTCCTCCAAGTTTTCTACGTTTACGAATAATAAATTCATCATAATCAACTCCAGCATCTCTCATAATTCTATCATCTACATTAGGGGCAGATGCTCTCATCGCACCAATAGTATTATTTAAAGCTTTACGATTTTCATATCTACTAATCATATCTTGAATACCAGCATTAATACCACTAAATAAATTATTAATATTAGTTACTTTAGCTTCTCTAATACCATTATCAAATGCTGTTTTTCTATCTATGTATTGATTGTATTGTTGAGCATTAAATTGACGAACGCTTTGTTGATTACGTCTATCTTGATTAATAAGATTAGTTTCTATATTTTCTTTATTACCATAAAGTTCATTAGCAGCTTGACCAGCAGCATTACGAACTCGTTGTTTACGAGCTAAACTAACACGACTACTAGCTGTATTAGAATCAATATCACGATAAGCCTCAAATTTATCTTCTCTAATTCTATCAAGTTGAGGATTAATATTATATTTAGTTTTAAGTTTATTAGCACTAATAAGAGTAGGTTGACTTGGACCTCTCATTTTATTAATAGCTCTTCTACTAGCAAAATAGCTAGCTAAACTGCCAGCAACATTACTACCTAGTCCAATCCAATCAGCAGCAGTAATATTTTTAAATTTGCCTTGACCTTTACCATCAAAAGATGTAGTTCCTTTAGCAGGAATATTAGTAGAAACAGGTAAAGTAGTAGGAATACTAGCTTCTACTTTTGGTAGATTACGATTATAAACAGCAGTAGGAAGTGTTTTAGTAGGAATAGATTGAGTTGATTGACTTGACTTACTTCGCCCTCTACGGGGGGTCATCCTGCTAAATTTAGTTGCAGATAAACTTGGAATATTAGTATTATTTGTACTAATACCTTTATCATTTCCATGACTCCAACCTGCTCTAACTAAACCACTAGTAATTCCAGCGCCATCTTCAAATAAAGGAAGTCTGCGTTCTGCATAATATTGAGGACGACGATTACCATTATCAATATTAGATTTATTAGTATTAGTATTTACATTATTATTTGTAATACTATTTTTAGACCATCTTCCATTTCTAAAAGTATAATCACTACCAACAATAGTTTCTCCTCTAGCAGATTTATTAATAGGATAAGCAGAAGTTCTATTAATAGTTCTATTAGTTATAGGAACATAATATCCATTTTGTTCATCATATTCCCAAGTTCTTCCATGACGATTAATTCGTTTTCCACCAACAGCAAATTTATCGCGTAGACCCCCCGTAGAGGATGGGGAATGAATTAATCCATTCTTAACATTACCACTAATACTTACAATCATATTTTTTCCTCCAAGTTTTCTAGATTTACGACTATAACCTTTGGTATATTTACCAAAATGGTCACGAGTATAAGGTATTCCTTTAAATTTATCTGAATTAACATCTACTATATCAATAACTTCAAAACCTTGTTTTCCAACATCACCTGTAAAAATAAAATGTTGATAAGGATTTCCTTCATTTCGACTACTTTTAACTAGTTTTTCACTAGTTATAACATTATATTTTTTATGTTCTGGATGAATACCTTTAGATTCACTATTTCTAGGAGATTCCATTATAGGAGTTACTCTAGTATTATCATTTTTAGCTACATGTTTTTCTTTACCATATTTAGCTTTAGTACCATCATCGTTAATCCCATTTCTATCTTTAAAATCTTCTTGAGCTTTAAATACTTTATTAGGATTAGCTCCACCCATAACTAATTTAGCAGGACTAGCACCGTTAAGAATAGGTTGTGCAGAATAAACTTTAAGTTCATTTCCATTAGTTTCAACTACTTCACCACCTTCTACTTCAATACCAGTTTTATCACTAGGACCAATATCAATACCACCTTGACTATGTTTTCTTCCATTCATATAAAAGAAATTATTACCAAGAGGTTGAGCAATACCACCAGCAACTACATTTGGTATTTTACCACCAACAGCATATTGTTTTTGAGGAAGATTTCTTCCATTACTTCTAGGAGTTTGAATAATATTAAATGGAAATGTTGGTCCAAGTTCATCATCACTAGGAAGAGATTCTTTATTAAAATCTTTAACATAATTAATAAGTCTACCAGCAGTATTATTCATTAATTTTTCTCTATTATCTTTAGACACCAAATTGTTTATACCATTATAGAGAAATTCATTACCAAGTCTTATTAAACCAGTAGATTTAGCAACTTTATCATAAGCTCCACCAAGTGGAGGAATACCATTTTGAATAAATCTTCCATTACGAGTAACATTACCTCTAAATGTACTAGACAAATTACTTATATGAATAACTTTATCTTTTCTAGGCATTTTATATAATATAATGAGAAATTGTAATTTGATTGATTTTAAGGCTCTCTGCTGAATGATAGCCTATCAGTCGATTAATAGTTCATACCTATATATAATAATTCAACAGAGAGCAAAAGACTAGCGTCTAAGACCGCCATAGCGATATACATTTAGCCTATCTCGATATACTGATTGAGGCATAACAGGTTGTTGAACAGTACCATTAGTAATCCATTCAGGACGTTCAAGACCAGTTTTAGGAGCACTATAACTAGCTTGGTCAGCTTGTTTAACTTGAATTGGTTGTTGTCCTTTACTGCCAAACATACCACCAATTAAACTTCCAGCAGCACCAATAGCAGCACCAATCCATGCTTTTCTACGTCCACCACATTTATATTTATTAATAAAACTAGAACGTTGATACATAGTCATTGGATTAGTCATTTTATCAGAAGTAATATTAAGTTGCTGTTGACCAGCTTGAAGTTGTTTACGCTGTTCAGCTTCTTGAGCAATACGTTTATTTTCATTAATTTGTTGATTAGCAGAAATACCTTGACCTATTGCAGTACCTAATTCACCAAGTCCTTGAACTCCTGTAATAGAACTAGCAAGATTACCTAAACCGGGAAGAGCATCAGCAAATTCAGTACCGAAACCAGCTTTACGTCGAACTCTACCACCACATTTAAGAGTAAGCTTATCATTATATTGACCAACATAATCTTGATTAGCATAAGCACTAGTTAAAGCTTGAGCATTTTGTAAAGCATCTTTATGGTCTTGTGCAGCTTGAGCTTCAGCTTGGGCTTTTTCTTGAGCTTTCTTTTGTTTATTACCTTTAATTATACCACCAGCAATACTAGCAGCTGCACCAATAATAGCACCAATAAAAGCTTTTTGTCTTTGTCTATCTCTATACTGTATCATAATTTTCTAAATTGAGTTTGAGCACATTCAAGACTTTCAAATTCAATGTGCTTATTATCTGAATTATTAAATATGAAACGAACTACAAAATAATTACCATATACTCTACGAAGTTTATCACTTACTGTATTAGGATGTTCTTTAATTACATTACGGAAATAATTAAAGTTATATTGAGTTAATTCATACCACGGTTTTTTATACTTATTAAATTCATTAAGTTTATCAATATTAATATCTATATCATCAGTATCATTATCTTCATTAAATATACGAAGTATATCACCAGCATAAGGATGTTTTCTTAAATCAACAGGATTATTAATATTATCACTATAAATAGGAATATATATTTTACGAACTTTATATTTAATAAATTCAAGAAATTTAATAAGTTCATAAGATTCATTAACCATAATATCAATATAACTATTATGAACTAATATAGGCTCATCACCAACTTCTTGTTTAGATACTAAATATAGACTTCTACTATCATCACCCATGTGAGTATTAAATCTACCATAATTATATTCATGAGTAAATACATGAAGAGGACAATTAAGTCTATCATCATTATGCTGTCTCTTATACACATCTCCGAGCCCACGAGACCGTACTAGATC
>ENA-OZEQ01000364-OZEQ01000364.1-human-gut-metagenome-genome-assembly--contig:-NODE-364-length-11292-cov-4.619382_pt1 | contig 11292 bp, 10 predicted proteins | sample MGYA00245070_ERZ653613 | MGnify/ENA primary metagenome ERZ653613 (study PRJEB26926, sample SAMN06164975) | human gut metagenome | biome: ENVO:00009003; feature: ENVO:2100002; material: ENVO:00002003... | reverse complement strand
CCAAAAGCCCCGGGACCCTTTCGGCCCCGGGGCTTTTTGGCGTGCGTCACTGACTCGAATTCAAAATTTGCAAAACAAAAAACCTCGGAACCCTTCGGGTAATGTTCATAGGGACACAAGTTGACACCGTGTCTTGCAAGGGGGCGGACAGCGTTTGCTGTCCGCTTTCTTGCGTTTTTTCTCTGCTTTTTTATTATGCGGGAAGCTGGAATACCTCACTCAGGGGCGGCGCAATGCGCGGCTGCGCCTCGCCCTGCTCCATCGCGCTGTCCACCGTGCCGATGTCGCGGTACACGATGCGGATGCTCTGGTGGGAGCTGCGGGAGTATTTCTCCGTCCGCTCGCCCACCTCGATCCGCTGGATGAACAGCCGCAGCAGCTCCGGCGTCAGCTCGTCGATGGCGGTATACTGCTTCGCCTTCTCAACGAATGTGTTCACGTTGGCGGAGGCGGCTTTCAGCTTTTCCAGCCGGGCCTCCTTTTTGGGGATCTGTTCCTCCAACGCTTTCTGTTCGACGGTGTAATCGCCCGCCAGCATCCGGTACTGCTCATCGGTCACCCGCCCCAGCACATTGTCCTCATAGAGCCGCTTGAACAGCTTGGACAGTTCCTCTCTGCGCCGCCGCATGGTATCCAGATCTTTTTGGATCGTGTTCATCTCACGCCGCAGCTCCAGCGTATTCTTGCTGCTGATGTAGGCGGCGAACTGCTTTTCCTTCATCCGCGCGAAGTGCGTCACCCGGCGTAAGTCCTCCAGCACAACGGCTTTCAGTTCAAACTCCCGGATGTGATGCGGCGTGCAAACGGTCTTGCCCTTTTTACCGTAGGTGTAGCACTTGAAGTTGTACTCCGTCCGCTTCATCGTGCTGGCTCTGTGCAGCACCAGCGGCTTGCCGCAATCCGCGCAGAACACCAGTCCAGAGAAGATGTTCGGTTCGTCCATGTGCTTGGGGACACGCTTTTTGTGCTGACGCACCTCCTGCACGATGTCCCACTGCTCCTGTGTGACAAGAGCTTCGTGGGTGTTCTTCACCACGAACCGCTCACTTTCGGGGCGCTCCACGCGCTGCTTGTTTTTGTAGGAGATTGTAGTGGTACGCAGTCCAACCGAGTGTCCGAGGTAGACCTCATTGTTCAGAATGCTGGTGACGCTGTTGGAAGACCACAGGCATGGTCTGGTGGTGTCCAGTCCCCTGTGGCTTTTCCCGGTCTTGCGGTAGTAGGCGTTGGACGGGTTCACCACCTGCTCCTTGGTGAGGATGGTGGCGATCCGCTTGGGGCCGTTTCCAGCGGCGCAGAGGGAGAAGATGCGCTTCACCACAGGTGCGGTGTCCTCGTCCGGAACCAGCGTGTTGGCGTCACCATCACTTTTCCGATAGCCGTAGGGCGGTCTGCCGCCCAGCCGCTCTCCCTGCTCCGCTTTCATTTTCATGACCGCGCGGACCTTGCGGCTGGTATCCTTGGCGTGAAGCTCGTTGGCCCAGTTGCGGATGGGGTTGAAGTCATTGCTGCTCTCCACTGTGGAATCCACGCCATCGTTGACAGCGATGAAGCGGACATTCTTCTGGGGAAAATATATCTCCATGTAATAGCCCACCTGAAGGTATTCACGCCCCAAGCGGGAGGCGTCCTTTACGATGAGGTTCGCCACCTGTCCTGCTTCGATCATCTCCACGATCTTTTTCCATGAGGGCCGCTCAAAGTTCGTACCAGAGTAGCCGTCATCCGCAAGGAAGATGGTGTTCTCGAAGCCCTTTTCTTTTGCGTATTTCTCCAGCAGGGTGCGCTGGTGCTGAATGCTGTTGGACTCTCCGGCCCGCTCGTCCTCCTGACTGAGCCGCCCGTAGAGTACGGTGTATTGCTGATTTTCTTGACCTGCCATAGTTACCTCCTTTTCGTTGGGGCAGGCCGGTACGGTAACAGGAAGTATACCGCACCGGCCTCCGCAAGTCTACTGAAACTTTACTGCTCGTGATGCTCCCTCTCTAACTTTGTGTCGATGAGCCGCAGGAGTTTGTCTGTGGGTGTTGCCGATGCGCCGCCAGGGAATACGGAGGTCACAAGGAAGCACTTCCCGCCGACCAGCATCGCCCGTTGACGGGTGAGGTCATCGCCCTCCCATTTGGCTGTGCTGTCACGGAACAACGTTTCCACGCCGCCGTCCTCGGAGCGGCGCAGGATGACCTGCTCCGGCCGGTAGGCACCGAGGATGCCCGTGTCACGATAAATTTCCCAATCCTGTTTCATTACAATCCTCCCATGGTTTGCTCATGCTGCTGCTTTTTCTGTTCTTCCCGCGCGGCCTGTTCATCCAATTTTTCTTTCATCGCCAGAGCTGCGCCCGCGGCGAAGCCAATCACAGCGCCGAAGTTTTCAGCGGCGATTTTCGCCTCCATGCGCCGCCGCTTTTCCTCGGCGTCCTCATCTTCATCCATCAATGTCCCCACAGCGGTCAGTCCGGCCACGGCGGGGATCAGAGGAACAGGCCGCGGATCGCCGCCGCGCCATACCAGCCCGCCAGTGCCGCTGTGCCAAGGATCAGCACCAGCATGAGCCACTTGAGAGCCACCAGCGGGTTGAAATCCGGCAGCCACCGAATCCATTTGCAGGAATACTTCTCGCTCAGATTCCCAACCCGTTCCAGCAACCTGTTCATCTCCGTCAGCGATCTCTGCATCTCCGTGAGCGACTTCTGCACCGGTGTCAGGTCGATGTGTGCTCTCAGACCGGGGATTGCTTTCCGAATTTCCTCCAGCTCCCAGTTTATTCCGTCTGCCTGCTCCGCCAGCTTGTTCATAGCCTGCGGCAGATCGCACTGGATCACAATGGGCTGCATCGTCTGCGCTGTTTGCTGCGGCGCACTGTTCGGCTGATTCATCCGCTTCAATTCCTCCATCGGTTTCCGCTGCTCGATGGAATTTTCTTTGAACGAGTTTTGCCCGTATTCTGAATTCATGTTCCATGGCCTCCTTGCAATACTTTTCTTCGTGTAGTTTGTTGTCGCGGCACTTCATGCCGTCCGGCGTGGTGTAAGTGATGTATTTGCGGCTGCTCTCCCAGCGGGCAGCGTAGCCCTCGGATGCCATCAGAGAAACGAAAGCGTCCTTGCCGGCGGCGTATTTCATGCACTCGTCGATGGTGTTCATGAGCCGCAGCTTCCAGCTTTGTCCCTTCAGAGCCGTGTGGTATTCCGCGTCGCCCATGCCGCGGGCCTGCTGCGTTGGCGCATCAAAGGCAGGAAGACCCATTTCCTGACAGATCATGTCATTGCGCCGCATCAGCTCCTGCAGTTGTTCCTTCGCCATGTGCAGCTTCTTGCCGGTCTCAAAGTTGACGGAGTTGATGACGCAGTGGGAGTGGATGTGCTCGCGGTCTACATGGGTGCAGACCAGCACCTCGCAGCCGTCAAAGTATTCTGCCAGCCGCCGCGCGGCTTCGTGAGCCTGCCGGGGATCGACCGCCGCGCCTTTTGGAAAGCTCTGCACCATGTGATAGAACATCGTGCCGCCGTCCTTGTGGTAGAGGAGCTTCGTGTTCAGGAAATCATCGTAGACGCTCTGCGGCTGGCAGTTGATGCCGCTGATGAGCGGCCCGCCATCCCATGCGGTTTTCTTTTCCTGCATGACGTAGCGCATCACGCCGCGCATGGCGGAGCGGGACTGTGTGCCCCGCTTGTAGTTCACAAAATGTACGATGGCCATACGGCTCACCGCCCTTCCATGACAGCCCGCAACGCGGCGCTGACCTCGGACAGCTCACCGGCAGCTTTTTCCAGACCGATGACCTGCACCTTACCCATGTTGGCAAGAACGGTGAGCCGGTTGATGTTGCTGCCGATGCCCTTGAGCTGGCGGAGCAGTTCCTTTTGCTCGTCGATGACGATGATCCGCTTGCCGAGACAGCAGGCGGTGACATAGTCGCTCATGGACATGTGGGCCTTCGCCGCCAGTGCCCTGATCTTCTCGCGGTCGGCGGACGCCATGCGCGTGCTGAATTTGATATCTTTTTTCATAATCAATGACCTTTCTGAAATGATTTCTCTCGTCCCCTCGGAGAGCTGGGGGTTCCTCAAAGGGGACTGGTCCCCCTTTGAAGCTGCGCCGCCGGAGGCGGGTAAAAGCGTTTCCGCAGAAACGCTCGCAGCTTTGAGTGGGTGTGGGCTTCTGCCCGCAGCTTGGGGGTGTGGGGCCATGCCCCGCCCAGTGCATTTGGCCGGGCAGCGGCTTCGCCGCAGACCAGACAAATGCGATGCTGGCCGTCGTCCGAGCGGACGACGAATCCCTCGTCCCGCCGCAAGCGGCAGGACTCGCTCTCTCTGTCGCTCGACCTCTTCCCACCGAAACCGCTTCGCTGGGTTTCGGCGGGAGCCCTGTTGGGGGCGGTGATAAAAACTCCCGTGTTATATTTTTTACATTTCTGTGTGGGGGGGTATCACTTACCATCAGGCTGCTGTGGCTGTGTCGGAACAACCCCGCGCGGGGTTTATTTCAGCAGAAAAAACGGCTTTCTCAGAGTGGGTGCTCTGCGCCGACGGACGAGCTGTTCCCTCCTGCACACAGCGCTTTTTCGGCGTTCCTGCATGGGGGTGGTATCACTACCCTCGGCGTGCGCTTCATGCTGTTGAAACGCTGGACGCCCGCGGGTCACGGCGGTTTATTTGCCGTTTTTATGCTGCCCCGGCGCTCGCCCTGTGTGGGCTGAATATCCCCGCGGCGGGTACACACGCCACCCCGGTTCCTAACCGCGCACACAGTGGCTCACACGCCGAAACACGGCGGGTTCTCAGGGCCGATGGTGACGATGTTCTCGGCAGCGGGATCAGCGACACCATCGACCCTTTTCAGGCAGACCAGACGGTCGCCGTTGCTCTTGCGGAAGGACACCGTAATGCCGTTTCTCCTTAGAGCGTCAACACTTTTGCGGATTCGGTGGGAGAAGCTGTTGGGGGTCAGTCCCTCCGCACCGGCAGGGTCGATCTTTTCCAACAGCGCCTTGGCAGGGGCGCTGATCTCCGGCTGCCGGCGCAGCAATTCAGAGAGAAGGAAAAGAATCCGTTCGGTGGGCTGCTCCGTCTGTTCGCAGTCATCTGACAGCAGTTTCCAGACGTGATCCTCACCGTCGAACTCCAATGCCAGCTCCCGATAGGGGATGTCCCGCCCGGTGCAGTAGAGCGTGGCTGTGTTCTCTCTGCGCTTGCTCTTGCGGAGGACGAAGTTGCTGTCGGTGGCGCCGCTGAGTCCGGTGGTGCCGGAGATCATGTTCATGGGATCATCGTCATTCATCTTCCGCAGATGATGCACCAGCAGAATGGCGATGCGGTGCTTGTCCGCCAGCGCTTTCAGAACGCCGATGTCCCGATAGTCGCTGGCATACGGGTTTGCGTCATTGCCCACTGTGCGGATACGCTGGAGCGTGTCGATGACGATGAGCCTGGTCTGCGGATGCTCTTTCAGAAATTGCTCGATCTGCTCCACCAGCCCGTTGTGGAGCTGCTGGGACATCACGGCGAAGTGCAGCGTGGGCGGCGCGTCCTCCGTGAGATCGAAGAGGCGGTTCTGGATGCGCTGGAAGCTGTCCTCCAGACAGAGGTACAGCACCTCGCATGGGCGCGTGGCGAACATCCAGAGCGGCTTGCCCTGCGCGGCGCAGAGACACAGCCACAGCGCCAGCCACGATTTACCGATCTTCGGCGCGCCTGCCAGCAGGTGCAGTCCCTGGGGCAGCAGATCGTCGACCACGAAGGAGACCGGCTCGTAAGCGGTGCTTTGCAGCGTGTCCGCGTCAATGGTTTGCAGTCGGTTCATAAAAATTTCTCCTTTCTGAGTTGGAGTGTTTATTTCTTTCAGGCCTGTGCTTGTATCGTAACATGGGGATTGACTTTTGAAAATAGGTAATGTATCATTTTACTACATACACTATATTGAGGCGAATACATTATCTACTGGGAGAGGGCTTATGTCTGTTTTAGGAAAAGACCTGTTTGATTTTCAGCGTTCGCATACGAACACAAAAGTGGAATTTGGCGCATCCGGCTACTGGGTGGAGATGATCCCGGAGATGCAGCCCTACGGAACTGTGCTGACGGAGATCCTAAATCTGGATGTCACACCTTTTCAGAAGCTGTTGGACAGGTTGAACACCGCTGTCCACGAAAAGAATTATGATGACGCTCCGCGTGCCTATATGGACATGCAGAAGGGTTTTGGATCTCTGCCGCTCTACCGATTGTATCTGATGGACTTCCGTTATTTCGGAGATATGAAGATCGAGGAATTTGTGGGTGAGGAAGTGCGGGAGGCATTTGCGAAATATGTGATCAATGAGGAGCGCGAAATACCATCCTTCATGCAGCAGCAAATCAAGGACATTCAGCTCATTCAGGAGCGGTACGCGTGGTTTCTGGACCGGGTTTTTGCAAACGCTGTGTTTGAAAAGAAAAAAGGCCAGAGAAAAGAATCTCTGGCGCAGTTGATCTATTCCAGCGGTTATGAGGCTTTTGTCAGCGGTGTCAGTTTGGGGAAGGACCCGGAGGTAGACGCGCCGCTGGTAAGAGCGCAGTACCGCATCCGGGGCGAAAGAGAAAACGCCGAGGTAGTCGAGAAGATGTACTTTGACCGGCTGCTGGATTTTGTCTATGTGGAGCTTATGAAGGGACTGCAGAAGGGGTTTGTACCGAAACGCTGTGCCAACTGCGGACGCTGGTTCTTGCAGATGCCGGGTATGACCTACGCCTATTGCGGCGAACCGGCACCGGGACAGGACGGCAAGACCTGCCGGGAGATCGGAGCCACCAGCAACTTCCGCAGCAAGGTGCAGAACAACGATGTTTGGAAGGCTCATCAGCGGGCCTACAAAAAATATTTTGCCCGCACCCGAAAGGGGACGATGAGCAAGGGCGTGTTTGAAGTGTGGTCCCGGAAAATGGAGACGCTGCGGGACGATGCGCTGATGGAATATGACAGAGCGAAGAGCGAAGAGGAACGTCAGCGCATTGTGGATGAAGTCACGCAAAAACTGAATAAACTGTGACTATCAGAAAACTTCTTTTCCCAAATCGCAAGGAAAAAACAAGAATTTCCGGGTGGCGTTTTGATATGGGATGATGGTAAAATAACAGTATCGTTTGACCAAAGGAGGGACTGACCCGTGTCCAAAACAACGCTGTTCGACAGCCGCATCAGGAAATACGCCTACCGTGAGGCGGCGCAGATTTACAAGGACATCGGCGCGTCCCCTGACGGCTTATCCACCGAGCAGGTAGACGCCATGCAGGAGAAGTACGGTGCAAACAGCTTTGCGGGGCGAAAGAATGACACCACGCTTCGTCGGTTGCGGCGGGCATTTATCAATCCCTTTAATGTCATCCTCTTTATCCTCGGTATCATCTCGCTGGTGACGGATGTTTTTCTGGCTTCGGATTTCAGCAAAAACGCATCCACCGCCATCATCATCTTTTCCATGATCCTCATCAGCGGTACCATCCGGCTCATTCAGGAGCTGCGGGCAAAGAACGCAGCCCAGCAGCTTGACCGGCTGATCCACGAGAGCATTACGGTCAGGCGCAGCGGAGAACTCTTGGAGATACCGGCGGAAAAGCTGGTGGTGGGCGATGTGGTTCTGCTCTCCGCCGGGGACCGTGTTCCGGCGGACATTCGGCTGACCAAAGTTACCGACCTTTTTGTGTCCCAAGCCGCCATTACCGGCGAAAGCGCCATTTTGGAAAAGAGCAGCCGCACCCTCGGCTACGGCAGTCCCGAAACGTTGACGCAGCTTGCAAACCTTGCGTTTATGGCAACCACGGTCATCAGCGGCAAGGGCGAGGGCATTGTGTTGGCGGTGGGCAAGGACACCCTCTACGGCAGCTTCACAAAGCCGGACGCCGAGGAGAAAACGTCCTTCCAGCAGGGCGCAAACTCCATCGCATGGGTCATGCTCCGCTTTATCGCGGTGCTGATCCCCTTTGTGTTCATTCTTCTCGGTATCACCGGGGGAAAGTGGCTGCAATCCTTCGCCTTTGCCCTGTCGGTGGCGGTGGGACTGATGCCGGAGATGCTGCCCATGGTCATCACCGCCTGTCTTGCGCGGGGCAGTCTCTCTATGAGCCGCAAGCAGACCATCATCAAGGACATCAACGCTATGCAGGGCTTTGGCAGCATGGATGTACTTTGCATGGACAAGACCGGCACGCTGACCAACGAGAGCATTCTGCTGGAATACTACATGGACGTGCTGGGCAATGAAAGCGGCGAGGTGCTGGATCTCGCATTCCTTAACAGCATCTACCACTCCGGAGTGCGCAACCCCATTGACAACGCCATCCGTGCCTGTCAGACCATGCCGGGACGGGAGGTGCATTTTGCGCAGCTCCTTGCTGGGCATCAAAAGGCGGACGAGATCCCCTTTGACTATGCCCGCAAGATCGTCAGCACCCTTGTGACCGCCCCAAATGGGGAGAATCAACTGATTATGAAGGGCGATATTGCCCACGTTGTTTCCCGCTGCGGCTATGTTGCGTACCGTGGCAAGGTGCTGCCCATGGAGGACGCCAAGGAGAGCGTTTCTTCCGTGGTGGACGAGATGCTGCAAGACGGCATGAAGGTCATCGCCGTGGCGCGGAAAAATGTGGGGCAGCAAAACCAGATCAACCCCGCCGATGAAGCGGATATGATTCTGGTGGGGTATTTGGCGTTCTTCGACGCTCCCAAGAAAACCGCAAAGGTGTCCATCGAGGCGCTGAAACGCTTGAAGGTCACGCCGAAGATCCTGACGGGCGATCAGACGGATGTGGCGGTTTCTATCTGCCGCAGGGTGGGTATTCCCTCTGAAACCGTGCTGACCGGCGGGGAGTTGGACAAAATGACCGATAGCGAACTGAGCGCAGCGGTGGAAAGCGTCCATGTATTTTCGGAGCTGACGCCGGGACAGAAGGTGCGTCTGGTATCTGCCTTGGAGCAGAACGGGCATACCGTGGGCTTTTTGGGAGACGGCATCAATGATATTCCCGCCCTCTGTGAAGCCAATGTGGGTATCTCGGTGGATACGGCAGTGGACGCCGCCAAGGACGCGGCGGATGTGGTGCTGCTGCAAAAAGACCTTGGGGTACTGGAACAGGGTATTTTGGAGGGACGAAAGACCTTCACCAATATGCTCAAGTATATCAAGATCACCGCCAGCTCCAACTTCGGCAATATCCTCTCCATTGTCTGTGCCAGTGCGTTTTTACCCTTCCTGCCCATGACCGCCTTGCAGCTTTTGCTGCTGAATCTGCTGTATGATGTGCTGTGCATCATCCTGCCCTGGGACAATGTGGACGAGGAAGAAACCCTCTCGCCCAGAGACTGGTCCGGGAAAACACTGGGGCGGTTCATGCTGTCCTTCGGGCCCATCAGCTCGCTGTTCGACATAGCGACCTTCCTGTTCCTCTATTATGTTCTCTGCCCCATGCTGTGCGGCGGAATGACCTATCTGCACCTCACCGATCCTGCCTTGCAGCTTCAGTATGTGGCGCTGTTCCAGACCGGGTGGTTTTTGGAATCCATGTGGACGCAGGTGCTGATTTTGCATTTCCTGCGCACCCGAAAGATCCCCTTCTTGCAGAGCAGACCCTCTGCTCCTGTGATGTGTACCACCCTTACAGGAATCGCCCTGTTTACCGGTATTACCTTTACCAAGGCGGCATCGCTGTTCGGCTTGACAGAGCTGCCCCACTGGTACTTCGGATTTCTTCTGATCGTAGCGCTTTTGTATATGCTGCTGACCACGGTAGTCAAGGCGTTCTATCAGGAGAAGTACCGGGAGCTGATCTGAAAGGAGGAGTCCCACATGAAAAAGAACATCGGATTTGTCCCCATGGATTCCTCCCTTGCCGCATGGCTGCTGGAAAAGCTGACGAAGGAACCGCCGGTAAGTGACTCTACCGAAGAACTGCGCTCGGGCATCCAAGATATGCTCCGTGGCGAGATCAACTCTCTGCTGCTGAGTGCGGCGGGAGAAACGGAGCTGCCGCCCCAGCCCCCACCGAAGGGGATGCGTATCGGTGAGTTGGAGATCAACCCCAAAAGTAGACGGGTCATCTCAGCGGGCAGGGAGGTCAGTTTGACCCCCAAGGAGTTTGACATTCTCTATTTCCTCGCACAAAACCGTGGGGAGGTATTCACCAAGGAGCAGATCTACCGGGCGGTATGGTCGGAGGACTATCTGCTGGATGACAGCAACATCATGGCGTTCATCCGTAAGCTGCGGAAAAAGATCGAGCCTGACCCGGACGCACCCAAGTACATCCTGACCATCTGGGGGATCGGCTACAAAATGAATGACCAACTGTAAAGAAAGGCGGGCGCTGGGGCGTCCGCCTAAATTCTTGCCAAATCGCAAGGGAATCGCAAGGTTTTCGCCATGGGATTTCCCTTGCGATTTTTGTATGCTGTACAAGGTCGAAGGGAGGCGATTGCTGCTGATGTAACCGTAGCCCTTCCTCTAAAAACCGACCGAAAGGAGTGATCCCCTATGGACTTCACCTGCATCTTTTTTGGCGTTCTGTTCACCGTGGCGGGCTTTGTATTTGCCTGCGGAAAAGGACACATACACCTTTCAGCGTGGAAGAATATGTCCCAGTCCGAAAAAGACAAAATCAAAATCAGACCCCTTTGCCGAAACATCGGAGAGGTCATCGCCCTGAACGGCATCATTTTTCTGCTCAAGGGCTTCTGGTCTGCGTTCGGCGACCACTGGTTCGTGGGTGCAATGATCGCGTGGCTCGTAGTTGCCGGGTTTGATGTGTGGTACATCGGAAAAAGCAAACGGTATCAGAACTGACCCGCCGCGTGGCGATTTCACATAGATATTTTGCGAACGAGTGAGGTGAATGACATGGACTCTGACAGTAGTCCGCAAAGGCATCGAGCAGCACAGGAGAACACAAAGAGTCTGTGTCCTTCCGACGCTTGCCCTTGCCTCTATCAAAATCAAGGAGGTAAGACCCGTGAACAAGAAAGAAAATCGTATGGCTGTTCGCCAGGAGGTTCAAAAGAGCGTGATCCGTGACGAACAGAACCGCCGCATTCAGTTTGCGGCGACCAATCCCATCAACGAGGTTTTGAAGAACCTGCACACCACCCTGCGGGGTCTTGACGAAGATGCCATCTCTGTCAGCCGCGCCAAATTCGGCAGCAACAAGGTGACCCACGAAAAGAAGAAGTCCCTTACCAAGCGGCTTGCCGGTGCCTTCATCAACCCCTTTACCGCCTGTCTCTTATACACATCTCCGAGCCCACGAGACCGTACTAGATCTCG
>ENA-OZEQ01000351-OZEQ01000351.1-human-gut-metagenome-genome-assembly--contig:-NODE-351-length-11630-cov-5.836199_pt1 | contig 11630 bp, 6 predicted proteins | sample MGYA00245070_ERZ653613 | MGnify/ENA primary metagenome ERZ653613 (study PRJEB26926, sample SAMN06164975) | human gut metagenome | biome: ENVO:00009003; feature: ENVO:2100002; material: ENVO:00002003... | reverse complement strand
GATTGACCCCGCCTCCCCCGTCGGTCAGGCGCAGAGCTTCCTCAAGGAGCTGACCCACCTGATGGGCGTTGACGTGACCGTCGCGATGGGCACGGACGCGGAGAACAACATCTTCGCGCAGATGACGGGCGACACGCTGGGCATCCTGATTGGCCGCCGCGGCGAGACGCTGGACGCCCTCCAGTACCTGACGAGCCTGCGCATCAACAAGGGTCAGGATCACTACACCCGCGTCACGCTGGACACGGAGAACTACCGCGCCAAGCGCGAAGACACGCTGATTCGTCTGGCGAACCGCATGGCGAACCGCGCCGTTAAGACGGGCCGCAAGGTTTCTCTGGAGCCCATGAACCCCTACGAGCGCCGCGTGATTCACTCCGCGCTCCAGCCCAACGAGCTGGTGGACACCCACTCCGAGGGCGAAGAACCCAAGCGCCACATCGTCATCACCCTGCGGAAGTAATTCCGATGGACTGTCCTGCAAAACGGGACAGTCCTTTTTTTGCCCATGCACCCGAAAATTTTCCGTCACCGCGCAAAACCGCTTGCAAAACCGCCGATTTTATGCTATACTATTTTGTGCTTGCCGGAATGGCGGAATGGCAGACGCGACGGACTCAAAATCCGTTGGCAGCGATGTCGTGTGGGTTCAAGTCCCACTTCCGGCACGACATGAAGAATCCGAATCTGACTTTCCAATTGGAAGCGGGTTCGGATTTTTTCTTGCCTTTCCATCTGGAAATACAGTCATCATCAGGAGGTCAATATGCTGACGCTGTATGAGCCAAAATATGAGGACTTGTGGTTTCGGCAAATGATGCTGGCGGATGAAGATACCATGTCTTACAATCACGCATGGGGCGGGACAATTCCCTTTGGGGAAGATAAATGGCGTGGCTGGTACGATTGCTGGATTGCTGACCCTGATGGCAAGCGGTATTACAGGTATCTCAAAAACGAAGATGGTCAGTTTGTTGGCGAAATTGCCTATCACTATGATGCCGATATGCAGCAGGAAATAGCCAACGTCATGATTTATGCGAAATACAGAAGAAGAGGCTATGGCGGCGAAGCATTGGATTTGCTGTGTTCCGCGGCGAAAAGCAACGGCGTTTCCGTTCTGTATGATGATATTGCCATCGACAACCCGGCTGTCAGCCTTTTTCTGAAACACGGATTTGTGGAAGAATCCCGAACAGAAGAGATAATTCTCCTCAAAAAGAAACTGTGATTGGGTGTGTGCTTCCAGTCGCTCCATACAAAAGAGCCTTGCAGCGTGTGATGCTCCTGCAAGGCTCTTTTTGTTTTTTTGGGGGGGATTTTCCGCTTACTTCCCCCTATGCTCCTCTTTCCACCTCAAAATCTCTTCCAGCCGCTGCTTATACCGCCCCTCGTTCCCCTGCTCCGTCGGCTGATAGTAGCGTTTCCCCTGCAGCGAATCCGGCAGGCATGTCATCGCGGACAGCTTCTCCTGCGTGTCATGCGCGTACACATAGCCCTTGCCATAGCCGAGTTTCTTCATCAAGCTGGTTTCCGCATTCCGGATTTGCAGCGGCACAGGCTCTGCGATTTGCTCCTGCGCATCCTTTTTTGCCGTCTCATACGCCACATACAGCGCGTTCGATTTCGGCGCCATCGCCATGTAGACCACCGCCTGCGTCAGATGCACCGTGCATTCCGGCATCCCCAGAAAGTGACACGCCTGATACGCCGCGACCGCCGTTTCCAGCGCGCGCGAATCCGCCAGCCCGATGTCCTCGCTCGCGAACCGCACGACGCGCCGCGCGATATACAGCGGATCTTCGCCGCCTTCCAGCATCCGTGCCAGCCAATAGACCGCCGCGTCCGGGTCGGAATTGCGCATGGACTTGTGCAGCGCGCTGATGAGGTCATAGTGCCCGTCGCCCTTCTTGTCGTAGAGCAGCGACCGCCGCGACGTACACTGCGCGACCGTCTCCGGCGTCACATGCGCAAGACCGTTCTCATCCAAATCGGCATTGAGGATGACCATTTCCAGCGTCGATAGGGCGGTTCGCGCGTCGCCGTTGGCGAAGACCGCGATCGCGCGCAGCAAATCCTCCGCCATGTCGATTTTCTGCCCGCCGAAGCCGCGTTCGTCCTGCAAGGCGCGGTGGAGCAGCCCCAGCACGTTCTCCTCCGTCAGCGCGTGCAGCACAAACACGCGGCAGCGCGACAGCAAGGCGCTGTTGACCTCGAAGGACGGGTTTTCGGTCGTCGCGCCGATGAGGATAATGCTCCCCTTCTCGACGTAGGGCAGGAATGCGTCCTGCTGCGCCTTATTGAAGCGGTGGATTTCGTCCACGAACACAATCGTGCGGACGCCGAAATGCCGGTCGCTTTCCGCCTGCTCCATCACCTGCCGGATTTCCTTGATGCCGCTGGTGACGGCGGAGAAGTTGATGAAGTGGCTCTTGGTTTGATGGGCGATAATCTGCGCGAGCGTCGTTTTGCCCACGCCCGGCGGCCCCCAGAAAATCATGGAGGACACCAAATCGCCCTCAATCATGCGGCGCAGGACTTTGCCCTTGCCGATCAGGTGCTCCTGTCCGGCAAACTCATCGAGGTTCTGTGGGCGAAGGCGCTCCGCCAGCGGCGCTGGGGGATTCGCGGCGGTCAGGAAGGTTTCCTGCGGCATTGCTCATCACCCTCCTTTTGGGTTGTTGCTGTTCTGTGCGGTCGGCTTGGCTTCTTTTTTCTGCTTTTTCAGCATCGTCTCGATATTCTCATTGAGCTTTCCCAGCACCTTCACCGCTTCGGACAGCATCGCGTATTCGCCAAGCGTCGGGTCAACCAGCAGCAGCACGTCCGGGGCGGTGGTCGAGGGCATCAGGCGTTTGTCCGTCATCGCCATCGCGGGGATAAACGCCGCCTGATCGGGCATGTATTCCGCGTTCAGCTTCATCACGAGGAAGCCGCCGCGCTTGTATGTCACCAGCGACACGCCCAGCTGATTCGCCAGCACGCGCACCTGCGCCACGTCCAGCAGCGTCTCCACCACCGGCGGCACTTCGCCGAAGCGGTCAAGCAGCTCGTCGGTGATGTCCTCGCGGTCGGCCTGCGTCGTCAGGCTCGCAATCCGCTTGTACATCTCCATCCGCTGCCGGTCGTCGTGTACATAGTCGTCCGGCAGATACGCATCCACCTTGATGTCCACGCGCGTTTCGAGGTGCGGCTTCGCGGGCGGCAGACCTTCCTGCTCCGCGCGCGCCTCCTGAAGCGTTTCCTCCATCAGCTTGCAGTACATGTCGTAGCCGACGGTCGCCAGATGCCCATGCTGTTCCGGCCCCAGAATATTGCCCGCACCGCGGATTTCAAGGTCGCGCATGGCGATACGGAAACCCGCGCCGAACTCCGTGAACTCTCGGATGGCTTCGAGGCGCTTCTCCGCCGTCTCAGACAGACTCCGCTCCGGGCGGATGGTGAAGTACGCATACGCCTGACGATTGCTCCGCCCGACGCGCCCGCGCAGCTGATAAAGCTGGCTCAGCCCGAAGCGATCCGCGTCAAAGACAATCAGCGTATTCGCCGTCGGCACGTCCAAGCCGCTTTCGATGATGGTCGTGCAGAGCAGCACGTCGTAGCTGCCGCCGTAGAAGTCCATCATCACGTCCTCCAAGCCGTGTTCGCGCATCTGCCCGTGCGCCACGCCGATGCGCGCTTCCGGCACAAGCTGCTTCAAGCGTTCATAAAACGCGCCGATGGTCTGCACAGAGTTATAGAGGAAGTACACCTGTCCCCCGCGCGACACCTCGCGCAGAATCGCGTCGCGAATCACGCCGTCGTTGTAGTCAATCACGCGCGTCTGCACCGGCAGTCGTTCCTCCGGCGGCGTTTCCAGCACGGACATATCACGGATGCCGACCATCGACATGTGCAGCGTGCGCGGAATCGGCGTGGCGGAGAGCGTCAGCACATCCACCTGATGCTTCATGTTCTTGATGATTTCCTTATGCTGCACGCCAAATCGCTGCTCCTCGTCCACAATCAGCAGACCGAGGTTCTTGAACTGCACGTCTTTGCCCAGAATGCGGTGCGTACCGACAAGGATGTCGATTTCGCCCTCCTTGACGCGGCGCAGAACGTCCTTGGTTTCCTTCGCCGTGCGGAAGCGGCTCAGCACGTCCACCTTGACCGGGAAGCCCTTGAAGCGCTTCAAGACCGTGTTGTAGTGCTGCTGCGCCAGAATCGTCGTCGGCGCCAGAATCGCAACCTGCTTGGAGTCCATCAGCGCCTTGAACGCTGCACGCAGGCTGACCTCCGTCTTGCCGTAGCCGACGTCGCCGCACAGCAGCCTGTCCATGTTGCGCGGCGATTCCATGTCCGCCGTAATTTCCTTCACGCTCTGCTCTTGATCCGGGGTCAGCTCGTAGGGGAACATGTCCTCAAACTCGCGCTGCCATGGCGTATCCGCGCTGAACGCGAAGCCCGTCTCCTGCGACCGCCGCGCATAGAGCTTCACAAGGTCAAACGCCATCTTTTTCAGGCCCTCTTTGACCTTCGCCTTCTGCTTCTGCCAGTCGCCGCCGCCGAGCTTGTTCAGCTTCGGGGGATTCGCCGGATTGCCGATGTAGCGCTGCACACGGCTGAGCGCCTCAATCGGCACATAGAGCTTGTCGCTCCCCTGATACTGGATTTGCAGATAATCCCGGCGCGTGCCGCCGTTTTTCATCTGCGCCGTGCCGAGATAAATGCCGACGCCGTGTTCCTCGTGCACCACGAAGTCGCCGGGCTTCAGGTCGGTGAACGCCGCAATCTTCTCGCCCGCCGCCTGCCGCTTCTTCGCCTTGCGGTAGCCCGTACCGTACACGTCCGTGTCGCTGACGACAATCAGGCGTGCTTCCTCCCAGATGAAGCCGTGCGTCAGCGTGCCGGGCAGCACCTGCACACATTCTTCCGGCAGCTTGTCGATTTTCTCCGCGAACGACGCGGCGACATCGTGTTCTTCCAGCGCCGCCGCCAGTCGCTGACCGCGCGCCACGCCGCCGCACAGCACCGCCACGCGGTAGCCCTCGCGCAGCCAGCCGTCGCAGTCCTCCGCCAGCGGACGAATCTGCGACGAATACCCTGCCACGCGCTGCACGCCAAGATCAGCGGCATCCTTGACCGCCACGCCCGCCATGCCTTCCAGAAACTCCGTCACCGCGACCGTCGCATACCCCTGCACATGCCGCAGCAGCTCGTCCCAGTCCATCAGCAGGGTTTCCTGCTCCTTGACGGCTTCGTCGCGGCTCACCGCGCCTTCGAGATCCTCCGCGAAGCCCGCCCGGCGTTCTTCCGCGCGCTTCCTGAGCAGATTCGGGTCGCTCAGCACGACGATTTCCGGCTCGAACCAGTCCAGCACCGTGTAAGTATCGTCCGTCAGCACGGTCAGCCACGCCCGAATGCGCTTGAACGGCAGTCCCTCCGCCAGCATGTCCGCGTCCGCCATCAGTTGGGCGCGGCGGCGTTCCAGTTCCGCCTTGCGCGCGGCAGTCTGCTGCTTTTCGCGAATCTTCGGGGTGATGTTCTTGTCGAAGAAGTCCGGCGCGTCCGCGTCATCCTCCGGCAGCGGCGGCAAATCCGAAAAGAGCGTCGAGCTCGCGGGCGTCAGGTCGCCCCCCTGCCGCTCGATGGCGTCCCGCATCCGCCGCGCTGCCTTTTCCGCCTCCGCCGTTGGAAGCAATACCTCCGTCGCGGGCGTGAGCGTGCATTTCTCCACCGAATCAAGGCTGCGCTGGCTGATGCAGTCAAATTCGCGGATGGAGTCCACCTCGTCGTCGAAAAACTCAATGCGCAAACTCTGGCTGCACGCCGGCGGGTACACGTCGATGATGCCGCCACGCAGGGCACACTGCCCCTTGCCCTCCACCATGCTGACGCGCTCGTAGCCCATGGCGGTCAGGCGGCGGATGAGGTCATTCAGGTCGATTCGGTCGCCGGGAGCAAGGCGAATCGTCTCTTCGCGGAAGCGGTCGGCGCTGCCCATGCGCTGCAGGGCGGCGTCCATACTCGTGCAGAGCAGGCGGATATCCCCCTCCTGCGCCCTTGCCAGCGCTTCCAGCCGCCGCCATGCGCTTTCGTGGCTCGACGCGCCGCGCGTGAGGTCGATTTCGCCGCCCGGCAGACACGCCACACCCGATTCCAGCAGCTGCTGACCGTCCTCGGCGTCGTGCGCCGCCTTGAGGTCATTGCCGGAAATCAGCAGGACTTTCCTGCCCGTATCGGCGCAGAGTTTTGACGCGATATACGCCGCCATTGTGTCCGGCAGCCCCGTCACGGCGATGGGCTGTTTGCTTTCCGTTGCTTTCAGCAGCTTGTCATACGCTTTCGACGCAATGCCGGATAATAATGCCTGATTCATATGCGCTCCTTGGGATGAGTCGTGGTACGAAAAATACGCCTGTGCTTACACGGTCTTATTGTATTCCTGCATGGCATGGTCAATACCGTTTTTGACCCAGTCCTCCACGCAGTCCGCCGCACGCTCGAACGCCTGCTGCATGGCGATTTGCTCTTCGCGGATGGTGTACTTGCTCAACACCCAGTCCGCCAAGTCCCAGCCATCGGGCTTTGCGCCCACGCCGACCCGCACGCGCGGGAAATTCTGCCCCGGCGTATGGGCGATGATGGAGCGCATTCCGTTATGCGTCCCGGCACTGCCGGATTTGCGGACACGCAGGCGGCTGGCGGGCAAATCAATATCATCATAAATGATAAGCAGATTTTCCAGCGGCACTTTATACCAATTGAGCAGTTCGCTGACGCACTCGCCGGACAGGTTCATGAACGTCTGCGGGGCGCAGAGGACAACGCGCTTGCCGTCCACGATCGTTTCGGTCAGCAGCCCCTTGCACTTGCTCTTGTTCAGCGTTACGCCCCACTTGCGGCAGAGCATTTCCAGCGTATCGAACCCCGCGTTATGGCGGGTATGGGCGTACTGCGTGCCCGGATTCCCCAGCCCCACGACAATCAGTGTTTCCTTTTCCATGGTGATTCCTCCAAAACAGGTCTTGGCGGAGAGGATATACACCCCCTCCGCTGACATCATATGCCCCCAGAGGCTCTGCCTCTGCAAGGGAGTTCCTCCCTTGACCCTTTCGCGCGATTCAGTTGGCGACATCTGCATAATGTTTTCGCGTGTTTATGCAGGGATTTCGCTTTACTTTTTCAGTCTCTCCACTTCCTCCTGCACCATATCCTTCGTGCAGAAGTTCAGCGGGGAGAAGCGCCCGTCCAGCGCCTTTTCCAGCTTCGCAATCGCCGCTGCCTTGTCGCCCGCTTCCAAATCATAGCGTGATAGGAACCACAGCGTGTCAATCTGCGAATCCTTCTCCGCGTGTGCCTTCTCGAACCATTCCTTTGCCTTGTCCTTCTCGCCCGTCACGCGGTAATACGCCTGACCCAAGTTGTCCAGGCACACCGGGTCTTCGTCGTCATAGTCCACCGACTCCTGAATGAAGGCGAACATTTTGTCGATGCCCTCCTGCCATTCGCGGTCAATGTCCTCCTGCGTTTTGACCTTCGGCTGCTCTTCCGCTGCTTCGGCGGATGCTTCCGTTTCCGGCGCTTCGGGCATTTCCGGCGCTTCGGTGGCTTTCTCCGGTACAGCTTCCGCAACCGGCTTTGCGCCCGAATACTTCTCGACGTACATGTATCCAAGCGTCTGATAGGTCAGACCAATCGGCGCGCGGTTGTGCTGCTTTTCCAGCAGATGAATCGCCTTGTCCAGCTCGCCCTTCTTCATCAGGCACGCCGCATAATCCACAAAAAGCTGGCTCTTCTGGTCGGGCGTGAGGTCAGGGCACTTCTGCGCCTTGATGAGCAGGGGCATCGCCTTGTCGTAGCTGCCCTCGCGAATCAGCAGAATCGCATAGCCCAGCATCGGGCGCGCGGACATCAGCCCCTTGTCAATAGCTTCCTCATAGAGCTTCTTTGCCTGTTCCAGATCGCCTTTTCCGTGCGCGCGCATGGCCTGCTGCGCCTTGATGGTCGCCATGAATCCCATTGTCGTTTCTCCTTCAGCGGTTTTTGGCTGCCTTCTTTTTCAGGCGGTCATACCGATATTGTAGCGCATTTTGCTCCTCTTGTACAGAGGGCGGATCGAATAATGACGGCTCGGCGGACAGCGCCATCGCCCGCCGCGTCATGTCCAGCGCGGACTCGTAGTCCCGCTCGTAATGCTCGTAGTGCTTCGCCAGCTCGATGTAGGGCTTCGTTCCGCCCTCGTGCCGCGCAATCATTCCCAGCCAGACCTTTACCGCCTCGTCACGCTCGCCGCCCCGGCGGTAGCTCTGCGCAAGACGCTCCTGCCCCTGCGCATGAAGATTGCCGCTCGTCAGCTGATAGCACTTCCGCGCTTCCGGCACATGCTGAAAGCGTTCCAGCGCCACGCCCATTGAGAACACATCCTCGTCGTGCCGCACGTTTTCCGGTGCGCGGTACATTTCCACCATCGCCGTCAGCAGCACGCATAGGCTCGCCACGTCCTGCGCATTGTGTTCCAGCACATCCGTCAGCAGGTCAAAATTTCCCGTCTTGAGGTAGTCGAAGAAGCGCTGCGGCACCTGCGCGCCCGGCAAATCATCAAAGCGCGGAATGCCCAGCACTGCCTCTTCCAGCTTGCCCAGATTGCACCGCTGCAGGCGCAGTTTGAACACCCGCCGCGCAATGTGCAATAGGTCAATGTGCGGCTTGTCAAGGCACGAATCATCCATACGGTTCATCAGGAAGCGGTCGCGCAGCAGCGGCACGTCGAATGTCCGTCCATTGAAGGTGCAGATCGCATCGTAGCCCATCAGCGTATCCGCAATGGATTGCAGCAGAAACTTTTCCTCCGGATAATCGCGCATCACCAGCTGATGAATCTGGAATCCCGAATCCGTCAGGCAGCCCATGCCGACCTCGAACGCGACAGTCCCCGCGCCCATGAACCCGGTGGTTTCGGTGTCCAGATAGAGGATGTTCCGCGGGTCGAGATCGTCCGGCAGCGTTTCCTGCGTCATCAGGCGAAGGGCGGACAGGTCAAGGTCAAACGCGCCGGGAAATTCGGATAACTCGCGCATTTCCCGCCCGTGGTAGCAGTCCGTGAACTGCTTTTCCAGCGCTTTCGGGGGCGATTTCGGCTTTTCAATCGCCTTGAGCTTGTCTCGCAGATTCATTCCGTCAGCGCCTCCAAAAGGGCGATGGCGGTCGCTTTGCCGTCCTCGCCGATTTCACCCACCGGCCCGACGCACCCCGGACAGCCCTGACGGCACGCGCAGTCCCGCACAACTTGCAGCGCCTGCTCCAGCAGGAGCTTCCGCATCGCATACGCCTTCTGCGCCAGCCCGATGCCGCCGGGGATGTTGTCGTACAGCAGCAGCGTCGGCTTGTCCGTCAGCGGGCTTTTCACCTGATAGACGATTGCAATGTCCTGCGGCGCGCACATCAGCGACAGCGGCGCAACAATCCGCAGCAGATTCGCCACGCCCATCATGCCATTTTTCAGCGTGTCGCTCTCAAACCGTGCCGCCAGCGTATCCGGCAGCGTCCACCACATGGCGGTTGTGTGCATTTCCGTCTCCGGCAGCCGCACATGCCCGAACCCCAAGGTTTCGTGCGTATCGAACCTAATCTTCTTGAACATCGTCACCAAGGTCGATACGCGGATTTCGCCCAGCGCCGTCAGCCCGCCGTCCTGCTCTTCCTCTTTTTCCTTGTCCAGCAGGGAGAGCGTCACGTTCAAGTCCGCATCGGTGTAGTACCCCACGTCCACGCGGCGGATGAAGGCTTTGCAGGCGTCGAAATCCAGCTTTTCCACCTGATACTGCTGCGCCTCGTGCATGTAAATCGCGTTTTCGTGCAGCAGCATCGGCACGGTGTAACGGTCCATTTCGCCGATGACGCGGTGGTTCGCCGGATCAGTCGTGTCGATGATGACGAAATTCTCCTCCGCCCGCGCCGACCGCAGGGAAATCTCGCTTGCCGGAAAATCCTCCGCCGACCAGTGATACCGCCCGCCGACGTGCCGCAGGATCCCCGCTTCATCAAGGTATTCCAGCAGTTCCGGCGCTCCGGGCGCATTCCCCAAGCCCTCGCCGTCCTCAAACGGCAGCTCAAACGCCGCGCACTTGAAGTGGTTGAGCAGAATATACAAATTATCCGGATTCAGCAGCGCGTTCTCCGGCGAGCGCTTCATCAGATAATCCGGGTGGGACACGATGTACTGGTCAAGCGCCGCCGATGACGCGACATAGAACACGATGGACGTTCCCTTGCGTCGCCCGGCACGCCCCGCCTGCTGCCATGCACTCGCGATTGTTCCCGGATAGCCGCACAGCACGCACGCATCCAGCGCGCCGATGTCGATGCCCAGTTCCAGCGCGTTCGTGGAGACCACCGCGTCCACCCGTCCCGCGCGAAGTCCGCGTTCAATCTCGCGCCGCTCCGTCGGCAGATACCCGCCGCGATAGCCGCGCACCCGCCCGGCGTTCCCCAGCGGGTCGCGCACCATGTCCTTCAGGTACTTCGTCAGCACCTCAACCGCCAGCCGCGACCGTGCGAACGTAATCGCCTGAATTCCATTTTGCAGCAGCAGCCCTGCAATCCGCCGCGTCTCCTGCAAAACGCCCTTGCGGATGCCCAGCTGCCGATTGACCACCGGCGGATTGTAGAACACGAAGTGCCGCACGCCCATCGGCGCGCCGTTATCATCCACCAGGCTGACCTCGCGCCCCGTCAGCGTTTCCGCCAGTTCCTTCGGGTTCGCAATCGTCGCGCTGCACAGGATGAACTGCGGATGACTGCCGTAGAAATCGCACAGGCGCAGCAGCCGCCGCAGCACGTTCGCCAGATTCGACCCAAACACGCCGCGATAGGTATGAATTTCATCAATCACGATATACCGCAGGTTCTCAAACAGCTTGACCCACTTCGTGTGGTGCGGCAGAATCCCGCTGTGCAGCATATCCGGGTTCGTCACGACGATATGCCCCGCCTGCCGAACCGCCTTTCGCGCCGCGCCGGGCGTATCGCCGTCATAGGTATACGTCTTGATATCAACGCCCATCGCCTCAATCAGCTCATACAGTTCGCTGACCTGATCAGCAGAGAGCGCTTTCGTCGGGAAGAGATACAATGCCCGTGCGTCATCATTCTGCAAAATGGCAGACAGCACCGGCAGGTTATAGCACATCGTTTTGCCGGAGGCCGTCGGCGTGACAACCACAACATCCCGCCCTGCCAGCACCTCGCGGATTGCGTGCGCCTGATGGCGATACAGCTGATGCACCCCGCGTTTTTCCAGCACAGGAAGCAGCCGCGGATCAAGAGAATCCGGGAACGGCTCATACACCGCCGGACGCGCCGGAAGGACATCCCAACGGACAACATTTTGCATAAACATAGGGTCACTGCGGAGGGATTCCGCCAGCTGGTCAACATTCATAGGAAGCACCTCCCGACAAGGATTGCATTTCCCCCTCATGATAGCAGATTTCTGTTCGCTTGTAAAGGCGAACAGGGGGAGGATAGGGGAAAAGAAAAAAGGATAAACACGCGGGCAAAGCAGGGAAAAGCGACCAACTCAATCGCGCGAAGGGGTCAAGGGGGGATCCCCCTTGCAGGGTCAAGGGACAGCGTCCCTTGTGGGG
>ENA-OZEQ01000344-OZEQ01000344.1-human-gut-metagenome-genome-assembly--contig:-NODE-344-length-11758-cov-3.712980_pt1 | contig 11758 bp, 9 predicted proteins | sample MGYA00245070_ERZ653613 | MGnify/ENA primary metagenome ERZ653613 (study PRJEB26926, sample SAMN06164975) | human gut metagenome | biome: ENVO:00009003; feature: ENVO:2100002; material: ENVO:00002003... | reverse complement strand
ATGTGTATAAGAGACAGCTGTATATCATTACAGATGTATTCAATTACAGCTGCACATATAATATGTACGGGATGGAAGTACCCATGTCCCCTGACGATCACTATGCAGACTTAAAGCCCGTCATCTACGCCATCTAAGCCAAGGCCAACAGCATCACAACTTTGATCCCCATGCTGTATGAGGGTCGCCAGCATAAGAGAAGCAGCCGTGAGTCCTTAGACTGCGCGCTGGCACTGCAAGAGCTGGTCAATCTGGGCGTGGACAACATTATGACCTTTGACGCCCACGATAAGCGTGTACAAAACGCCATTCCCAACGGCTCCTTTGAGAACATCATGCCCACTTATCAGATGATCAAGTCTTTGGTGAACAGCGTAGAGGATTTGCATGTGGACAAGGATCACCTGATGGTCATTTCTCCGGATGAGGGTGCTATGCACAGAGCAATCTACTTTGCGAACCTGTTAGGTGTCGATGTCGGAATGTTCTACAAGCGTCGTGACTATTCACGCGTTGTTGATGGAAGAAATCCGATCGTTGCTCATGAATTCCTTGGTGATTCTGTTGAGGGCAAGGATGTTATCATCATCGATGATATGATTGCTTCCGGTGAAAGCATGATCGATGTTGCAAGACAGTTAAAGCAGAGAAAAGCAAAACGTGTTTACTGTATCGCTACCTTCGGTCTCTTCACAAAGGGTCTTGAAGTATTCGATAAGTGCCACGAAGAAGGTCTGATCGAAAAGGTCATCACAACCAACCTGACCTACCAGATGCCTGACCTGTTCAAGAAGGACTGGTACGAATCAGCCGATATGAGCAAGTACATCGCTCTGATCATTGATCACTTAAATCACGATGCTTCTATCAGCGAGCTGTTAGATCCTGCTGAGCGGATCAACGCACGTATCGCTGAGTACAAAGAAAAACATACCATCTCTGATAACTATGAGATGTAATTAAGTATAACTAAAAAACCCCGCCTGCATCCAGCTCTATCGTAGGTAGGGGTTTTTTACATTTATTCTGCTATTCATTTATAATTCTACATAATTATATTCCATAGAGAGATCATCCAGCATATCTCCAATGGCATTGTTTGAAGTAAAGATTATGACCTGATCGGTATCAATGCGGCTCATACAGTAGAGTGCATTTTTCAGACGGTGTTCATCATAGGCTGTAAAGATATCGTCTACAATGATCGGCATACGGTCTTTGCAGAGAAGCCCTGCGATGCACAGCCGGACAGCCAGATAGATCTGTTCAATCGTTCCGCTGCTTAGGAACTCGATCGGCATATAATGATCGTCGTCAAATACCGAAATATGCATATTCTCATCCAACTTCACATCGTTATATTTGCCATCTGTAATGATACTGACGATCTCCGAAATATTCTCATTTAAACGGCCACCGAAATCATTATAAATATCCACCGATATATCATTGATAGTCTGGATCGCAAGGTCGATCGCCTTCTGTTCCTTCTCCATCACCTCAAACCGTTTCTGAAGCTCATCCCGTTTGCCCTTTAATTCATAATAGGAATCCCGCTTTGCTACGGCATCATGCTCTTTGAACTTCAACAGCTCTAATTTTGCATCATGTGCTTCCTGAAAATTCCGGTCGATCTCGATCCGGACTGTTCTGGATTCTGTAGCACGTCCAAGCTCATAGATCATCTGGTCAAATTCTGCCTCATCCGGTACTGCATCCGCTCCATCAAAGAAGCCCTTCCGGAATAATCCGTCAATGATCGTAACAGCCACAAATGCGATCGTACAGATTGTAAATAACTGCTGGATGGCTTTCTGGAAATTCAGCAAGTGAACCGCCAGCATAACTGCGGCAACAACCAGAATACCAGTCAGCATTATAATAAATATATTGTCAGTCAGCTTTTTCTGTGTCTTCGGACGGAACTCCTCGTCATCATCCAGCGCTTCCACATCAAGGAAGATATGACTTCTGGTACGATCTTCGTCTTCATCCGGAATTGCTGCATCCTTCTCGTTTACAAGCTGTCTTGCCTCCCGTTTCAACCGCGCGATCTCCATATTATAAGCATCCAGCTCTTCCCGGCGTTCTTCCCGGATTGCTTCCAGATCTCCGTCTACATCTCCAAGCGCATCCATCTGTTCATTTAACTGATCGATCTCTGCTGCCAGCTTTTTATTTTCAAAATTCCGGCGTTCATTTTTCAGATACCGGATTGCTTCTGTCTTATCAATATCGGCATTCCGGGTTGTGGTCAGATTTACCACATAATTGCCAAGATCCTCTGCCAGTTCCTTCCCCGGTGCAGCACCATGTTCTCCGATACAAAGGGTATTCGTATAGGTGCTTTTATCTACATCAAACAGGATGCCTTTATAAGAATTCGGATTCTTAAGCTGTACTTCTTTTCCTGTTTCAATCTCTGTCAGCGTTGCATTTTTATTTGTACGAAGGAAATTCCGCTCCAGAAGATAGCTTTTGTCATCTGTTACAGCGTATGCCTTTCCGGAATAACCACCGCCGTTTACCGGTTTGCGTAGCTCATAATTGTCCAGCCTTGCTCCGATTCCTCTAGTCTTATCGATTCCATACAGCATGCCAACAATAAATTCTTTCACCGTTGTCTTACCGGATTCATTTGCACCGTAGATCAGATTCAAGCCCTTTTTCAGCCGGATCTCTTTATTATTAAATTTTCCAAATTCCTTTAATAACAGCTTATTTATATACATGATCACTTATCTCCAGTTGCAAGTATTGCTTCTACCCCATACTTTAATGCATGTTTGCTGATCTCGTCCTCTGCATCCGCGAATCGTTCAATAAACTTTCCAAGCAGATTATCTTCATTATCCAGATGAAGCTTGTCCAGATCGTACTCACACAATGTATTATCCACGATCTCATAGATACGGTAGTTTCTCATCAGACCTGAAAAATCCGGTTTCAATCCATTTGCCATATGTCCGGACAGAATAATACGGTAAATATTCTGTGTCCCCATATTCTCCATCTGCTTCGCAAGAACATCCAGAATCTTTGCTTCGCTGTATTCCGGTTTCACAGCAAGCCCAAGATTAATATAGCTTCGACAGTTAAATGGCTCCCAGCGTATCTTTGTCTCGCCGTCCTTGATCTGTCCATAGATAAATCCATGTCTGCCGGTCTCTGTCCGGTCAAGCGGCTCTAACGAACCCGGATATGCCATCTTATTCTTCACGATATGCTTTGGTTTGTGGATGTGTCCCAACGCGCAGTAGTCAAATCCTGCCTCTGCCATTTGTCGGAAATTGATCGGAATATGCTTCTCATCTCCACCATGTGCCAGCAGAATATTGACCGCATCCTCCATCTGCGGCATGATATCCGCATAGACATCTTCTGTATATTCCACCTGTCCAAAACTGAATCCTGTCACACAGACATTGATATCGTCCAGATATGCATTACTGAATGTGTCTGCCGGCATCAGCACTGTGTTCGATGTAAATTCATAACTCTCTGCCGGTGATCCTTTACTGATATAATCATGATTTCCCGCGATCATGATCGTTCTTGTATTTGTGAGCTTTGACAACTTATAATCCAGACTCTTCAGATCCTGCAGGGATGGCTGTGCATGGAACAGATCTCCCGCGATCAGCAGCAGGTCTACTTTGCGTTCTTCTGCCACAGCCAAAAGGCGGTCAAATGTTGATTCGATCTCGTCTGCCCGCTCTTTGCTCCAGCTTTTATCTTTATCAGGAACGGCGCCCAGATGGACGTCCGCTATATGAATAAATCTCATAGGATAACCCCTTTTCTGTTTCTCAGCCAGAAAAGTCTCTGGCAACTCACCCTTGATTATACCCCACCTGCCCCTATATCGCAATTAAAAAGATTGGCCAACATGGATATTCCGGTCGCTGCGCTATTTGGCATAGGGCGCTAACACATTTCGATTTCTATTCGATTCGCACGCCTATTTGCCAGCAGTCGCCCAAACTCGTCCTCCGGACTCAGACAAGGGCTTGATGCTGGCAGCTAGTGCAAATCTCATTACGAAATCTACATTAATGTTAGTCGTCCTATGCTAAATTACACAGCAGCCGGAATATCCCAAACTACGAGTCTTTTTAATTTGCGATATAAAAGCAGGTGCGGTATACTTTGGCTATATTTTAAGTTGATTTAAGTTATAGCTGTTATTTTATAGATAGAAACTTTTTTACAATAAGCAATTATTGGGCTGCATTTTCGTAGCACAGGAACATGAGCAAATTAGGCATATACACCGAATAGAAAGCGCAACTTGTTTGCACCAGAATCGATCAGTGGTATACAGCCACATAAATCGGGGCAAATCAAATAAGAAATGAAAGGTGTGAATAGTAAGGATAACAAATCCGATCCATATGATAATTCAACCAACAACAGTGTTGTGACTATGAATGCAAATGCAGTCACCTCAGAAACCCAGACTTCAAATTCCTCTGACAATGCTGCAAGCTCCAAAAATACACAGTTCCCTGACAACAAACAGATGCCAGGGAATGCACCGGGCAGCATAGGAGGCTTTGACATGGATGCCGACGAATCCTGTGTCCTCACGATCAATGGCGGCACTGTTACGATCAACGCCGATGGAGATGGCATCGACAGCAATGGTTATTTCTACATAAATGGCGGAACTGTATATGTCGAAGGACCGGAGAGCAATGGCAACAGTGCCTTGGACTACGGCATCTCCGCAACCATTACAGGTGGTTACTTCCTGTCAACCGGATACTCCGGCATGGCGCAGAGCTTCAGCTCGGATTCTACCCAGTGTTCCTACATGCTGACGCTTTCATCAAATACCAGCGGAACGACCACCGTTACTTTGACCGATGCTGATGGAAAGGTGCTCCTGTCACATGAAACTTCAAAGTCCTACAATTCTATCATCGTCAGTTGCCCGGAGCTTGAAGTTGGCAGCACCTACACCCTGACAGCCGGAGATACCAGCCAGAGCATCACACCGACCTCCACCGTCAACTAGGGTGGCCATTCAACTTTCCCATAATACAAAAGTGCCTGATTGCTGATTGAGTATATGGTATTCCTTTAACTCGACTCAATTTTTATTCGGTTCGCACGCTGATTTGCCAGCAGCCGCCCTAACTCACCCTCACGGGTTCAAACAAGGGCTTAGTGCTGGCAGCTAGTGCAAACCTCATTACAAAATCTCTCCGAATGTTAACGGAACACCATATACCCAACCGGCAATCAGGCACTTTTTATCAACTGTATTTAGCGACTGCTGTATATCAACGGTCTATTCTGCAGCAACCTAGCGAGCATTTCGTCAGGAGGTGTATATTGTCAGCGAATGCAGGTGCTAGTTTAGCAGACATTAAAAATTGGCCGAAAATATGCCCGGTAGTTGGTATTACATTAACATTGTGAGGATTTCGTAATGAGGTTCGCACTAACTGCCAGCACCAAGCCCTTGTCTGAGTCCGTAAGGACGAGTTAGGGCGACTGCTGACAAATAAGTGTGCGAACCGAATAGAAACCGGAACACGTTAATGTAACACCAACTATCGGGCATTGATCGGTCAATTTTTAATTTTCAGAAAGTCAGTCGGTTGCGCTGGAAATGCCGCCGACTGCTTCGGCGAGCTTCATCAGGTCGAGGGCAGAGCCATCTCTGGCATCCAGAATTACGACCTGCTCCGGAAGCTCATGATCTGCAGGATCTTCGTATTCTGCAAAAATCCATGCCGGAACGTACTCAAATCCACTTCCATCTTCTTTCTGTTTCAGATAGTAAGACAACGTAATATCGTTAAATGCAATCTGCTTATATGCGGTCGGATATTTGGTATAATATGCTGCTATAGACTCATTTGCTTTCTTAAGCATCTCATCAAAGGATAACAGTTCCACCGCCTGTGGGCTGCCATCTGCTTCTAGATAACTATTCCAGAGAGCATCGATCACTCCATTTGCATCTACCTGAATCGTATATTTTTCGATCGGAACATTCACAAATCCATTTGCCTGACGTAGATTATCAGCAGTCCAGACTGCTACATCCGACACCGGCTGATCCATAACCGATCTTATGTATTCAAATGAATATCCGTCAACAACCGTCGGCAGATTCTGATCAGACGAACCATCGTTCCGATACAGCCAGCACAGATCCGATTGACTCTGTAAAATCGCATCCGATCCGCCAATCTTTGACAGAAATTCTTCAGCAATCTGCCTTGCCTCATCTACCGACAGTGAACATTCATTAATATCCGATTCCAACTCTCCATATTCATCACCCAAGCCGGTATTGTATTCTTCCAGACTGGACGTAAATACACCCGTTGCACCTTCCATCGGACGATACTGCAGAAGATCCTCCTTTATCCGGAAAAGCGTATCATTTTCTCCTTCCTGAGGAAAACTGATTCTGTATTCCAGATCACCAACTGTACCCATATATTCATCTGCGGAATAGTCTCCCGCATTTTCTCTCTGCTTTGAAGTCGTTTGCAGCAAACGGTTCATACGGTCAATATCCGAATCATAATTTGCTGCATGTGACGGATCCGCCTTTTTCTGCCGCTCATACAGATCGATATATTCCTGAATATCCTCTTTTGACAGCTTGTCCATATTCTCCATATCATAATAGACATAGACCCCTTTATCTGTATCAAATAACTTTTCTACCAGAGCTTTTCGATATTCTGAATCGATCTCCTTCATTTTTACCGGAGCTGTATACATCGCACCGATGTCCGGCACTGTGATATCGGAATCTGTTAACTGGATCTTTTTAAGCCCGGTTGATCCTATGTCAAATGTGGTATCACACGATTCCGGAATCCCATATTGGCTCTGAATACTTCCACCGTCTTCATTTCCTCCATCCACAGTATAATCAGCATCTTTTTTCCCACATGCAGACAGGGCTGCAATACATGTAAATGCTGCTGCCATCACTACAAACTTTTTGTTTCTCCATAACTTCTGTCTCATTGTAATCGCCTCCGTTAACTATCTTTTACCCCTTATTCTCGTACATTCTCCTTGTTATATTTATTTTCCATTTTACCCAATCCTGACAGATAACACAAGTAAACGAAAAAAGAGAAGCAATCTTTTTCAAACTGCCTCTCTGCATCATCATCTCATGTCATCTTCTGACTCCATATCTTTTCGCCTTATACCAATCTATACAAATATTTTTATTCATTGTACCTCTTGTTCTTCCCGTTCATGCAGATATTTCTCTTTTGTTGCCATTCCTCCCCGGATGTGCCGCTCCGCTTTATTCACATCCAAAACAACCCGGATTCTTGCCGCCAGAAATGGATTGATCTTCACCAGTCGTTCCGTCACATCTTTATGTACTGTACTTTTGCTTACTCCGAATTTCTTTGCTGTCTGCCGGACCGTTGCTCCGCTTTCCACGATATATTGTCCAATTTCTTCTGCTCTTTCTTCAATATAATCTCTCAAAAAAATTCCCCTGCAAATCTCATTTTTACAATGTATGCAGAGGAATTTTTCTGTATGTCTGTATGATGGAAAAATGATATAGATTAGCTTGATATATGTTATAATTTTCTATAAACGTTTTAAAATATCTACAAGGAAGTCATACCCATGAACAACAAAGCAAACAACTACATCCTGGATTTTACGCATGTATACTGCGATGAAGATATGAAGGATAACCCACAGTTTCACTGGATCGACTGCTCTGACATTGAAGGCTGCGACCTGTATTGTTCAGATGAAGCCGCTGCCGAGATCCGGAAACGAATCATGCCATATGGAATCAAAGGTATCCATTTTATTGATTCCGAGAATTTTCATTATGTAACAAAGATAACAACCGACCAGATCAAACGACCGTTCTCGCTCGTAGTATTCGACCACCATACAGATATGCAGCGACCACTCGTTGACGGAATGATGAGCTGTGGTGACTGGGCGGGGCTTGTTCTGGACCAGAATCCAAATCTGAAACAGTTAATTCTGATCGGACCGGAAGCAGCCGACATTTTCCAGATTGATGCAGTACGCAAAGACCGTCTTCTGACCTTTTCTGCTGAAGAACTAAAAAATGGGACTACCCGAAAGAAATCAGCAAACATCCTCTCAGGTGTCCCATTTTATATTTCTATTGATAAAGATGTTCTCTCTACCCGTTTCACAGAAACCAACTGGAATCAGGGCGACATGTCACTTGACATGTTGGAACATCTGCTTGGCATCATCTTAAGCCATGAAACCGTATGCGGCATCGATATCTGCGGTGAATGCCAACCGGATCTGCCACTTCCAGAATACATGGAAGACGAAGAAAAAAACGAGAAGATCAATCATGAGCTGGTGGATTTTATTCGCATGCATATATATCAGAAAAAATAAAAAGCACTTTCCATCTCTCACCACAAATAACTTTTCTCCCCCCTGCCAATAAAATACACCTTATGAAACGGCACAGTCACAAGAAGTGTCACCGCTTCTGCGATCGGTACAGCCAGCCATGCTCCATAGATCTTAAGGAAATGCGGCAGGATCAGAAGGCTTAACACCGTAAAGATAAATGTCCGGCTGAATGAAATGATCGCCGACACCTTACCATTTGAAAGGGCTGTGAAGAAACCGGAGGATGTGATATTTAATCCACTGAACAGGAAATTGATCGCAAAGATCTTGAATCCAATCTCCGCCAGTTCAAATGTTGCCGGGTCATGTGTGAACACCGTAATGATCCAGGTCGCGAGTACCTCTGCAATAACCGTCAGAATAACCGCCGATACCGCCACAAAAAGGAATGCAATCTTATAAATACTCCGAAGTTTTTTCTTATTCTTTGCGCCATACTGGAACCCAACGATCGGACTGATCCCGATTGTAAATCCCAGATAAAATGCATTGAATAAGAACTGTCCATACAGCAGGATCGAGATAGCCGCAACTCCGGCTTCTCCTGCAAGACGCATCAGAACAAGATTGAACAATACCGTTACAACAGAATTTGAAAGCTCTGATACCATCTCTGAAGAACCGTTATAGCAGGCATGTCCAAGCTCCCGCAAGGAAAGCTTGAATCCGGTAAACCGAAGCTCACCTTTGGAAAACATGAAAAATACAAGTCCGGCAATCGCAGGAATGCACTGACCGATTCCTGTTGCAAGTGCCGCACCTGCAACTCCCATATCACAGATCACGATCAATACGTAATCAAGAACAGCATTTACAATACCTGCACCGATCATAAGCAGCAAGCCCATCGTTGGCCGTCCCGCTGTGACCAGATACATCTGAAACAACGTTTGCAGCATACAGGCAGGAATGAATAAGCTCACCATTCCCAGATAACTTTTACAGTCTGCCAGAAGCACTTCATTGGAACCCAGCAGTCTGGATATTTCTGTCAGGAACACCTGACTGATCACCACGATCACAAGACTGACCAGAATACATACCGTGACAAACTGAGTCAGGCTCTCACATGCTCTCTTTTTATTTCCCTCTCCAAGATATTTGCTAATGATCGCATTTCCACCCGATGCCAACATCATGGCAATAGCGATCGCCACATTTACTACGGGATATACGATATTTAACGATGATAATGCATTACTTCCGACAAATCGGGATACAAAGATACCATCCACGATGGTATACAATGACATAAATACCATCATGATGATTGACGGTGCCGCAAAGCTCAGCAGCGACCATGGCGTAATGCGACGATTTAATGATTTACCCATTTTAACAAGTCCTCTCCGTTTTATAACACTTTTCTAATTGACAAAGCCAAGCATATACTATAGGGTAACCCTATAGTCAAGTGTAATTTTGAAAATGAAAGGAAATTCAAATGAATAAAAAGATATATATGACGACCGGCGAGTTCGCCAGGATCATGCGAATAACAAAAGAAACCCTGTTTCATTATGATGAGATCGGTTTATTTCAGCCGGAGCTCACCCAGCCAAATGGTTACCGCTATTATTCAATCTATCAGACCGAGATCCTTGACACCATCCTTTTATTAAAAGACCTCGGTATGCCGTTAAAAGAGATCAAACAGCAGCTTGCCAACCGTGATCCGGCAAAGATGCTCCATATATTAGAAGAACGTGAACATCAGATCAATACGGAGATTGCCAAATTACGCTCCATGGAAAAATGGATCTCGCAGCAAAAGAGCAAGATCCATTTCGCTATGCAGATTGATCCGACAGCCATCTTTATTGCTGACTTCCCGGAACGCTACTATCTCTATGCAGAAGCACCAACCGCTACAGATGCTGAACTGTATCGAAAAACCGATGACCTGATCAATCTTTTGCTAACGGTCGGTTCTACTTTCAAAAATGATTATGATATGGCATATTTCCAGCATGCTTCCCATATCGAATCCGATAAGTACGCTGTCTATGATAATGTTGCCCTGTTGTTAGATAACAAGCCTTACGGGCTTCCTGTCCATACCTTGCCTGCAGGAAAATATCTCACCGCCTACCACACCGGTCACTGGGATACGATCGGCGATACTTACGACCGCCTGATGACCTTTAAACATGAACACAACATCCATACTTCCTCTGAATATCTGGAGCACAATGTTATAGACAGCTTCACTGCCGAAGACCCGCAAGACTACATTACCGAGATCACTGTAGCCATAGAAGCATGATCTACATTTCTATATAAGGCTCCGCTTAAAACTTCTCAAAGAAATGATATTCGTACAGGTTGGTCAGCTTCTTACCTGTCAGCGCCGCATAGGTACGGAGCAGCGAGGATGCACAGCCTGCCACACCGACATACAATCCCGGATAGCTCACAACTCTGGTCGGGATCGTTCTCCACCAACTGTCATACCAGGTACGAAGTCCCGGTGTCCGGTGATCCGAATCGGAAAGCATCACATCAGCCGTACGGATCATATAATCATAGAACTCTTTCTCTCCGGTATATTCATACATGGCAGCAAAATGCTCCAGAATACCGGCTGTTCCACAGCACTGGCACTGGCAGTTCCAGAAGCCCCAGGAATGTTTCTCCGGCGCACCGGCACGGACGATACCGCGCGATAATTCAATCGTCCAGTTCCGGTAGATCTCCTCTCCGGTAATCTCATACAGTTCACGAAATGCCAGCGTACTTCCAACCGGGCCATGACATGTACTGAGATAATATTTGTCATACGTCGGACCTGTTACCGGATGATCCTGATATGGAATCAATCGTCCGGTCTCATCTCCAACTGCGATATTCATTGCATATGTAAGTCCTTCCTTTGCCAGCTCCAGATATTCCTCTTTCTTTGTATCCTGATATAAGGCTGCGAACATCCATGCCGTTCCGGTCGTTCCATGTGACCAGTTCGGGAATGTCGTATCCTTCGCAAAATCAATCATCGACAAGTCAAGCAGCTTCCAGAACTTTCCACCATTTGGTGCAGGAAGAGCATCCTGTGCGATCCGGTCTGCAGCCGCACATGCCGTATCCAGATATTTCTTTATACCGGTCTTACGGTAAAGGATATCTAAGAATACGATAAATCCGCCATCTGCGGTGATATCCTCCTGATCACTCCAATGCAGTCCTCTCTCATCGGTTACTGCTGCTTCAAGCAGGACATCTGCAACATATAATACATAATCCCGATACTCCTGTTTTCCTGTCACCTGATACAGGTCTTCAAGGAAATATGCCTGTCTCTTATACACATCTGACGCTGCCGACGAAGCTAGAAGTG
>ENA-OZEQ01000342-OZEQ01000342.1-human-gut-metagenome-genome-assembly--contig:-NODE-342-length-11765-cov-6.489838_pt1 | contig 11765 bp, 10 predicted proteins | sample MGYA00245070_ERZ653613 | MGnify/ENA primary metagenome ERZ653613 (study PRJEB26926, sample SAMN06164975) | human gut metagenome | biome: ENVO:00009003; feature: ENVO:2100002; material: ENVO:00002003... | reverse complement strand
TTCATTCTCCTTCCGCGTGCAGCTTTTTGTTGCGTCGCCTAAGGCCTTGTTTGCTCCCCCAACTTTCCGTGAAGAACCAAAAAAGAAAAAGCAGAAGCCGACATGATGTCGGCTTCTGCTTTTTTATGCACGAAACGTTTTCGGAAAATCCGCTTGCGTAATAGCGTTTTTGCGTGCTGCACAGGTTTGGTTGACCGCAAAAAGCGCCGGGGATTCCTGAAAATGCGTCGAAAAGACACTGATTATTCCGGCAAAATCACGAAAACGTGAACGAAACTGTGGAAAAACGATAGATAACAAATCAAATTTGAAAGATGGTGAGAATGAATGGAGCTTTCGTCGGATTCCCCACAAACGGAAATCAACGTGCTATAATGCCATCGAAAGGACGCGCGGAAGGCGAAAGACGCCGGAAAGATGGCGGAGCGCACCGGAGCGTCCCGAAAAAAAGCGTTTGAAGGGAGCAGGAAAAACAATGGGTGATATGCGGATTATGCTGGTGGACGACAACGGCGACCTTCGCCGGGGAATGCGCGACTATCTGGCGCGGCAGGAGGGCATGAAGGTGGTGGCGGAATGCCCGTCCGGTGCGGAGGCGCTCGAAGCGCTGGGCAAGGTGCGCGTGGACGTGATGGTGCTTGACCTTATCATGCCGCAGATGGACGGCTTCGCGCTGATGGAGGAAGTCCGGCGGCAGCAGCTGGCGAATCCGCCGCAGATTATCGTTGTATCGGCGCTGGGGCGCGACGATTTCATCATGCGCGCGGTGCAGCTGGGCGCACGGTTCTACATGGTCAAGCCGTTTGACATGGCGTCGCTGGCGGCGCGCATCCGGGAAAGCTGCGGGCAGGGCGTTGTGCCGCTGGGAACGGCGCTGAACGCAAGCGCACGCTCGCTGTCCATCGACGAAAAGCTGGCGAGCCTGTTCCTGACCATCGGGATTCCGGCGCACATCAAGGGCTACCAGTTCCTGCGGACGGCGGTGAAGATGGTGGTGGACAATCCGGACATGATCAACCGCATCACGAAGGAGCTGTATCCGAGCATCGGCAAGTGCTACAACACTTCCGCCAGCAAGGTGGAGCGCGCCATTCGCCACGCCATTGAGGTCGCGTGGAGCAGGGGACGCATTGATACGCTCAACAAGGCGTTCGGCTGCCGCGTAGCGACGAAGGAGGATAAGCCGACGAACGGTGAGTTCATTGCCATGCTGGCGGATAAACTGTCGCTGGAGCAGCGGTCGGCATCGTAATGACACAGCAAAAGCGCAAAAGCGAGTGCTTTTGCGTTTAAGCTGCGGAAAAAACGGGAATTACTCCTGCGGCTTTGCGTTGCGCTTGTTGTCCTTCGTCATCAGCATGACGAGCAGGTTCATCGAGCGCTGCTGGTCATCATCCAGCTGGCGGAAGTTGAGGATGAGGCGGAGTTCTGCATCCGTCAGGTTCGTGGGGATGAGTTCGCCTGCCGCCGGGTCATGACCGACAAGATAGTCGATGGACACGCCGAAGTAGTCTGCGATGCGGGTCAGAACGGCAATGTCCGGCTCGGTATCGCGGTTCTCATACTGGTTGATGGACTGCTGGCTGACCTTAACGAAATCAGCCAGAGCGCGCTGGCTCAGACCTTGAGCGGTACGGAGTGCCTTCAAATTCGCGAGCATAGTAAGGAACAACCTCCTGTTATTTGACGTCGAGTAGTGTGGTCTTTCATTATTATATCATAACACAATTGGTTTGAAAAAGCAATAGCAGAAATAAATGAAGTTATCGCGAAATCACGAAAAATCGAAAGAAATTCAAAGTAGTTACAGCAAGATGCCGTTTTTGCGCCATTGATGCCCACTTTGTGCATTTTTGCGCAACCGCTTGACAAATTTCGCCATTCCTGCTATGATGAAAAAAACATCGTGCGGAGGGGCGGAAGTACATGATTTGGGGAATCGTGACGGCGGGAGCGGCACTGCTGCTCATTCTGGTCGCCTTGCTGCACGCACAGCGGCGCAGAAATCGACTGGAGAAGGAAATGGTGGAACGCGCGCGGACGACCGACCTGTATCGCGCGCTGTATCCCGTGCTGCGGACGGCGAACCGCTGCTGCGTTGACCGCGTGCTGATTCGGCGGGACGAGGTGCGCATTGTGCTCTTTAAGCCGATGAACAGCGTGTACCGCTTCGTATTTGAGGAGCGCGGCTTCGACCGTGTGAACGACCCGAAGGTGCTGAAGGCGCTCGCACTGGCGATTTCCGCGGACATGGATCACTTGCGCGACAATCGCTGCTATTCATTCAGCGTCCGGCAGGATATTACCGCACAGGGCGACAAAGTATACTGGTACGAGTACAACATTCTGCCGTACTACAAGGACACGCTGACGAAGGCGTGGTATCATCAGCCGGAAGTGGAGGACGGGATTATTCGCTGATGAAGCAGGATTTCCCCGGAAAACGGCGAATATAAGGAGAAGAAAACGCGGAGCATCCTCCGCAGAGAAAAACAGGAGGCGTATTCTCATGGAGATTTTGTCTGTCTATGATTCGGCTTTCAAGCCCTACGGCCGCGTGGTGGAGGGCTATCCGACGGAAGGGCTCGTCAAGGCGCTCGCGACGACGCCCTGCACCGACGGCGTGGTGTACCTGCCGCGCGTGGAAGTGCTGCACAGCGCGCCGAACGCCGCGAAAATCGGCGAAGGGCTGTACGGCGGAATGCCCTATGAGCTGGGCTACTGCAACGGCCACAACACGAAGCTGAACTGCCTTGAGTTCCACCGGGACAGCGAGTTCAACCTCGGCACGGATGACTTCATTCTGCTGCTGGCGACGCTGTCCGATTTGGAGGACGGCGAGCTGGACACCGCGAAGGTGAAGGCGTTCAAGGTGCCGGCGGGCGTGATGGTGGAAGTGTACGCGACGACGCTGCACTATGCCCCGTGCCATGCGGATGCGAAGAAGGGCTTCCGCGTGATGGTGGCGCTGCCGGATCAGACGAATACGGATTTCCGGCCGGAGGATGGCGCGAATAAGCTGGATAAGACGCTGTGGGCGCGGAATAAGTGGCTGCTGGCGCATCCGGATAGCTCGGAAGCGAAACAGGGAGCAGCGGTGCTGTTGAAGGGTGAAAATATCGACATCGCGGGGAACATCTAAGATAGGAAAAGGATAAACACGCGGGCAAAGTAAGGAAGAGCGACCAACTCAATCGCGCGAAGGGGTCAAGGGGGAATTCCCCCTTGCGGGGTCAAGGGGCGGAGCTCCCTTGTGGGGTTTGGGGCAACGCCCCAACAGTTGGTCGGGTGACCAATTCAAAGGAATCCGCCAACAAAGGCGCAGGCAGCGAAGCGTCCCTGCCAGTAACTTTGCGCTCCCGCAGGAGCGCCCCCAAGCTGCTTTTTTCAACATCTATGCTGTGTCGCGCCAAATGGGCGCGACCCGATAGCCGCTCTGCCCGCATTCCTCCGATAGTTACCACCCCCATTTCCCCGAATTTCCAAATGCTGAATTTTTGAGGAAACCCCTTGCTTTTTGCCGCAGAGTATGATATACTGTCAAGGCTTGATGTGTGCATACTCCAACAAGGAGGTGGATTTCCATGGGTAAGTTTTGCGAGATCTGCGAAAAGGGTACGCTGAACGGCAACAACGTCAGCCACTCCAACCGTAAGACCCACCGTACCTGGGCGCCCAACGTGCAGAGTGTCCGCGTGGTGGTCAACGGTTCTGCGAAGCGTATGAACGTCTGCACCCGCTGCCTGCGCAGCGGCAATGTGATGCGTGCGCTCCCCAAGACCCACGAGGAAGCGTAATCGTCCGCAAGGGTGGTTCCGTCACTTCTCAAGTAGAGTTTGCATCAATTTCCTCCGTCTGTTGTGCGACAGGCGGGGGATTTTTGCATGGGGAAAATCCTCCTTGGGGGCAAAAGGCAATGATGTTTGCTTAAGTAAGTTGATTTTTGTGTTGCAGAGGGTTTCGCCTCTGCGGAGGCGACCAGAGGGCAGTGAGAACAGACGAAGTCTGCGTTCGCCCTCTGGACTGCTTTGGATGCACATTTTTATAGTTGATTTTTTGTGTTGCTGGGGGATTCCGCTCCTGCGGGAGCGGGAGTTTGTGCGCAGGGACGCTTCGCTGCCTGCGACCAAGGTGCCATGCTTGACTTTTCTCTTTGAGTAGGTTTAACGGTGTAACAGTTGGGGCGTTGCCCCAAGCCCCACAAGGGACGCTGTCCCTTGACCCTGCAAGGGGGATCCCCCCTTGACCCTTTTTTTGCGCCCCGGCTTGAGCGCGTTTCCTTTATGGTTAATTTTCGCGGCTGAGTGCCGCCAGAACCGCATTGCGCATCCGTCGAACCACCCGTGTCGTACCGGAATCAACCGTGTTCTGCATCGACAGAATCGTCATCTGCTGCCCGGGGAAGTTCGCGAAGTATGTTCCCAGCCAGCCATCCCAGCCATATTCGCCCGCGCAAGCCAATCCGGCGATGCGCCCCGGTTCAGCGCAAATGCGCATCAAGTGCCCGTAGCTGTACCCGTCCAGCGAATCCCACATATCGCGGCGAACAGCGTCTTTCAGCTGCGGCTGCGTCATGCAGGCGACTGTTGCGGGCGAGAGAATCCGCCGTCCCTCGTAAGTGCCGCCCGCCAGCAGCATATCGGCAAAGTGACTGTAATCCTCCAGCGTCGAAACAAGCCCCGCGCCGCCGGATTCAAAGGTGGGTTCGCGGTCGTAAACACCGACGGCAAGGTGGGTGCTTGTCCACGGCACAAGCCCGTTTTCCGTGCGCTTGTAGGCGGTCACGAGGCGATTCCGCTTGCTTTCGGGAACGTAGAAGCCGGTGTCCACCATGTCCAGCGGCTCAAAGAACTCCTTGCGGAGGAACTCGCCGAAGCGCATTCCGCTGACGACCTCCACCACCGCGCCGAGGATGTCCGCGCAGGTGGAGTAGCGCCAGTGCGTGCCCGGCTGGAAGGACAGCGGCTGCTGCCCCAAGCGGTTGCAGAACTCCACCGTCGGCACGCCGCCGCCCGCAAGGATTTCCTGCGTTGCTTCGTCAAATACCTTTGCGGCATACTGCCCCGCCGGGTCGCTGTCGGGGTAGCAGACGCCCGCCGTCATGCCGAGCAGCTCCATCAGCCACGGCGCGCGGGTCGCGGGGCGAATCGTGCCATGCTTATCGACGACGCGCGCATTTCGGAAGCCCGGCAGATAACGGTCTACGCCGTCCATCAGGTCAATCTGCCCACGCTCCGCAAGCAGCATCACGGCGGCGGCCGTAATCGGCTTGGATTGGCTGTACAGGCGGAAGATGCTGTCGCGGTGGATCAGCCGCCCCGACGCAATGTCGGACATGCCCGCCTGCGTATAGAGCATTTCCTCTCCGCAGCGCCGCACCAGTACGCTGATGCCTGCGCATTCCTGCGCTTCGACAGCGGAGGCGAGAATATCGGTGACTTGTTCGTGAAGGGTCATGAGAATAACCTCCTTGCATGTTTTTCAGCAATCATTCGTCGCTTTCGATGAAATCCGGCAGCTGATGCAGCGTCACAAAGCTGCTATCCCGATAAATCACCCGCAGCGACTCCGGCGTGTTCCCCTTGCTGCTGTCCGTCAGCCAGCTGGTGTGCCACACCATGAAGTACGCCCACGGGGCATTCGTCGCGTCCATCTCCGCGCGGGTCGGAATCTGTCCGCACTCGTGGAACACAATCGGCATCCCTGCCGGGGCAAGCGCGGCACATCGCCGATATAAATCCCCCTGCGCGCCGACCTTGTAGCTGTCGCCGCCGAGAATATCCACCACGTCGTCCCCTGGATACCACGGGCGCAAATCCTCCGTCGCGTCAGAGAAGCCCAGCACCCAAATTAGATTCCGCAGACCGTGAACATGCGTGTAGCGGTCGTACATCAGCCGCCACAGGCGCACAAAATTCGCCGCGCCGCCGCGTCCCCACCAGAACCAGCCGCCGTCCATCTCGTGGAAAGGTCGCCAAAGAATCGGAACGCCATCTGACTGCAAGCGCTTGAGGTAGGGGACAGCGTGGTCAAGTCCATCCAGCAGACGGCGGTTCGCTTCCGTGCCGTCCACAAAAGCGGAAGCCCAGTCCAGTTCGCTTTCGCGGCATTCGGGGTAACCGGAGAAGAAATCCGCGCCCGTGTGCCAGCAGATGGTGGAAATGCCGCCGCGCGCCCACCAGTCCTTCGCGCGCTGCGTCACGCCCAGATAGTCGTTATCCATGAAATCCAGCCCTCGAATGGCAGGCTGACGACCGGTGACATCGGTCAGATAGCTGATTTCATGCTCAGTCGAGCGGCACCATTGGCTTTCCATCTGCCCGGTCAGGCACTTGCCGGAAAGCGATTGCAGGTATTCATAGACGCGCCGAGCGGCGGGCAGCGGATTTTCCGCGCAGAGGGGACGGAACATAATGCTTCTCCTTTGCTTTGCAGGAATCTGCTTGCAGTATAGCAGGAAATGCCCGCCTTTGCAACGGGTAGAAGGGAAAAAGGGAGGGGAAAAAGCATGGAAAATCAGGCGGCGGCAGTTGTCCAAGAAGAGGGTTTGTGCTATACTTATTATGGGTGTTTATTGGAATGCCCATGAACCAGCGGGCATCCCCGCTATGGGAGTTAATAAATGAAGCTGAAAAAATTGGAGCTGTATGGCTTCAAATCCTTTGCCCAGCGGACGGAAATCGTCTTTGATGAGGGCATAACGGGCATCGTCGGGCCGAATGGGTCGGGCAAGAGCAACATCGGCGACGCGGTGCGCTGGGTGCTGGGCGAGCAGAGCGCGAAAACCCTGCGCGGCGCGAGCATGTCCGACGTGATTTTCAACGGTACGCAGAAGCGCAAGCCGCTGTCCTACTGCGAAGTATCGCTGGTGTTTGACAACGATGACCATGCGCTGGCGATGGAAGCTGCCGAGGTTATGGTCACGCGCCGCGTCTACCGCAACGGCGAATCCGAATATTACTTAAACCGCACCGCCTGCCGTTTGAAGGACGTGGTCGACCTCTTCCGCGATACGGGCATAGGCAAAGAGGGATACTCTATCATTGGGCAAGGGCGCATTGACGAAATCCTCTCCCGCAAGAGCGAGGATCGCCGGCAGGTGTTCGAGGAAGCAGCGGGCATCGTCAAGTTCAAGGCGCGCAAGGAAGAAGCGGACAAGAAATTGCAGCGGACGCTGGAAAATCTGGAGCGCGTCGATGATATTCTGGATGAACTGACGAAGCGCCTGAAGCCGCTGGAAGAGCAGAGCCGCAACGCCCGCGTATATCTGGAACTGTCCACCGAACTGAAGGATTTGGACTTGAACCTCTTCCTGATTCGCTCCGACCGGGCGCGGGCGCGCTTGTCCGAACTGGAAAGCGAACTGCTGACCGTCCAGACGATTTTGGCGGACACGGAAAGCAACCTGACCGACAAGACCACCCGCCGCGATGAGACGCAGAACCGCATCGATCAGCTGGAGGAAGCCATCACGAAGGCGCGCACCGAACTGATGGAATGCGCCGAGCATGTGCACGAATCGCAGAAGAAGCTCTCCGCCCTGCAAAGCCGCCGCGAGACGCGCAGCGAGAACCGCCAGCGCATCGTCCGCGAGCAGGAGGAAGCCCAGGAGCGGCTGGCGGAAATCGAGAAGGATCATGCACGGATTCAGGCGGACGTGGAGAAGCAGCACAGCCTGATTGCCGACGCGGAGCAAATCCTCCGGGCGACGCAGGAAGCCGCCGAAAAGGCGCAGGCGAAGGAAAAGGAAGCGGACGCAGCGCTGGAAGCGCAGAAAGCCGCTGTCATTGACCAAATGAATCGCCTGTCCGATGTGCGCAACGACAAGACGCGCCTGAACACGATGCAGGGGCAGATGGAAACGCGCTTGACGGAGATTGAAGAATCCGGAGGGGCACTGCAGGAGCAGGAAGCTGCCCTGCGGGAAGCCTTGACTGCCGTCGAAAAGCAGCTGGAAACAGAAAATCAGCATCAGCAGCAGTGTCAGGAGAAGCTGGCGCAGGCGCGGCAAGCGTCGGATGAGGCAGATGCCGCGTATGCCAATTTGCGCGCGGATGTCGAAAAGCAATCCGCCGATATGCAGGCGGCGGCGAGCCGTCATAACGTCCTGACCGAAATGACGCGCGACATGGAAGGCTACAACATGGCGGTTCGCCGCGCGATGACCTACGCCAAGCAGCGCGGCTTGACGGGCGTCAAGGGCGTACTGGCGCAGCTGATGACCGTTCCGCAGGCGTACGAAACGGCGATTGATATGGCGCTTGGCGCGGCGCAGCAGAACATCGTCACCGACACCGAAGAGACGGCGAAGGAGCTGATTAACTACCTGCGCCAGAATCGGCTGGGGCGCGCGACGTTCCTGCCGATGAGCGCCATCCGCGGCAAAACGCTCTATGGCAATGAGCGCAATGCGTTGAAGCTGCCGGGCTGCCTCGGCGTGGCGAGTGAACTGGTGCAGTGCGCGCCGGAATATCGCGGCATTGTGGAAAATCTGCTGGGGCGCACGGTGATTGCCGACAACCTTGACCACGGCATTCCGATTATGCGCGCGGGCAATCACGCGTTCCGCTTGGTGACGCTGGAAGGCGACGTGATGCACTCCGGCGGCTCGATGACGGGCGGTTCGGCGCAGTCGAAGGTGTCCAACCTGCTCAGCCGCGAGCGTGAACTGAAGGAATTGACCGCGAAGCTGCAAACCGGGCGCGCGGAACTGGACAAGTGCCGTCAGGAACTGACGCAGCGTCAGCAGACGGCGCAGGAGAAGCGGCAGAAGGTCAGCGACGCGGTGAACGCATTGCATCAGCAGGAGATTGCCGTCGCCCGCGAACAGGCGCGCCGCGAAAGCGTATTCGCCGACCTGAACACCCATTTGCAGCGGATGCAGGAGACTGAGCAGGCGCGCGTGCAGCTGCATCAGTCGCTGGAGGACATTCGCCAGCAGCTGGAGACCATTGAACATCAGCGCACGGGCGCGCAGGGCGACCAGAGCGCGATGGAGCAAAAGACCATTGAAATGCAGAATGCGCTGGTCAAGGCGCGCGCGGAAGCCAGCGCGGAAAACGACCGCCTGATGGTGCGCACGCTGCAATTGTCCGACCTGCGCCACGGCTTAAGCGACTTGGAGCGCGACGAAGCCCACGCGCAGCAGGATCAGGCGCAAATCCTCCGCGAACAGGAGCGCCGCGAACAGTTGCTGCACGAGATGGACGAACTGGACGCTATTGACGAGAACGACATGAAGCGCGAGGAAGCCGAATCCGCCCGCCGCCAGAAGGAGCAGCTGCGGCAGGAGAGCGCCGCGCAGGCCATCGAGCAGCGACGTTCACAGGCGCAAAGTGACCTTCGCGACATCCTCAGCGACATGGAGAACCTGCACGAAGCCTACAACCGTGACAGCGAGAAGCTGCACAAGACCGAGCTGGCGAAGGCGCGCATCGAGGGCGACCAGAAGAATCTGCAAAACCGCATCTGGGACACCTACAAGCTGACCTACGCCGGGGCAGAGGAGTTCCGCCGCACGCCCTTCGACGAGAAGGAAAGCGACTGCCGCGCCGCCGAGCTGCAAGGGCAGATTCGCGCGCTGGGGACGGTCAACGTCGGAGCGGTGGAGGAATACGCCGAAACCAAGGCGCGCGTGGACGACCTGACCGCTCAGCAGCAGGACTTGAAGCGCGCGGAAATGGACTTGCGCGAACTCATCGAGCGGCTGCTGATTCAGATGCGTTCTACATTCGTCGAGAACTTCTCGAAGATGCAGGGGTACTTCGCCGAGACGTTCACGCGGCTGTTCGGCGGCGGTCACGCGGAACTGAAGTTGATGGATCCGGACGACCCGCTGAACTGCGGCATCGAGGTCAACGCCCAGCCGCCGGGAAAGAAATTGCAGCTCCTGTCGCTGCTCTCCGGCGGCGAACGCGCGCTGACGGCCATTGCGATTCTGTTCGCGATGCTGAAATTGAAGCCCACGCCGTTCTGCATTCTGGACGAGATTGAAGCTGCGCTGGATGACGCAAATATCGGGTATTACGCGGATTATTTGAAGGAATACTCGAAGGGTACGCAGTTTATCGTCGTGACACACCGCAAGGGGACGATGGAGCGCTGCAACAGCCTGTTCGGGGTGGCGATGGAGGAACAGGGCGTGAGCCGGATGGTGTCGGTGTCGCTGCAGGACTATCAGGAGTAAGGGAAAACTGAAAGGGGTATCACGGCGGACAAATCCGCCTGATGAAAAAGGAGGTTTTTCGCATGAGTGAGAACGAAAACAATCAGTATCGACTGCTGTCGCCGTGGGCGTATGTGGGCTATGGCCTCCTGTTCACGCTTCCGGTCATTGGCTGGATTCTCGCCATCGTCTTTGCGCTGAATGACGACAACCTGAACCGCCGCAACTTTGCGCGCGGTTACTGGTGCATGGTGCTGGTGGTGGTTATCCTGTCGATTGTCTGGATGGTGATGGGCGTGTCGATCATGGATGGGTTCAGCAGCTATCAGTATAACTACCGATATTGATGAGGAAATTATCAGAAGCGAGGCTGCCTGCCGAGTGCGGGCAGTCTTTTTAGCTGCCTGGATGGCGCAAGCAGCGGAATCCTCTTGTGAAGTTCCACAACAATTTGGGATGCTTTTGTTAGGAATGCCAAAATTATATTATTCAAAAAGAGAACGCTTGAGTTTTTTTGAGGGGAGGGTAGAATGAAAGTAAGGAATCACAAGGGAGGAAAATGACGTGGAAATTCAAAGAAAAGGGCTGAATCGGGCATTTATCGTGCTGGCGGTGGTGCTTCGGCTGCTGGGCTTGATTCACGGGGCTCTTCGGCGTTGACCGCTCCTACCTCGGCTTCACGGCATCGGGCGTGTTGAAGCTGCTTACCGCGGGCGGCTTCGGTATCTGGGCACTGATCGACTTCATCCGAATTGGCGTTGATTCGCTCCGCCCGGCGGATGGTTCGCCGTGGGTGGAGGAAACGCGCGACGAGAACATCCGCAGCATCGCCGCGAATATGCAGGCCATCGCCGAAAAGCTGGAGAAGCTGCAAGCGCAGAGCGTTCCGGCAGAAGCACCCAAGCCGGAAGCGGACGGCGAAAATCAGGAGACACGCAAGGTGTCGCTGAAAAAATAACTTCCTAATGGCAATAACCGCAGGGCTGTCAGGCGCAGGACGCTTGGCAGCCTTTCGCGTGGGGAAAAATCCGCTTGCAAACTGCGCGAAAAACCAGTACAATAGAATCGTATCCCTGAATATCAGCATGAACGAGGTGCTTTTGATGCCTTTGTGGAAACGAACGCTGGCGGCGCTCCTGCTGGCGGTGATGATGATACTGCCCTTCGCGTCGGCGGAGGACGCGGGGGAGGCCGTGCCGGATGACAGCGTGGAGTGGACGGAGGGCGCGGCGAACATCACGCGCGATTTGACCCTGAATGATGAGGGCGACGACGTGTCCGCCCTGCAAACCGCGCTGACGGATTTGTGCTATTACAGCGGCGACGTAACCGGGCGCTATGGCGAAGCCACCAAGACCGCGGTGGAGGATTTCCAGCGCGATGTTGCCCTTGCGGTGACGGGCGTGGCGGACAAAGCGACGCAGGAAGCCATCTATGCGGCGGATTATCGCCCGCTGCGGCTGGGATGCGTGGGCGAGGACGTGCGGCAGGTGCAGATTCGCCTGATGGCGCTGGGCTACTACACGGGCAAGATTTCCGGGCGCTATCTGCCCGCGACGCAGGAAGCCATCCGCCTGTTCCAGACGGCGAACGCCCTGCC
>ENA-OZEQ01000340-OZEQ01000340.1-human-gut-metagenome-genome-assembly--contig:-NODE-340-length-11776-cov-5.848051_pt1 | contig 11776 bp, 11 predicted proteins | sample MGYA00245070_ERZ653613 | MGnify/ENA primary metagenome ERZ653613 (study PRJEB26926, sample SAMN06164975) | human gut metagenome | biome: ENVO:00009003; feature: ENVO:2100002; material: ENVO:00002003... | reverse complement strand
CTTCGTCGGCAGCGTCAGATGTGTATAAGAGACAGGCTCTGCCGGGGCGCACGGACGGCACACCGGCGGCAGCAGGCATACAACGCCGCGCCCTCGGCGATCAGCCCGCCCAACATCGCCTCGCTGTCCGTCTCCCGCCGCGGCAGCGGGCAGCAGGCCCCCGCGGGACACGGTGCCGCGTCATAGGCCGGCAGCGCCGGCCCCACCCTCTGCCACACCGCCGCCGCGGCGGCGGTATCGTATACCAACGGTGATGGCTCCATACTGAACGCCTCCTTTTCTGTCTATACTATGTGGTGCCGCGGCCCGATGTGCGCCATGGGCGGAAACATATTGCATTTCCTGCCGAAATCTGTTACACTGATATGGTTACGGAACCTGCCCACCACTTTGCTGGTGTGAACAGCCACAATACAAACGTTCAGAGAAGGGAGAACCATCCCATGCTGGAATTGCAGAATATCTGCTACCGGGTGTCCACCCCCGAGGGGGAGCAGGACATCCTGAAAAACGTATCCATCACCATCCCCGACCATAAGCTGGTCGTCTTCACCGGCCCCAACGGCGGCGGCAAGACCACCCTGGCCAAGGTCATCATGGGCCTGGTGCAGCCCACCTCCGGCCGCGTGCTGTACAACGGCGAGGACGTGACGGACCTGTCCATCACCGAGCGCGCCAAGCGCGGCATCAGCTACGGCTTCCAGCAGCCGCCCCGCTTCAAGGGCATCACCGTCCATGACCTGCTGCTTCTGGCGGCGGGCGAGGACAAGCTCAGCAAGGACAAGTGCTGCGCCTATCTTACCAAGGTTGGCCTCTGCGCCAACGACTACCTGGACCGCGAGGTGGACGTGTCTCTGTCCGGCGGCGAGGTCAAGCGCATCGAGATCGCCACCATCCTGGCCCGCCGCGGCCAGCTGATGATCTTCGATGAGCCGGAGGCCGGCATCGACCTGTGGTCCTTCGCCCGGCTGACCGAGACCTTCGAGCAGATCCACCGGGAGGGCGCGGCCACCATGGTCATCATCTCCCATCAGGAGCGCATTATCAAGCTGGCCGACGAGATCGTCGTCATCGCCGGCGGCCAGATCGCACACCGCGGTACCACGGAGGAGATCTTCCCCCTGATCCTGGCCGACACGCTGGGCAGCTGTCCCGTACTGGAGAGAAAGGAGGGCGCGCAATGATCACCGATATCGACGCCGCTTTGCTGGAAAAGATCGCCGATCTGACCGGCAAGCCCGTGGGCGCCTTCAATATCCGCAAGGACTCCGGCTGCGAGGCCCGTCAGTCCACCGAGCACATTGCTATCGATCCCCGCAGCGACGGAAAGTCCGGCATTGACATCCGCATCAAGCCCGGCACCAAGGGTGAGAAGTGCTACATCCCCGTCATCATCAGCCACAGCGGCCTCAGTGAGCTGGTCTATAACGACTTCTACGTGGGCGACGACTGCGACGTGGACATTATCGCCGGCTGCGGCATCCACAACTCCGGCTGTGACGAAAGCCGCCACGACGGCATCCACACCTTCCACATCGGCAAAAATTCCAAGGTCCGCTATGTGGAAAAGCACTTCGGTGAGAAGGACCCCGGCCAGACCGGCGGCAACATCATGAACCCCAAGACCGTGGTCTACCTGGGCGAGAACGCCACCATGCAGATGGAGACGATCCAGATCCGCGGCATCGACTCCACCAAGCGCGAGACGGACTTCTTCTGCGAAGCCGGCAGCGAGGTGGTGGTCACCGAGCGCCTGCTGACCCACGGCGCTCAGGAGGCCGAGAGCGATATGCGTATCGAGCTCAACGGCCACGACGCCAGAGGGCGCGTGATCTCCCGCTCCGTGGCGCAGGACAAGTCCCATCAGGTGTTCCACCCCGTCATGGTGGGCAACGCCCAGTGCTTCGGCCACGTTCAGTGCGACAGCATCATCATGGGCGACGCCCGCATCGAGTCCGTCCCGGCCATCACCGCCAACTGTCCCGACGCCCAACTGATCCACGAGGCCGCCATCGGCAAGATCGCCGGCGACCAGCTGCTGAAGCTGGAGACCCTCGGCCTGACCCCCGAACAGGCGGAGGAGACGATCCTCAAGGGCTTCCTGGCATAACACATATGGCTGCGCCGCCTTTCGTGCGAAAGGCGGCGCACTTTTTTGCGCCCGCCCTTGCGTTTCCACGCAAAAAATGGTATTATATCAAGTTGAGAAACAACTTCCCCGGCCCCCTGCGCCGGACAGAAATACAAAGGAGGCTCACCTTATGAAGCTGGGTATCGGAGGACCGCTACCTGATTTTATATCTCAATAATCCTCAATAAATACGAATATTACTTGATTTGAAGCGGATTTTGGAACAAACCAACCATATATAACTTCATGTTTTCCTATGCTACTCTATACGAAAATGGCGTAAAAATGGCGTAGAGAAAACTTACACGAGGGATATAGGTACGCCGCTGCTACAAATCAGTTTTCCAACAGGTGTGGGACGCTAACAACTCCCACGCCTGTTTTTTTGTTGTCCTTCGGGGCAAATATCGGGGATATTATCGCTTGTGCGCCGTTTATTTTTCTCTGCCATATTACCACCCTACATTTCACTTATCTGCCCCTTGTGCGTTACAATCTGCAAATACCCGCCTTTATTTAAGCAAGGGGCAAGCCCATAATGAGCTTGCCCCACTGTCATTCGGAAGTTCAGACGGTGAACAATCCGTTCACCGATTTATTCCTCGCTTTCATTATCGCTGGCGGCATTTCTATAATCCTCTTGCACACCCTCGGAGAGGTCAAAACACATCGTTTTTGCGTCTGCGACCCAAAAGCCACGCACACGATAGCGTTTATCGCTTTGCCAAACGCCCTCCATAGCGGCACGAATGGGGTCAACCAGATTCTTGTTGGTGATGCTGACCGTGGCCTTCTGCTCACCCTTCGGCTTGGAGAACTTGTAGCCCCTCTGCTCACTACTCTTACACATACGAACCGCAAAAACCTTGTTTTTTGCGTCAAGCTGGCACAGGACAAAAGCAGGATAGTTCAGGTCATCAAGTACCTTTTTCGTAAAGGTGACACCGTTCTGGTTAATGAAAATGTCGGGGTATGCGTTGGTGTTCGCATCAAGGATCTCAAAGTTCAGTGCGTTAAAATCAAATTTCATAATGGATTTTCCTTTCGGTATTAGAGATTTTTCAGCTCTTTCAGCAGTTCGCGGCGTTCCGAAGCTGTCCAGCGCGGGTCTAAAATGATATACCCTCTGAAATACTTGTCTTTAGAACGTGTGACCGTGAACCGCTTTGGCATAGCGTGTAGCCTTGCCGATTTGCCGGGTAGTGGCTTTTCATCTAAAATCTGTTGCACCTTCTGCCAATCGGATTTTTTTATGATTGCTGTGTGGTGTTCCTCTTTGAAATACTTGTTGAGCATAGTGTTTTTCACTGACTTATGCTCCCGAAAATCAATCGTACAAGTTTTCTGCATGAGTGCGTCCCCGCAATATTTCTCGTTCCGGAGAATACCGCGAATAGTAGCAGCCCGCCAAAAATCTTTCCCTTTAGGCGATTTGATGCCTTGCTCGGTCAGCGCGGCGGCAATTTCTGCGGGGGTTGCACCTTCCAAACAGCTTTCGTAGATGTACTCAACAATCTTTGCTTCTGTTGGCTCGATCAGCAATCGTCCGAAGTGGTCCCAATAGTAGCCAAGCGTGTTTATCACCGAGAATTGGTAGATACCCTCTGCCATGCGCCAGCGAATACCGTTTTTGATGGCTTCGCTCTTTTGCTGTGATTCCAATTCTGCAAGTGCTGACAAGACCGCTATCAGTAGATTGTTGCTGCCATCCCCGATAGAGGACAGCCCTTCGCTTTCAAATCGCACCGGGACAGGTGGAGTCAAGGCGTTCAGAGTACGCAAATTGTTCAAAATATCAACCGTATTTCTACCAAAGCGATTTATGCCCTTTGTCAAAATTAGGTCAATCTTGCCTGCTTTTGCGTCATCAATCATGTCCTTAAATCCCTGCCGCTTGTTTGTGGAAGTGCCGCTTACGCCGTAATCTTGATAGATTTTTACTAACTCCCAATCGGGATTGCTCTCAATTTTGGATTTGAAATAGACAATTTGCATCTCAAAACTGCCTACTTGCTGTTCTTCCTGTGTGCTGACACGGACATAAGCTGCAACACGCATTTTTCGGGGAGTCTGCCCTTGCGCTTGTACGGCTGGGGGTGGCGGTATTATAATTACACCGCCGCTTTCCCGATTCTTGCGGATTCCGTCATGTATGCGCTCCTTGCGTTCCTTCCGATTATCGGCGCGAGTCTTTTTTCGGCGGGACTGCTCTATCTCTTGAGGGTCAAGTTTCTTTGCCATATAAGCCCTCCCTTGCAGATATACGGATATTCCCGATGTGGTTCATAGGCGGCGCACCTCCTCGCTTACTGTTTTTCATTGGACAATTAACCTCCTTGCTGATTGTTATTTATGACTACCCTGCGGCGCATGAGCCAGGGGGTCACACAAAAGAAAACGAGCAGCAGAATTGCTCCTGCTGCCCGAATCGGCACTGCTTCTTATCGGGGGTAGATTTTATCGCCCCCTGCAAGTGACGGATATATGGTTATTTGATTTACAATGCCTTAACCGTGTCGATAAACTGGCTCATGCTCACCGCACCCGGCAAGAGGTTTTCCTCATTCTCAAACACCATGTAATAGCGGAAATTCTTGCCCGCTGCTGTGCGCCACGCTTGACCGAGTGCGATTTTCTCCCGGCTGTCATCATTTTTCAGATGTTCGCCCTTAGTTTCCGCACAGATGAGCTTGCCGCTCTGGGTCATAATCAGAATATCGGGGTAGTGCTTGATAAAGCCGTTAATTGCAAAGTCTTGACGTGCAATATTTCTGTGCCACCAGCGGACATTCGGCAGGGCGGTCAACTCTACAATCAACTTCTGTTCCAGTTTGTTCATGTCACCGTCCTCTGCTGCATACAGAGAACGGGCATATATGTCGGTATATGTGGCAGGATGGATAGAGGGGCGCAGACGGAAATAGGGCTTGCAGACGATGCGCTCCGTTTCCAGCCACCTTTCAAAGTTTTCTCGATAATGGGATTCCAGTAGCGTTTCAATTTTGGCGCGGATCTTTGCCGCATAGCCCAGCGGGGCTTTCTCCATAGCGGCAAGTTGCGCCTTATCCATATCGTTCACAATGCGGTCTATGTAGGCTTTCAGTTCGGCGGCGTCCACCATGTTCAGCTTGTTAAGCTGATTGAACATCATTTCCTTGCATTGACGTACCCGGCTTTCCGGCGGCAGATTGTTGAACCACTCTTTAAAGTACCGCTGTTCGGCGCTCTCCATCTTGAACACCTTTGGCAAACCGCCGTCCTGCTCCCGCACGTCGATTTCGCGGATTTCATCGTCTGCGGCGGCAAAGTCAATATCGTATGCCTTGCCCTTGAGGGTAAAGCCCTCTGCCAGCATTTCCTTGTCCAGCAGTTCAAAAGAACCGTCCGTAAACAAAGATTGCTCAACTTTCAGGAAAAACTGCGGGATTTGCAGCGTTTCAATATCCTCCCGGAACTGCGGGTTTACTTGGAATGATTTCACTTTATCCCGCACCTCCCACGGAAGATTGTCCATCATCGGGTCATTGTCTGTCTGTTGGATAGCGTCTGTATATGCCTTTTCGACCTCTGCGGCAGCGTCCAGCATGGTGTCGGCTTTCGGGGCAGTTTCAGGCGTTTGTGCCTGTTCTCTGCGCCGCTCCAACTCTGCCCCGATAGATTTCCCATCCAGCCCCGAAAAATCGTCCTCGGCGGTTTCCAAAGGGGGTTCCATTTCAGGACACCCTTGTTGATCAGGCAGCGTGATTTGTTCTGCTGGCTGTTCGGGAACCTGCGGTTTTGCGGACTCACCGATCCGATAGTCCTTATCGCTGAATCCTGCGCTGTTCAAGCCCTTGACTATATGCGCCACAGTATTGTTGAAGTCGTTGGAAGAAGTCAGCACATAGGACATATTGAGTGCGCTCTGTGTGTGCTGGCTCGTATGGGGCAGACGGAGAATCCGTCCTAAAATCTGCTCCACGTCAACCTGACTTGTCTTATTGGCAAGAGACGCAAGGATATAGGCAAAGGGGCAATCCCAGCCCTCTTTCAGCGCATTGACCGTGATAATGTATCGAATCGGACAGCTTAGGGACATCAACTCCACATTTTTCAGTTCGTTCACATCAGCGGTACGAATGGCAATTTGCTCGGCGGGAATCCCGGCGTCCACCAGTTTGTCCCGCAGTTTTTCAAAGGTGGTCGCGTCCTCCTTACCTTTCGGCTGTGCCTGAAACAGCGCGATAGGGCGGATATATTTCCCCGTCTTGGCGTACTCCACGCTTGCGATTTCTTCCAGTTTGTTCCGCAGGTCGATCGCGTCAATCAGTACCTCGGATTGGCTGTCCCGGTTATAGACGATCACGGGCAGCTTTACCATGTGTTCGTTTTTCAGCTGCACCGCGTCCACATAGGAGATGATATTGCTCTCCTTTTTCGGCGTGGCGGTCAAATCCAACACAAAGCAGGGATTGAAGTTTTCCAGCATTTCAAGGCTCAATTCCGACCGGGCATGGTGGCTCTCGTCCACGATGACAAGCGGGTTAAGCTGGTTGATGATCTGGAACAGTGCGGTTTCATCCGCTTTTTCAATGGGGCTGTCGGGCTTACCCAGCACCTTTGCAAACTCGGCAAGGTTGCTGTTCTCCTGATAGGCTTTCAAGACCTCCTTGCCGCGCCCACGGAACGAATCGTAGGACAGCACCATAACCGACAACTGCTCCGTTACGGCGGAGGGGTTGAAGTTCTGACCGTTCAAAAGCTCCTGCTTGGTGTAAACCTCCACACGCCCGCCGAAATCCACGTCAATCTTCTGACGGTAGGGGTGGGATGTGTCTTTCAGGGCTTTCGCCGTCTGCGTCAGAATCGCGTCCGACGGAACAAGCCACACGACCGCCTTTGTCTTGGTAGCGGGGAGCGCGTCAAAGATAGGGCGAACGGCGTTGCAGGCAATAAAGGTCTTGCCGCCGCCCGTCGGCACCTTGAAGCAAAGGTTCGGGACACCGGGTATAACGTTTTGGTATAGCCCTAAAGTCGGGGCTGATTTCTCCTGCCAAAACAGGCGAAACGCCGCTGTGTCACTCTTTGTTTCGTTCAGCAGATCCAGATAGCGGGTCAAGTCCGCTATCACCTTTTTCTGATATGTTTTCAGTTCCATATAGCGAACACCCCCTTACAATCTGCTAATATCGCGCGGAATCTTTTTGAATGTAACGCCCATTTTTGCCAGCTTGTCCTCGCTGATGGAGCAGCGGTCGGCATAGATCACCGTTCCATCGGCTTTTTCCGTAATGGTAGAGAGAAACGCATAGTCCAGCACCGTCACGCGCTGCGGCTCGTAGTAGAAGTAATAGCCTGTGCTGTTGTGCTTGCCGAGATAATAGGGATTGCCGCCGCTGGGCGGGGCATAGGGCTGCTTGGTTTCCATGAACCAGATGTATTCCCGGATTTTCTCCGGGGCAACCGCTTCATTCAGGCAATCTCCCACAAGCAGCGGTTCACCCAAGTCATAGAAGCTGAAATTGCCGCCCGTGCCCTCCACGGCGTTTTTTCCCTCGCCGTAGCCCTTGATTACGCGCTTGACGCGCTCGGCGGTGATGCTGTCGGCGTAGTCCATCATCTCGACAAGAATGAACTTGCGGTGACCGCCGTCAGAATTCAAGTTCAAAACGGCTTGTCCTGTTGTCCCTGATCCTGCAAAACTGTCCAAAACAATATCGTCATCATGCGTGATTGTTCTGATAGCCTCCATCACATACTCAACTGATTTAGGTTGCGGAAAATCATTTTTATTTGCTCCGGGAAAAATCTGACCAAAAGCGACCTGCCCTTTTTCGGTAAAAAATTGCGGATTATTCCAGATAGTGAACAGCTTTTGCCTGACGGTTTCGCCATCTGTTGCAGCGTAAGATTTGCGATAGATTTTCCACGCACCGGCTTTCTTTTGTGCAACAAGCAGTTGTGTGCTTTTTGATGCCAATTCAGTACCCCATGTCCAGCAGCCCTCATACCCATCGGGCCAAGTCGGGTATATTTCAATGTTGTGCTGTTCATCTTTTTCAAGGCTAACTGTCCCATCATCAGCATTTGCGTATATTGGATACCAGAGATTCGGACGGTTTTCTTTGCCAAACTCACGATGTGTGTTTCTTAATTCCAGCAAACGGTATTTGCCGCCCGCATCGGACAATTTGTAATCCTTTTCAATTTTGGCATCGTCTTTCTCCACACTAAACCATCCAGCGGGAACAGCGGACTTTGTATAAACCAGCAGATACTCATGACAGGTTGCAAAGTATTTGTCCTGGCTTCTGCCTTTCGGATTGCAAAGAAGTGTAATTTGGGCAGTAAAATTCGATGCACCAAAGATTTCATCCATAATTGAGCGCAAGTAAAAAATCTCGTTGTCATCGAGACTTATAAAAATTGCGCCATCATCAGATAGCAATTTATAAAGCAATTTTAGACGTGGGTACATCATACAAAGCCATTTATCATGGCGCGTTAGGTCCTCGCCAGCTTTTCCAACTAATTCACCAAGCCAGCGCAATATTTTGGGGTCATTGACATTATCGTTGTAGACCCATCCCTCGTTTCCTGTGTTGTAGGGCGGGTCGATGTAGATACACTTTATCCGTCCTTCATACCGGGGCAGCAGGGCTTTTAGGGCTTCAAGATTGTCACCCCGGATAATCATGTTTTCGCTGCCGTTATCCTCGTTGTGCTGTCCGTTTTCATCAAAGCTATACTTGCGCTCCAACACCCGGAACGGAACTTCCTGATGATGATTGATGACCTTGCTCTTTCCAATCCATTCAAGTGTTGGCATGGCTGATTTCCTCCATAATCGTGTTATCCTCATTTCAAATGAGGGTTTTTCTACCCTGACCCTCATCAGTAATGAGGGTCACTTCTGGCTATGTCTGTATAGCGGTTATTGTGGTGAAAGACCTGTCCCGTCTTGGAAGGACTAATTTTTTGTCCAACGCTGTCATCGTTTGTCGAATCGACGATTTAGGTAGATTCGTGACAAGGGGGCAGTGCGCCCATTCGCACCCGCGAGGTGGAAATAGACCCCATTATTTCGAGTCAGAGTCGCTGATATAATGCGGCTCATTTTTCATTTTCGACGGGCTTCTTGATATACTTTCCGTTCTTGATTCTCGCGTCCGCTGGCTTCTCTGCGTCCTCTGGAATCCCCCAGACCGAGCCAATGCGGATAGCACCGGGGACGCGCCCCTCTCCGCACAAAATCTGAATACGGCGGGTGGAGATGCCCCAGCGTTCGGCGGTTTGCGCGATAGATAAATACTTCATGGGCGGTACTCCTGTTGCAGTTCAGTTCTGCGTCTGCTTATAAAATCACAGTATAATTATAATCGTCAAAGCGAATAAAAGCAAGGGCTTTCTGAAAAGTTCAGGAAATATTTTCAATTCAGACATGAAAGGGGTGTGGGGATTCCCCAACAACAAAAGGAGCAGTTCGGGCGCAAGGCAGAACCGCTCCTTTTTCCGGTGTGTACGGACACCGGATGTGCTTGCTACTCTCTCAAATCTCATATCCGCAGATACACCGCGCTCCCGCTTTCGCAAAAGCAGGGGCGCATATTTTTTGAAAATTTCTCATTTCGATACCTGCGTTTTGAATTAAAAATGTCCGTTGTAAAGTGAAAGGAAAAAATTTTTGCCGCCATACTCAACAAACGGCAAAAAGGTGTCCGTTGTAAAGTGAAAGGAGTTCTTTGATATGCCAGACCGCACACGACCCATCCGCAAGGAAATCTGCCTAAATGAGCAGGAATTGAGCGTAGTTCGCCACAAGATGAATCAACTCGGCACCCGCAACTTCGGCGCGTATGCCCGGAAAATGCTGATTGACGGGTACATCATCAAGGTCGATTACACCGAGCAGAAAAAGTTAGCTGCCGCTGTCAGCAGGATTGCCACAAACATCAACCACGTCTGCCGCCGCATCAACAGCACCGGGCATTTCTACGATGCCGACGTTGCCGAGCTGAAAGAACGGATGGCTGACGTATGGGAGCTGCTGAAAGTACAGCAGAGAAACGAATTGTAATTCGGGAAAGGAGTACAGATATGCCGCGCATGAGCAAATCAAAAAAGCTGGAATGGTCGTTCTTCCTGAATGACCGGGGACGCAAGGCGTACAACACGCTCTGCCGCCGCTGCGTCCACGATTGCAAGCAGAGTTTCCGGGCGGTTGTCGTTATTTGCCCGCATTATCAATCCAAGAGGGCAAAAAAGGGTGGTACATCTGCGTACTCCCCTCGCGGACCCGATGGAACGCCACCATGAATACCGCAGACACCGAAAGGAAGTGATACGCCATCTATATCAAGATTGATACCTCGCTCCCACCGTTCATTCCTTTGCCACAATTTATGGTAGTCAGCGAACATTCCATCAACGCTAAACTGCTGTATGCCCTCCTGCTGAATCGCACGATGCTTTCGCAAAAATCGGGGTGGGTATCAGAGGACGGAAATGTGTATGTCATCTACACAATCAAGCAGATGGCGAATGACCTGAATCGGAGCGAAAGAACGGTAAAAACCGCCTTGTGCGAACTGGAAAATGCCGGGCTGCTGACTCGCGTCCGACAGGGCTTGACCAAGGCTAACAGGCTGTTTCTGCAAATACCCGATGGGGTGCAGCTTTCTTCCCCTCTGATGGGCAAAGGCTGCCTTTCAGAAGTGCAGAAAACCGCCCCTCTTGATGGGCAGAAATTGCCCACAAGTAATACTAATACAGAATATAAAGAACAGAGTAAGACCGAAAGAGTAGAGAGTACGCGCCGCCGATATGGAGAGTATCAAAATGTTTTTCTGTCAGGAGAGGAATATTCCCGGCTGGAGACGGCTTATCCCGGCAAAGCTGCCGAATACATTGAGCGGCTGTCCCGGTACATGGCTTCCAATGACAGGCACTATGCCAATCATTACGCCACCATCAAGAAGTGGTTGGACGAGGACAGCAAGGGCAGGAGAGCGAAAAACTACACTTACGACGATAACGAGGGAGAGTGTCTATGAATCCGATTTTTACAAAAATGGTTGATGCCGTTGAAGCGGCTAATGCCGCACCTGACGATTACATCAATTCCGCTGATGGGCTGAAATACTGCGGCAAGTGCCATACGCCGAAAGAAGCCTTTTACCCAGCAGACCTTCAGGCACAGGGCTTTACCAAGCACCCGGTTATGTGCAAGTGCGTCGCCGAACGCCGAGAACGGGAAGAAGCGGAGCGTCGGGAATATGAGAGAATGTCTTACATGACGATGCTCCGCAGCGAGGCGTTCCGCGATATGCCCGCCGCTGGCTGGCGGTTTGAGTCAGCCGCAGTTACAACGCCCCAGCTTGCAAAGGCGAGGGGTTACGCGCAGAACTGGGACGAGTTCAAAAAAGCAGGAATCGGGCTGCTCCTGTTCGGGAATGTCGGCACGGGAAAATCCTATGCCGCTGGATGCATTGCCAACGCTCTGATTGACCGTCTGGAGTCCGTCCTCTTTGTGGGAATGTCTGATGTAGTCAACCGTATGCAGGGTAACTTCGGTTCGGACCGCGACAATTACATGAAATCGCTTATGCGCCCCGACCTCCTCATTCTGGATGATTTGGGGGCAGAACGTAACACCAGCTTCGGTAA
>ENA-OZEQ01000339-OZEQ01000339.1-human-gut-metagenome-genome-assembly--contig:-NODE-339-length-11789-cov-4.150758_pt1 | contig 11789 bp, 6 predicted proteins | sample MGYA00245070_ERZ653613 | MGnify/ENA primary metagenome ERZ653613 (study PRJEB26926, sample SAMN06164975) | human gut metagenome | biome: ENVO:00009003; feature: ENVO:2100002; material: ENVO:00002003... | reverse complement strand
ACGAGATCTAGTACGGTCTCGTGGGCTCGGAGATGTGTATAAGAGACAGGGTAAATGCCATCGTTTTCTCATCGTTCTGTGACAGCCATGCCTCGGAACGTGTCTCGCCGGATGCCTTGTATGATGCGGTAAATGTAAACTTGCAGCCGGTATAAAAACCTGCACACAGTGATAATTTATAATCACCTGCTAATAATTCTGCCTTATAGCTGCCTTTTCCTTCTTTGACTGATGCTGTATAGATCTCATTATCATACATATCACTGACTTTTATATAATTAAGCCCGGTATGTGTCTTTCCAATTCCCTCCGTCACAATCGCAAGAGAAAATGTACCGGATTTCTTCATCGTAAATGTATACTCATATGTATTCTGTGCATCTTCCAACTCACCACTGTAACTCTGACCCCATACGATCTGCTGTGGACTGTTTAACACCTCTGCGGATACCTTTCGTGCAGGACTTACTGCACACATCATCACCATTAAAATTACTGCTAACATGATCCGTTTCATTTTTCTACTCATAATAATCTATCCTCTCTTTCTACCTTCTTTTTATTCAACTGTTTCAACATCCATCATCTGCTCTTTGTATGCCTTACGGATCGGAATGATCGGCAATCCGATAAAGACCATGATCGAGATGAAGAAGGATACCATACCTGTAACGATGTCATATGGAAATGGTACGATGAGCCAGCCCCATTTTGCTATCTTACCTGCCATTCTCACCGCAGTTCCAAACCCTCCGAAGAAGTAGGAAACAATACCTGCCATAACTCCATACCCCATCATGGACATCGGGATCCTGCCACCAAAAATACCGGAAAGGACAAATCCTAAAACGGTTAAACAGGTTGCTCCCAATGCGATGTACTGTGCGATTTCGATTCTTCTCATTTTCTTCATTTTTTTATTCTCCTTTTCTTTATCTGAGGAGCATTTCATCCGGAAATTCATCCATAAAAAATGCAACCTCTGTATCGTTTCACCTATATGACACAGAGGTTGCAAAAAAGTTTTATATTTTTTGAAATTTTTTAAAAATTTTTTCAGACACCATTTTTTAAGTATAATCGGAGAGTTTTTGGAAATACAATCGGAGAGATTCGGTATTTTCAGTCGGAGAGTTTTTTTATAGAATGAACTTTCTCTTATAAAATAAAATGCCTTTGACTGATCCTCATAAACAGCCAAAGGCACGCTAATAATTTTTTATTATTTGCTCTCTTTAAAATATTTCAATGCACCTGCATAGGACATTTCACATCCGTCACTTACTCCTCCTAAATTTCGATCTGCCGTTATATTTCCTGACGAATCTCTGTTAATATCTGCCAACTGATCATATATGCCATAAGGAGCTGTCGCCGCCATGTTCTTCAGAACCTCACTATCCACTTCTTGATATATTTCGTCGCGTTTTGTCTGATATTCCTCCCAGGCCACAGATATACCGTCCCGTTCTGCAAGCAGTGCTGTTTCTTCATCCCCCACTTGTTCTGCATGACAGGTCCAGACAATCGGCTGCAGATAATCTCCACTAGATGAAGCCACATCGAATTCTATCATCTTATCTATGACACCAATCTCTGTATTATCACTTTGTCCATCGCTGCAAAGTATATACATCCGGCATCCATTTTCTGAAACTTCTCTAGTGCAAACTAATACATATGGTGTTCCTTCTGATCCCCATTTGTCCCGATTCTCATCTGACCTTGTATCAAGTTCTCCACTATAGACCTGTACTGCTTCATTATCTATATATGTATATATATGAAGATCCGCTTTATTCGGATCTGATTCATCCTGTGCCGCAAAGATCAGTTCAGGAGTATCATCTCCCATAATATCAGCAACAGTAATCGCTCTGGCTTCTCCTACCAGGATCGGTTCGTTCTCCCGCATCTGCGAAGTTTGCCAGCCATAATCCTGAATTTCCTGTCTATATTCCTTCAGCACCTCTGTATACGCATCCTGCCAAGTATTCTTATTATGATTATAGATTGCTACTCCGGCTGCTCCACCTGCTACTGCCACTCCTGCTGCCGCCATCGTGATCTTACCGGCTACTGTCTTTAAAAAGGTCTGTTTTGCGGCTGTAACTGCCGCAGTCTTTCCTCCTGCAGCTGCACCTGTTCCGCCTGCCGATCCGGTAGCCCCGGTCGCTCCGGCTGTGACTGTACTTCCCGCAGCAGATAACGCACCTGCTGCTCCACCATGGATCAGTCCGGCACCAACTACACTTCCAACACCTGCCAGCTTGTCGAAGGTTCCTGCTACCAGCATAGTTCCTCGTTCTGCCATGAGCAGATAGGTAAGAAGTGCCATAGGTGTGTAGCTGTACAGCTTGTAGCCCTTCTTCTGAAGCTCCTCTGCCTTTGCCTTGATATTCTTACGTCCATAATTCAATCTGGACTTTACTGTATTCTCTGAACATCCAAGAACTGTCGCAATATCTTTTATGCTGTACCCTTCAATATGGAACATCAGCACACACATTCTCTGTTCATCAGACAATGATCCGATCAGCTCCTGTACCATTTCCTGCGTTTCTTTCGTTGTACATGCCATCTCAGGCTGGGCTGTCATGTTCTCATCTGCAATCGAATATTCAAATGCCTCCCCATCCTGATCTTCTCTCTGCATATCCGAAAAATTCACTGTATGGCGATCTCTCAATGTATTCCTTGCGGTATTTGCAACAATGGTACTGAGCCATCCCGGAAATGAATTTGCATCCTGAAGACCGGAAAGCCGTTCAAATGCTTTCACATAGGAATCATGCAGAACATCCATCGCTTCATCCTCATTCTTCATGTATTTCATCGCAATATACAGCTTATTCCGATATGTCATCTCATACAGATAGGAAAAGCCTTCTTCCTTTCCGGCTTTTGCCTGCTCCACCGCCTCTGTATAATCGACTGCCGCCCCACAGAACGGACAGTTATATTCATTTCCCTGCAGATCATTCCCACATGTTTTGCAAATCATTTGCAGCCTCCCACACGCCTGTTTTTTCATTTTTGTATACTTTTAATAGAAATATGTCAGATCCGTTTTTTCTGTTTAGCCTATTATAGCCTTTACTGCACTAACATCCAGATTTGTTATCTCGACAATCTGATCCAAAGAATAGCCTTTCTTATGCATATTTAGTACAATCTCTCCAGATTTCATTGTAACGTAGTTCACAGGGGATAGCAAGATGAAGAAAATAAAGGCAACAAAAAACTGACATGAGGATCAGGTATCTTTTCTTCCGAAAATATGATGATCCATATGTCAGTTTTTGTACTTATTTATGTAGGGTTGTATTTATTATTATTTAATCTTAACAGTCTTAACCTTACTCCAAGAAGAATAATAATATTCATCCGGAGTACTACCATAATTATCAATCTTCACATAAGAACGAACACGAACATAATATGTTCCTTTTTTCAAATCAACCATATACATTCCTGTATATTCATCCTGCTTTGTCTTTTTGCCCTTTTTAAACTTTCTGTCTCTTGCAATCTGGAACTGATAGCCATTTGCCAATGAATTTTTCTTACACCGTATATACATCGTCTTATACTTATTATCCGGTTTTGTTTTAGTAATAGTTGGCTTTGGTATTGCAGTTACAGAAGTTCTAAAGGAATACTTACCTGTATAATGATAGTCCGTTGCATAATTTACACCACCTCTGAACTTGACATAATATGTACCCTTTGGTAAAAATACTCTGTATTTATGAAGTCCCGCTTCAATATCTGATATACTAACATTCCGACTGCCACTTGTGTTTACCAAATTAATGTTCAGTTCACGGAGCTTACTAGATACCGTCAGATTCAGATACTGACTTTTTGTTACTCTCATCTTATAAATATCTATATCATCATTCAACGCTAACTGTCCTTTTACAGATTTACCAATCTTATAAGAGGTTGCTGTTCCCATCTCATTATTCTTTGCCATTGCACGCTCGGACTTTGTTTCCTTAGATGACTTAAATGATGGTGTAAATGTAAAATTACAACCATCCATACCATCTTCCATGCCTATTCTTAATGTATAATTACCTGCCAGCAAATCCAGCGATAAACTACAATCTCCCACATTATCAATCCTGTATACTTCTTTTCCTGTTTCGTCCAAAACTGTTATTTCATCCATACTGGTAAATGCATATCCAGCATCCGATACCTGAAATACAAAGGTGACATTTCCGGATTGTTTCAAAGAAAATGCATATTTATAACATTTACTTACATTTATACTTCCACTATACGTACTGCCCCATTTCAGTTTTGTTTCTGCTGCAGACACCTTCTGCACCGGTACTGCCAGCATAACGAATGCTGCTGCCAGCATTACAATTAACCCTTTCCATAAGCTCTTGTTTTTCATCATTCTTCTTCTCCTTTTCATTTTTGTGATATTTTTATATTACAATAAATATTTACAGATGCAAGAGAAATATTTTATTTTCCTGCCTTCTACTATATAAGACAGGGGCAAATGGAAAAAGGTTTTAAAGTTTTCAAATTTTTTAAAAATTTTTTTCACCTTGACTCATACTGTCCAGATAAAACGAAAACGCCGTCTGTAATATTCCTACCACAAACGGCGTCCTTTGCTTTTACTGTTATTTTGTTATTTTGTTACCTTGACCTTGGAAGATAAGCCTTTGCTCTTAAACAGCTTCTGATAAGAGGAAACCTTCTTCTTAGGTACCTTGATCGTTGTAACCTTGGTTATACCCTTAAACGCATTTTTAGAAAGCTTCTTTGAGGTTATCTTTGAAGACTTAATTGTAATTGTCTTCAGCTTCTTACATCCGCTAAATGCCTGATCTCCGATCTTCGTTGTCTTCGCCGGAAGCGTAATACCGGTAAGAACTTTGCAGCCCTTAAATGCATATGCTCCGATCTCCGTTACGTTCTGTCCCATAGTAACGGTTTTAAGTTTTATTGCTCCATTGAAAGCATTCTTGGAAATCTTACTAACATTGCTTCCGATTGTAACCTTTGTTACCTTCTTATTATTCTTGAAAGCACCCTCTGCGATCTGTGTTACTTTGTATTTCTTACCTCTGATCTTCACGGTTGCCGGAATGCTGACAGTCTTAGCCTTTTTATTTACAGGTGCTTTATATGCAACTGTTTTCTTGGATGTGCTTATAACCTGAACCTTTGCAGCTTTACTGTCATCAGAAACCACATCCCCCTTCTTGATCGGTTTTACTATTGGTTTTTCCGGTGTTGGCTTCACCGGTGTTGGCTCCTGAAGCTTTGCGATTGGCTCTGTTCTTGTCTTTTTGCAGACACTGCAGGTATATGTCTTTACACCCTCTGTCTTTGTAGTTGGCTGTGTTGTAACCTTTCCTTTATCCCATGTATGTCCGGTTGCCTTCAATTCTTCTGTATCTATAACCTCATTACACTCGGTACATCTATATGTGATAGAACCATTTTTCTCACAGGTTGGCTCAACTCTTGTTCCATTATCTTTGATATGTTTCGTATGTGGTGCCTTAACCTTGATTATTACTACATATTCGTCAGATGTATATGCTCTTTCTTCTGTATAAGATGTTACTGTAATTGTAGTCTCACCGCATCCCATTATAGTAACTTTACCGGTCTCATCTACAGCAGCAACCTCCGGATCAGCCGAAACATACCGTAATGCAGAGAGCTTGGATTCAAGCGCTGTATCCTTTAAAGCCACATCCAGTGTAAATGCGCCATCGCCAAATACCTTCTCATAAGTCTCCGTACCGGTTAATTCAAGTCTGGTAGTTGGAAGAACCGTTACCGCAATCCTCTTTGTTGTAGAACCCTTACCTGTACTTGCAGTGATAATGGTCGATCCCTTGCCTAACGCAGAAATGGTAATTCCATCACAAGCAGCTATCTCTTCGCCGCCTTCTGCGACCTTATAATCAATAACATCTGTTGATCCATCGTTAAGTTTGGCATCAATCCAGATCTTCTCGCCCTTATAAAGCGTCACCTTATATTCACCGGCTGATGCATCCCACGCAAAATCATCAGAATCGGAAGTAATCGTAATACTGGTTCCCTTTACATACTTTGTTAATGTAACATTTATGGAATGTGATAATTCAGAATCTGCATAGTAGTTTACTGCACTATCCTTAATTGTTACATTAACAGCGATTTCTGCTGTTCCTGCCTTTGAATAGGATGTATCATAAGCAGTCGTGATAACTCCGTTTGATACATTTGCCACGATATTTGACTGATCGGATATCTTCTTATAAGATACAGTATATTCATCTGCTGCAAGGCCCTCGATCTCGCCAAATTCTATCTGAAGCTCATGCTTTACATCATTCTGAACTGTAAATTCATTTGATCTTACAAGTGCATCGATATCCGTAAGCTTCGCTTTTGCAATTGTAAATGTTGCTTCCTTACTGTTTGTAGTATGAATACCATCACCCTTGATCGTAAGTCTACCGGTACCGGCATTCACATTCTCACCATACTCTACCGTATACTGATCATCCGGAACAACTGCGCCATCGATTGTAACTTCGATATTTTCCTTATCCGGTGTCTGCTGCGTTCCATCATAGGTATATTCGCCATTTACTGCTACTGCTGCCTCTGCAAGATCATAGTATAAGGTTGGCTGTGTGATCACTATTGTATACTGGATCACTACTGTTTTTGCTTTATCTACATATATATCTGCTACATATGTTGCCTCAACCGCATTCTGTCCGACTACTTCACTTGATACAAAATCAATCTGACCAACTGAATTGGTAAATCCCTGTACCTGAAGACGGATCTTATCCTTCAGTGCTGAGATATCACCAACATTCTTACCTAATGCAAACTTAACAACATGCTCCGCATTATCTACATCTGTAGCAACAAATGATTCGCCGCCCGCAGTAAGTGTGGTCTTTTCCTTATTTAAACCTGCAAAATCAAATACAGTTATTTCATAAGATGCTGTAATATCATCACTGTATCTGTCATCTGCAATATACTGAAGTGTTACCGTCTGTGCAGAAACGCTGTTCATATCATAGCCTGTAACCTTCAGCTCTTTATCAATATCAACCGGTGCAGTCTTCTTATTCTTATAAGTCTTTACTACCTTCAGACCATTCAGATCAAACTCTGCCCCTTTGGCAAATGCTGTCTTATTTGGGAAACGTTCGATGCTGATCGATTCTACGGTTGATTTTGCTTTAACCGCAAATTTTATCGTCTCACCACGATATTCAGATACCGATAATACTACATTGTACTCTCCTGTTTCCTGATTCTTTGTAACATAACTGCTGTCATTTATAATGGACTTGCCATCCAACAGGATATCTGTGATCTGGAATCCGTCATGTGCAACAATGTTATTAATTGCATATGTACCGGTAGTAGTATCCTCCAGGCTGGACTCATCAATGATCAACTGGTTCTCTGCAAGATTTCCCTTTGCATTGTAGGTTACACCATCATCAATATCCAGTTCAAGGTATACTGCAATCTCCCCTTCCTCCGGAGTCTGATTCTTTCCCTTTGTGATAACACCATTTCCGGTATATTTACCATTCATAAAGAACTTACCGTAAATATTAGCATTTTCTTCCAGATTAAGAGAACCGTTCAATACAATGATACCATATTCGGAATCCATCGCCATTGTTCCCTTAACTGTTAAAGTACCATTGATGATCAACTGTGCATCACTGTCAGCTGCCCAGACAAGCGCACCCGGAAGTACATCATCATGCTGTGGATCAACTACAAGTTCAACGTCCTTAGGAATGATCAGCTTGGATGATGACGGTAATTCTAATGTTGTTCCTGCTTTAATATGTGTACTCTTGCGAATGGTTGCTGTTCCATAAACCTCATATGTCTTTCCTACGAACAGAACAGAGTTAGAAACAGTTCCCAGAACAGGAACATCCTCTGCCTTTGCTCCACAGATATTATCACCGATAATTGTAATATCAGAAGCAGATGAGCCATTCAGTGCTCCTACTGCAATACCATTTTCAGCACTGAGGTTGACTGTTGCATCTGTTAAGACATTTACGTTCTTAACATCTCCTGCATAAGCACCGATTGCCGGACCATTTGCAGCAATAACTATAAGCTTTGCTTTTGTCTCAACGACCTCGCCGATAATATTAATATCCCTTGTCTCTGAATTCAGACCGGCTCCGATACCGGCTCCATTTCCTCTTGCTCTGATACTAATAAAACCTGTATTTGAAATATTAATATTTGTTGCCTCTGATACAGTATCTGTTGCTCCGGAACCAATACCGGCTCCGTTTTCTGTACCATCGACACTCAGATTTCCTGCATACTCTAAATAAATATTGATATTATCAACGGATGCATTCTTACCGGAACCGATACCGGCTCCGTCTGTTCCTGCTGTTACCGTTACAGCTACATTTCCTGAAATGTAAATATCGGAGGCTGCACCTGCCAGACCGGAACCGATACCGGCTCCATTTGCTCCACCAACTGCTGTTACAGTTCCACCTGATATCATAATATACGATACCTTTGCATTTGCTCCCGAGCCAACACCGGCTGCATCTGTGCCGCCTGTTGCTTTTTTTACAACACCGCCTGTTACCTTAATCTCTGTTGCTTCTACATCAGATCCGGAACCGATACCGGCTCCGCCGTCTCCACCGGTCGCTATTACAGTTCCTCCTGAAATGGTAATACCGGAAGCAAGCTTTGCTTCATCATTTATGTAAGCACCGGAACCAATACCGGCTCCGCCAATATTTTTAGAACCGATCGTTCCACTTCCCGCTGTTGCATTTACGATTCCGCCTGCAATCTCGATATTGGCAGCATCAGCATTTGCACCGGAACCGATACCGGCTGCTCCATATGCTGCATAGCTTTCATTTGATGGCTGTGATCCCCTTGCTTTTATAATTACATTTCCATTTATCTCAATATTTGAAACAACCTTTAAGGTTTTGTCTGTACCACCACCGATACCGGCTGCTCCATATGTCGCATTGTTACCGGCAGTTGCATTTATAGTACCTTTTGTCGTAGAAGTCAGTACCAGCTTACCGCTTCCATTCTTCTGGATCGCTGCATAAGCTCCCGATGATGTCAGATTGTTTGTTCCGTAAGCAGTGATCGTCACGGTCTTACCCTCTGCCGGATTTACTGTGATCGCTGCCCCCTGAGTATTCCGTGCGATCGTCAGACTACGGATCGCAAGATTCACATCAATATCCCCTGCTGCCTTGATCTGACCCTTCATAACCTTACCGGATTTTGTTCCGAACAGGATCATCTCCTTATCAGATTTGATCGTAAGTCCATCCGTCTCCGAATAAGAATAGTCATCTTTTGTTGCTGTTTCCGCTGTGCTCTTTACTCCAAGCCAGAGTCCATCCTCCAGCTTCGTGTATTTGTCATAGCCATATGGATCAGCGATCGTATTTGTAAATGTACCATACGCTGTCTCCATACCGGATTTTGACACCGCATATTTTGTAGTATTACTTCCTACCTGATACATACCGGTATTATCATATGAGATCGATACGCCGGATGTCTTTGACTCTACATATCCCCTATGATATTCACCATCGAAAGTAATCCTTATATCATTTGGAATCACATAAGGTGCTCTCTTACAATAAAGATAAATATATGCACCTCCGGCATTTTTATTGAGATCTCCATCAATCTTGTTCCAGTTGCTGTCAACATTCTCGACCCTCTCTGCATTCTGGCTTTTAAGACTGCTTCCTGAATTTCCTCCGGCATACTGCAGCTTTTTATCAATGTCATTCCAGATACCAAGTGATGAGATTGGATCTCCTGCATTCCTGTCCTTTGTTGCATAGATGTAGATATAACCGGACTTTGAACCTACACCATCATTCAGGTCACCCGTCTTTCTCTCAACGCTATATCCGTCAAGACTGCTTGATGTACCTGCATCACTCTGCCATACAGACCATATTCTTGTATATGCCTGTGCCGGATCTGTGGTCGTCTTTACCCAGATATAATCATTGGATCCTTTTCCACATCCCCTGTTTACATTTCCCGCATTTCCATCAATAGACAGTCTTGTATATCCTGCATAATTGGCACTAAATCCCCCAGATTTAATATCACAGATATACAGCGTCTGGCGTGCTGCCGCTTCCGATTTTATATTCGGAAAAAAATCACAAATGCCTGTAACCATTGCAAACACCATAGTTGCAGCCACTACCACTGACATGAAACGCTTCACAAATTTAATTTTCTGTTTCAATCTTATTTCCTCCTTTTTATTTTTCTATATAAAAGAGCCAAATGCTCTTATATATTAAAGCGTCTGTTTTATAACAGACCAATCTCCCGACCGCGTTCGACTGCCTCCTGACGCGTCGGAACCTGCAGCTTACGAAAGATATTACAACTATGGAACTTCACAGTTCCCGTCTTTTTGCCCAGTTGTCGTGCAATATCATCATTACTTAAGCCCTGTGCCATCAAACGAAAGACTTTCTCTTCCATCTGAGTCAGAGGTTCATAATATTCATATGGAGATTTTAAATAATCAGGGAAATAAGTACCGACCGAATATGCAAGTTCCTTAATCTCACTTATGAAGGAATCTTCTTCATATTCTTTCTGATAAATTGCCAGCATTTGTACCATACAATTGCCTGTGTCCGCAAGCAGTCTTGATATAACCGCACCTTTTTGCAAGCACAATGGCCTTGGAAAGCTCCTCACACATGCCTTCCATATTCTTCATCTTATAATATATGATAGCTGACAACATATAGCATTCACACAAATCCATATAACGTCTGCCCGGAATCAACAATGCAATAAGCTGGTGTGTCAATACATAGGCAGCCATATATTTGCCTGTCTGTATATAACATCGCACCTTAACCATCCATGCATACATATCCATCATGAAGATGCCCTTATTCTCATCCGGTGCTATATCATCTAACCAACGCTCTACATCCTGTAGTCGCCCATCATAACAGGCACCAAGACATTCGATCGCATCCAGACTTGAAGTTAATTCATCCCATCCCATAACCTGTATCCGTTTCCGAATCTTTTCCACCAAAGGACGTGCAGCTTTTGTCTGTCCATTTACCAAAAGGATCTTCATCTGAAGTGCAAGTGCCACAAACAGACAACGCATATCCTTCTCCTGCTCGATCAACGGAATCGTTCCGGTCACAAGAATCAGTGCTTCAAAACAATTATTGTTCTGATAATACCACTCTGCCAGCATGATCTCATACACTTTCTGTCCAACACTTCCACCATATAATCGGCATGCGGCTTCTGTTATCCTGTCCTTGCTTTTTTTCAGATATTTTCCATATCTTGTAAAGTCGCGAAAACCATTCAGTATACTTGGTCTGCATGCTGAAAGCGTAAGACCCATCACGGGCACCAGATTTTCTTCAATTAGAAAGCTTACGATCCGAAAAAACATTGCATCACTTATATATGGCATGACAAGTTCTGTTTTGATACGACAAATGTCCATCATATCATATGTATCCATTTTCACCAGCCGCGGTGTCTTCCCCATAAACTGTACATATGCTTTTGCCTGACTCAAGTCCCCATCCATAGCAGATAGCAATGCAAGATGAGTAAACAGAACCGGATGTGTGGACAGCTCTTCTTTTTTCAGCCCGTAGAAATATGCCCGGCACCCCCAAAGCACCGGCATGGAAAATGGTTTCTTCACAAACTCATCAAAAATAATCTCTAAC
>ENA-OZEQ01000338-OZEQ01000338.1-human-gut-metagenome-genome-assembly--contig:-NODE-338-length-11798-cov-3.990292_pt1 | contig 11798 bp, 10 predicted proteins | sample MGYA00245070_ERZ653613 | MGnify/ENA primary metagenome ERZ653613 (study PRJEB26926, sample SAMN06164975) | human gut metagenome | biome: ENVO:00009003; feature: ENVO:2100002; material: ENVO:00002003... | reverse complement strand
GTGTATAAGAGACAGTTATAATTCGGCCGTAGCGACCTTCTGCAACAACATCGCTAACGAACTGCCGATCAAGGTGAATGATCCTGCCGTCGAGCTGGAGCTGCTCTACATCGACGATTTGGTCGACGAAATGATCGCGGCCCTCAAGGGCGAGGAGCACCACTGCGAGTTCGACGGGGTGGAAACGCTGTTGACGCCCGACGGGCGTTATTGTGCGGTGCCGACAACTCACCGGGCAACACTCGGTGAAATCGTCGATCTGCTGCATACGTTCCACGATCAACCCTCGACACTTGTCATGCCGGAAATTCCGGAGAACAGCTTTGCCAAGAAACTCTATTCGACCTATTTGTCCTATCTCCCGAAGGAGAAGGTGGCTTTCCCGTTGAAGATGAACGTCGATGCCCGGGGCAGTTTTACGGAGCTGCTCCGCACGAAGAACTGCGGGCAGGTCTCGGTGAACATCTCCAAACCCGGCATCACGAAGGGGCAGCACTGGCACAATACCAAATGGGAGTTCTTCATGGTCGTGGCCGGTCACGGCCTGATCCAGCAGCGGCGCATCGATTCGGACGAAGTGCTGAATTTTGAGGTCTCGGGCGAGAAGATCGAGGCCGTGCACATGTTGCCGGGGTATACGCACAACATCATCAACCTCTCCGAAACGGAAAATCTCGTGACGGTAATGTGGGCTAACGAGGTGTTTGATCCGGCGCGCCCGGATACCTATTTTGAACAAGTGGAATAACGCAAGACAAATGGAACAGATCAAACTCGACTATTCGGATATCAAATTCGCCGACAACGGCAAACTCAAACTCCTCATCATCGTCGGAACACGGCCGGAGATCATTCGTCTGGCTGCCGTAATCAGCAAGTGCCGCATCTACTTCGACACGATCCTGGCTCATACGGGCCAGAACTACGATTACAACCTCAACGGGGTATTCTTCAAGGACTTGAAACTGAAGGACCCGGAGGTCTACATGGATGCCGTGGGCGATGACCTCGGTGCAACGGTAGGTAACATCATCAACTGCTCCTACAAATTGATGGTTCAAACGAAGCCCGATGCGCTGCTGATTCTCGGGGATACGAACTCGTGTCTTTCGGCCATAGCCGCCAAGCGCCTGCACATCCCGATCTTCCACATGGAAGCCGGCACCCGCTGCAAGGACGAATGTCTGCCCGAGGAGACAAACCGCCGTATCGTGGACATCATCTCGGATGTGAATCTGGCCTATTCGGAGCATGCACGCCGCTACCTGGCCGAATGCGGTCTGCCGAAGGAGCGTACTTATGTAACGGGATCGCCGATGGCGGAGGTTTTGCATGCCAACTTGGCCGAAATCGAGGCTTCGGACATTCACAAACGGCTGGGGCTGGAGAAGGGAAAATACATGTTGCTCTCGGCACACCGAGAGGAGAATATCGACACGGAAAAGAACTTCCTGTCGCTGTTCAATGCCATCAATGCACTGGCCGAGAAGTATGACATGCCGATTCTGTACAGTTGTCACCCGCGTTCGAGAAAACGCCTCGAACAGAGCGGTTTCCAGCTTGACAAACGGGTCATCCAGCATGAGCCGCTGGGCTTTCACGACTACAACTGCCTGCAGATGAATGCTGCAGCCGTGATTTCGGATTCCGGTACGCTGCCCGAGGAGAGCAGTTTCTTTACCTCGGTGGGAAAACCGTTCCCGGCCGTCTGCATCCGGACTTCGACCGAGCGACCCGAGGCATTGGACAAGGCCTGCTTCATTTTGGCGGGCATTGACACGAAGTCGCTGTTGCAGGCCGTGGATACGGCCATCAGCCTGCAGCGGGCTGCGGATTATGGAACTCCTGTCCCGAACTATACGGATGAAAATGTCTCGACGAAGGTCGTGAAGCTCATCCAGTCGTACACCGGTGTTGTCAACAAGATGGTTTGGAGAAAAGAAATGTAAAATAATGACTAATATTATTGTCAATTCGTCTATTGCGAAGAAAAGGATTGAATTCATAGATTTGGCAAAAGGGGTATGTATTTTATTTTGGTTGTGATATCACATTGCCATATTAATATTCCTTTTCTGCAATATATTCGAATGCCTTTGTACTATATTTTTTCCGGGTTGTTTTTCAAACAATATTCTGGGGGCGCTACGTAAAATAAATAAATTGATACCATTCTTTTATATATGTAGTTTTGGATTATATTTTTTGATACAGCATTTTGCTTCCGGTATCCAGATAAATAGTGTTGTAGAGAAGTTTTATTTTTTATAATCAAGATTGTGCATAAACAATCCGTTATGGTTTTTACTCTCTCTTTTTACAGTCAATTTAATTTATTACGCAATCTATTCTATTATCCAGAATAAATGGGGGCATTGTATATTTGTCATTATAATGCAGTCTGCACATATCATTTGAATATTAATCATATCGAACTGTTTATTTATTTAAATAAGTCTTTGTATTATATTTCATTCTTTTTTGTAGGATATTTTTTGAAGGGTACGAATTTTCTTATTGAGAATCCAGAGAAACAGAATAGGAATATGATATTAGGATTTGTGGTCTTGCTCTTTTTGTTATAACTATCTTTATGCCATTAAAAGAGCCTTTACATACAGTTCGATTCTATATTGCAACTGTTTTAGGGGTTATTGCTTTATTGCTATTATTGAAAAAATCAAAAGAATACCTTTTGTGTCTTATTGTGGCCGTTATTCGTTAATAATTCTATGTACTTCATATTGGATATATAGCCCGTTGGCATATATCTGCAAAAAATTATTTGAGGGATTTATTGATGATTGGTACAAAGCGATAGTATTTATCATGACAATGATTATAGAATATTTTGTCATTAAATTTTGTATTCGCTTTATGCCATATGTAACAGCACAAAAAGATTTGATACCAGTTAATAATGCTTAATTGAAGATTAATATATTTCAGGAATCTGGATTATATTGGAACACCTTTTTGTTTGCTGTTAGGATTATGAATGAGTCATAATAAGATTAGAGTATGGATGTGTCAAAGGATTAATATTTTAATTTTATCGCTTTAGATAGAAATTTGATGCATTCGTTCCTAAAATGATTCCTTGTCTGTTATATAATTATGAAAATTTTGATTGTCTCTCAATATTACTATCCGGAACAATTCCAGATTAATGATATTGCTACCGGGTTGGTAAAAAGTGGGTATAAGGTAACAGTACTCTGTGGCGTGCCAAATTATCCTAAAGGCAAGGTGTTTTCTGGATATGAGACTGCCGCACAAAGAGATCGGATTGATCAAGAGTACTTTGAGAAGACTGGAGTTCGTGTTGTACATGTGAATCAAGTACCGAGGGGGAATAATCTGTTTATGCTGATTGCGAACTATATATCTTTTGTGAAAGAGAGTAAGAAAAAGGTGAGAGAGTGGGCAGCCTCCCAAACATGTTTCGATATAGTTTTGGGTTATCAGTTGAGTCCAATCACATCGATGTCTGCGGCATTGGAGTATAAGAAGTTGACAGGAACCCCTATAGTTTATTATACGCTTGATATTTGGCCGGTGTCAGCCGAGGGAATGCTTAAGAGCAGAAAGAACCCACTAATGTGGCCTATAAATAGAATAAGTCGCAAATTGTACCAAGGAGCAGATCGGATATTGGTGACATCACGCCCGTTTATGGACTATTTACATAGGGTGAATGGTGTGCCTATAGAACGAATGGCATATTTGCCACAACATGCTGATACTGCTATGCTGGATATGGATATGACTGCTAATAACAATGGAGTGGCTGACTTTATGTTTGCCGGCAATATTGGTAAAGGTCAATGTGCAGATGTCATTATCAGGGCAGCTAAGATATTAGGGAACCGCAAAGATTACCGTATCCATATGGTAGGAGACGGTAGTATGTGTCAAAAATTGGAGCAGATGGTGCGTGCTGAAGGACTTGAAAAAAATATTATTTTCTATGGTAATCAGAAGCGCGAGGATATGCCTAAGTTTTACAAGATGGCGGATGTGTTGCTCATCACTCTTCGTGGCAACAATGAGGTGGGTGATACCATTCCAGGTAAGATGCAAATGTATATGACTGTGGGCAAAACAATCCTTGGAGCTATCAATGGGGGGGCAAAAGAAGTTATTGAGGAATCGCATTGCGGTCGCTGTGTGCCAGCTGGAGACTACGAAGGTTTGGCAATGCTGATGCTGTCTTATATTGAGCATCCACATGATTTTGCCCAATGCGGTACAAATGCTCGTGAATATTTTAAAAAGCATTTTACCTTTGAGCATTACATGAGTGGTCTCGAACTAGAGCTGCAAAGTGTCATAAAAAACTAAAATCATGATACAGTTCAAGAAACTGATGAATGGTCGAGCTTTGTATCAGGAGCCAGACAAAATATGGGTGGCAAAGGGCATGACATTCTTTGCCATTGACTATAACGGCAAGTCCGTAAGTAAAAAATTCAAGGTTGGAGGATTAAAAGAGCATCTGCTAAGTTGTCATCGACTGCTTTCGCAAATGCTACGTGTTGGCATCCATCATCTGTTGCCGCTGAAGAATGGTAATCTGCTTGTAGTGGTGAAAAGAAAGCTGTATGTGATATCCCAAGATGGTAAGGTGATCAATACTTGGAGTGATTTTAAGGGTAATAAGCCTATACACCAAGGTGTGTGTGTGACACCCGAAGGTGCAATTTTTTTCGGCGAGTATGTGCTTAACCCCAATCGCGATATGGAGGTGAAGCTGTGGCGTTCGACTGATAATGGCATGACTTTTCATGTGGTGAAGGCATTTGTTCCTGGAGAGATTCGTCATATACATTTTATCAAATGGGACACCTACGATAAGTGCTTATGGATGGGCACTGGCGATTATGGAGAAGACAACAAAGAGTGTTGTTTGTACCGTAGTGAGGACAATGGCGACTCGTGGAATCTGATTGGCCAAGGTAGTCAGGACTGGCGTGCTATTGGTGTCTGCTTTACTGAGCATGCATTGCTGTGGGGTACAGATGCTGGAAGTTGTCCTGATACAGCACATTTCATACGTATGGATCGTAAGACTCATGAGCTTGCAGTGATTGCTGATCTCGAGGGACCTTGTCATGGTTGTGCTTCGTATAAAGGTGGCAGAGCCTTTTTCTCGACTGGCGTGGAAGGTGGTGTGAACGAACGGGATCGTTATAGCCGTATGAAGCAATTAGTAAACGGTAAACCTGAAGACGTCTGGAAGTTGAAGAAAGATATTTGGCCACTGATTCTGCAATATGGTGTGATGCGTTTTCCTTTGGGCAGTGACCAGTGTGATAAGGTTGTATTCAGCACTTTGGCATTGAAAGGTTACGGTGAATGTATTATGATTGAGAAGTAATTTTCTAAGATATGGAAGAAAAAGAAATAAAAATCTCAATAACCTATAAGTTTCTCTGTTTGTTGGGATTCAAATATCCTGTAGAAGATTATGGTGATGTTAGTTTGTGGAAAGTAATCAAGCAGTTCTTTACGAACTGGTATCATCGATTGCTTATCAATTCGATGAATTGGGCTATATTAGAGCCTTTTAATCCTCGCAAGTTGCGTCCTGCTATTTTGCGCAAATTGGGTGCGAAGGTGGGAAAGGATGTGTTCATTGGAGATTATGTACGTGTCGATTTGAATCATTCGGATTTAATCGAGATAGAGGATGGGGTACATATTGCAGGCGATGTCCGTTTGCTTTGCCACAAAAAGGATCTGGCAAACTACAAAGCTGGAGAGGTATACGGTATGCAACCATATAAGTATGGGAAAATTCATCTATGTAAGAACTGTGCTATTGGAACTGGTTCCTTGGTAATGCCCGGAGTAACAGTTGGTGAGGGGGCTATTGTGGGTGCTGGTGCTATGGTTACGAAGGATATTCCTGCATGGAGCCTTGCATTGGGCAGTCCTGCGAAAGTAGTGAAGTATTTCCCTGGTGTGGAATTATTCGAGTAAGGTCATAAGGGTTGCTGTTAGAGGTAGAAAATATCCCAATATAAGGTGATACAAAAGAAGTCATAATTTTTCTATCTATGGATTGCAGTATGGGATGAGATATCCTTAGGGGGAGGAAATCTTCCGATGTGTGGCAGGAGGTCATGGTATCGTCTGTGCATATGTGGTCGTTGTTCTTTTACGGCTATTGAATGTTTGCCAATACAGTTAATATCTCTGATGTAGTGTTTTTGAACGGGTTGGGTTAGAAGATTAAGAGGATTTGTATAAAGAGCTAGGTGTTCGATAGTCTGATTAAGTTGTGAATGGAGGTCGGTCTAATGATTTGGGAGTTGAATGGCAAATGCCATTGACTATACTATCCGATTCTGGAATTGTCATATTCGTGTGGTTCAGACGGTTTGCTTTCTGATTTCGAAAAAGAAAATGGGGTCGTGTAAAGTGTTGTTATATAGATAAATATAATTCTACAAAACTTTTTCTTTCGTGTGGAAGGAACTTGCTGCATGTAGGGAATCATCTGTTCAGTTGTGTCATGGAAGCAAAGATATGAAGCGGCTGGAACCGCCCATCCGTTCGTTTTCTTCTTCCAATTACGCAGTCCTTTTTATGATGGAGTGATGTTGATAATGTTTTTTCGAGGGAGGTCTTACTTTGGCTAGGTAATGACGTAGATAGCTATCCGATATGTGTTGGCGGAAGGTAGATGAGAACTTTTTCGGGTATTATGTAGTACGCTTTTTGAAGCTTTGCTCAATCTTGATAACTGACCTCTTACTAAATGGAGACCTCTTTGTTTTAAAGACAAGGCAACGAATGGACTATGGTAGTCGATACGTTGTAGTGGTTCAGAGGAATTGAATCAATGATGAATGGCACGCTTTCAGTTTATTGCTATTCCCATGATCAGGTAATATGAGTCATTCCGTAAATATTTATTGGCCTATATGTTAGTCTTGACTTGTTGAGTTTTTATCTTTAGCCCTCTCAATGATATAATTTAAAAACTAGAATGGCATACAAATTTTTTAAACGTTTTTTTGACGTGACATGCGCTCTCCTCGGTATTATCGGCACCTCGCCAATATGGATTCTGTCGATAATCTTGACAGAGATTAGTGATCCCGGTCCATTGTTCTATTTTGCGAACCGTGTGGGAAAAAATAGCGAGACATTTAGAATGTGGAAGTTCCGCTCAATGCGTGTCGCTCGTGGAGCGAATGAAGTTTCGCTTCGTCCTGAACAAGACCGTATCTTTTGGTGGGGTAGGATTATGCGCCGTTTGAAAATTGACGAACTCCCCCAACTCTTGAATATCCTCAACGGTACGATGTCGATCGTTGGTCCTCGTCCAGCTGCTGTGGATCAGGTTGATATCACCCGTGGAGGGGAAAATGCTATTGCTGCAACTGTTCCTTGCGGTCTAACCTCTCAGTCGAGTCTTTGGGACTATATCTATGGAGATCAGTTTTCTAACGAAAATGAGTATAATGACAAGGTGCTGCCTATTCGCCTAAAGTTGGACGTGTATTATGTGAAGCATGCTTCTTTCTTCGGTGATATCCGGCTTATTTGGTGGACCGTGCTGGCAATCTTATATACAGCATGCGGTAAGTATCCTCAGTGGATGCATGATAAGTTAGTTGAATACTCGAAAACAGTATAAAAGTAAAAGACAATGAAATACTTACTTGTTGTAGCTCATCCTGACGATGAGACACTAGGTGCAGGAGCTTCGATGTGGAAGTGGTCACATGAGGGGAATACTGTGGATGTATGTATTATGTGCGTAGAAGCAAAAGCACGAGCTTTTCGTCCCTCAGACGAGGAGCTTGGTGACGATACGAATGCATCTAATAAGTTTCTGGGTGTGAATAAGATTTATGAAGGAACATTTCCCAATATTGAAATGAACACCGTACCTCACCTTAAATTAGTGCAGTTTATTGAAGCTGCCATTAAGGAAAGCGAGCCAGATATCATCATAACACATCATCCTGCAGATACGAACAATGACCATCTACAGACATCAATGGCCTGTCAAGAGGCAATTCGCCTATTTCAACGTAGACCAGAAGTGAAACGGGTGAAAGAGTTTTGGTATATGGAGGTTCCTTCGTGTACTGAATGGGCTATAAACAGTGCGATGCACGTATTTATTCCTAACTGTTACGTTGAGGTGGGACTAGAAGGGATTGAAGCTAAACTTAAGGCTTTAAGTATGTATAGGGGGGTAATGCGTGCGTATCCTCATCCGCGGAGTACGGAGTATATTAAAAGCCTGGCCGTATATAGAGGGAGTCAGTGGGGAGTAAATTATGCAGAAAGTTTTGAAGTAGTATTACGTAAATATTAAAATATATATATTCGATAAATTGTGGTTTCGGAGACTCGATCTTGAATATAGAAGCTAGTCCTTTTGGTCTATTGATGATTATTTGCGCTAAACTGAAATAATAGTTGATCCAATCTATCATGTTCCACCGTGCGTGCGTAATAAATCAAATATTAATTTCGTCGTATCGAACAGAGAGTGTAAATATAGAGTGAGAATTGTCAGAGTTCGTTTTTGTTTTTATGGATAATAACTTGTTGAGTTAAAATAGATGAAACCTCTCAATAATAGATATAATGGATACATGATAATGATTGTCCATCGATTGACGCCCATTGGCTATGTCTAAATCGCTGATAAAATCTGGTATAATGCTGTAGTGTTATTTTAATAGAGTAGTTTATGTTGCGATATGGAAATGGTAAGCCCATGAAATGGTCAATATACAGAATAAAGTAAAAACGATGAAGATAGCAGTTGCAGGAACCGGCTATGTGGGCCTGTCCATCGCCACGCTCCTGGCCCAGCATCATGAGGTCGTGGCTGTGGATGTCATTCCCGAGAAGGTCGATTTGATAAACCGCCGTCAGTCGCCCATTCAGGACGAGTACATCGAAAAGTATCTGGCGGAGAAACCGCTGCATCTGAAGGCCACGCTCGACGGGGCGGCCGCCTATCGCGATGCGGAGTTCGTGGTCATTGCCGCGCCGACGAACTATGATCCCGTCAAGAACTATTTCGATACGAGCCATGTGGAGGAGGTGATCGATCTGGTGCTGTCGGTCAATCCCGAAGCCGTGATGGTCATCAAGTCGACGATCCCCGTCGGGTATTGCCGTTCGCTCTACATAAAGTATTATCATCAGGGGCTCAAGCGGCTCAATCTGCTGTTCGCCCCGGAGTTCCTGCGCGAGAGCAAGGCACTGTACGATAACCTCTATCCGAGCCGCATCATTGTCGGCTATCCGAAGATCATCGACAACGAGCAGTTCCGCGAGGAGAACGAAGCCATCCGGGCCATAGCCGACATTCCGTTTCTGGAGCAGGCCGCGCACCGGTTTGCCGATCTGCTGAAGGAGGGCGCCATCAAGGAGGACATTCCCGTGCTCTTCATGGGCATGAAGGAGGCCGAGGCGGTCAAGCTGTTTGCGAATACCTACCTGGCTCTGCGCGTGAGCTACTTCAACGAGCTGGACACCTATGCCGAGGTCAAGGGTCTGGATGCAAAGGCGATCATTCAGGGTGTGGGACTCGATCCCCGTATCGGCACGCATTACAACAACCCGTCGTTCGGTTACGGAGGGTATTGCCTGCCGAAGGATACGAAGCAGCTGCTGGCCAACTATCAGGATGTGCCGCAGAACATGATGACGGCCATCGTCGAGAGCAACCGCACCCGCAAGGATTTCATCGCCGACCAGGTGCTCCGCAAGGCGGGCTATTATACGGCTTCCAGCCAGTGGGATGCGCGCAAGGAGCATCCTATCGTGATAGGGGTCTATCGGTTGACGATGAAGTCGAATTCGGACAATTTCCGGCAGAGCTCGATTCAGGGCGTCATGAAGCGCATCAAGGCCAAGGGGGCCACGGTGATCATCTACGAGCCGACGTTGGAGGACGGGACGACTTTCTTCGGCAGTACGGTGGTGAACGATTTGGCGAAGTTCAAGCAGGAGAGTGCGGCCATCATTGCCAACCGTTACGATTCGTGTTTGGACGATGTGACTGACAAGGTTTATACACGGGATATTTTCAGAAGAGATTGAGCCATGTTACCGCAGAATGTAAAATTGGAGGGCAAAACGGTGCTGCTGACCGGCGTGGCCGGTTTTATCGGGTCGAATCTTGCAAAGCGTCTTTTTGCCGATGTCCGGGATATTCGCATCGTGGGTATCGACAACATGAACGACTACTACGACGTGCGGCTCAAGGAGGAGCGGCTGAAAACATTGGAAGGCCATCCGGGCTTTCTCTTCGTGAAGGGAGATATCTCCGACCGGGCACAGATTGACCGTTTGTTCGCAGAGTACCATCCGGAGGTGGTCGTAAACCTCGCTGCACAGGCCGGTGTGCGGTACAGCATCACCAATCCCGATGCCTATGTCGCGTCGAATCTGATCGGGTTCTACAATATATTGGAGGCCTGCCGCCACTCCTATGATAATGGAGCGTCGGGTGTTGAGCACTTGGTTTACGCCAGCTCGTCGAGTGTTTACGGATCGAACAAGAAGGTGCCCTATTCGACCGACGACAAGGTGGACAACCCGGTCTCTTTGTATGCTGCGACGAAGAAGTCCAACGAGTTGCTGGCACATGCCTACGCGAAACTCTACAACATTCCGTCAACGGGATTGCGCTTTTTTACGGTCTACGGCCCGGCAGGTCGACCGGACATGGCTTATTTCGGGTTTACAGACAAACTGGTTCGGGGCGAGAAGATCAAGATATTCAATTATGGCAACTGCAAGAGGGACTTTACCTATATTGATGATATCGTAGAGGGTGTCGTGCGTGTCATGCGCCATGCCCCCGAACGGCAGACGGGTGAGGATGGCCTTCCGTTGCCGCCCTACATGGTCTACAATATCGGTAACAGCCATCCGGAGAATCTGCTGGACTTTGTGGATATCCTGCAGCAGGAGCTTGTGCGTGCCGGTGTATTGCCTGTGGACTACGATTTCGAGGCTCACAAGGAGTTGGTCCCGATGCAGCCGGGCGACGTGCCCGTCACCTATGCCGATACCGCCCCGCTTGAACGGGATTTCGGTTTCAAGCCAAGCACCTCATTAATAGACGGCCTGCGTGCGTTTGCGGAGTGGTATGCAAAAAAGAGTATTTGATGGTTTTGTAACTATCTTATCATGTTAATAGACGATAAACTTTTGGATGAAGTGGCTGTGAAGGCGAAGGCGTCGGAGCGGCTGCGGATGAACTACAATCTGCACGAGACATTGGATGCCAAGGCGCAGCGGTTGTTGAATGCCCTGGAGCCGGGTACGGTATTGCCGATTCATCGGCATCCGCATACGGCGGAGACCTATATGCTGCTGCGGGGGCGCATCGATGTGATGTTCTACGATGATACCCGTCGGGAGATTCAGCGCTTCGGGCTCGATCCCCGGCGAGGCAACTACGGAGTTCAGATACCGAAGGGGCAGTGGCATACGTTGGAGGTGCACGAAAGTTCCGTGATCTTCGAGGTGAAGGACGGTCCCTATACGCCGCTGACGCCGGAGGACATGCTGTGATGGTATCGTCGAGATAGCATAGATAGCATCAAAAGGGTAGGCCGACGATTTGATTCGTCGGCTTTTTTTGTTGCTGAATTGTCCCTCCGATTCTCAAGTAAAAAGTTCTTCGGCGATTAAATTTGGAAGACTGATAGATACTGATAGATAATATGTTCTTTATTAGGGTATTCAAGGTAGTGTTTCAAAAAGTGTGTCTGGGAAGGAGCCTTCAGATTCTTCAGATATGC
>ENA-OZEQ01000335-OZEQ01000335.1-human-gut-metagenome-genome-assembly--contig:-NODE-335-length-12023-cov-4.537433_pt1 | contig 12023 bp, 10 predicted proteins | sample MGYA00245070_ERZ653613 | MGnify/ENA primary metagenome ERZ653613 (study PRJEB26926, sample SAMN06164975) | human gut metagenome | biome: ENVO:00009003; feature: ENVO:2100002; material: ENVO:00002003... | reverse complement strand
TGCCTGCGGTATCGGAATAAAATGGACAAAGAAATTTTCAACAAAGCGATCCAAAACTATATTGCAGACCCGGAAAAGCGTATTCCCAAACTCATGGAGTATGCCGAGCCTCTGCGGGTAAAGAAGATTGTGAAAGACTTGATAGGAGTGTGGCTGTAATGGCGGATGTTGCGGCGTCTGTTCTGGCAAAATTGAAAAACAAGGCCAAGGCTTCCGGCTTCAGCACCCAAATCACAGGCGATATCAAAATAGTGCTGATACTTTTGCCAGATATTTTATTGACATCATACTGTATATTTGATTATACTGAACTTGGAACATATAGGAGTATTTCCCATGAAAAAGGAGGGCAAATGTGCAGGGAATCGATTGGAAATTGTATCAAGAGGATCCATTTTATCGCGATCTTGTAGACCGCATGTTAGAAAACGAACAAGAGGCCGCTCGCCTGCGGCAGCAGTTACGTGCGGAGCAGGCCCAGTTAGATGCAGAGGCAACCTATAGACGGCAAAGAATGCTGGGATACGCGAATCAGCTCCCTTATCGGGAGACGACTCCGGTTCGTCCAATGCAGTGGAGCGCCTCTTATCCGGCGTATCAGGACAACTTTGTCAATTACTGGTCTGCTTCCACACAATCCGCTGTGCAATCTGGTGCCCCTATGCCGAACCAGGAAGAACTCCGTCATGTGTTCCATTCTGCGGTAGATTGCACTGCGCAGTTAACCAAAGAAAACGCACCTGTTCCATCGATCATATTCGATGGATTGGGACTGCTTACTGCAGCAAATCTGTTTGAAGCGGCAAAATCAGCGCTTTCTATCATTGACACCGCGAAAAAGCTCATGTTGTGAATATGCCGCAAACCCTTTACCAACACATAGGAAGCCTGCATCATTGATCGGTGCAGGCTTCCTTTGCTGAACAGGAAAGGAAGCACCGTACTGCATCTAAGTTCGGCAATTACAGCTAAAGTATTTTCAATTCATTCATTATTAAAACTATGATAAAGATGAGGTTGACAAGAAATACATTTGTGTGTATGCTATAATTGTATCATTGATTGAAATATGATAAAATTGAAAGTCAAGTGAGGAAATTGAATGAGAGATTTCAGCTTCAAAGCAGAATATAAAAAGCTCCTGACGCCAGAGGTTGTGGCCTACCTGACGCAAATTCACGAATACAAAGGGCAGCAAAACCTTTTTATCGAGACAAAGGCGGATGAATTGTCTGATCTCTTGGAGGTTGCAAAGATACAGAGCACTGAAGCCTCCAACTGCATCGAGGGCATTGTTACAACAAACGAACGTCTGAAAAAAATCGTTCGTGAGAAGACCATCCCCCGGAACCGCAGCGAAAAAGAGATCGCCGGATACCGCGATGTACTTGCAACAATTCATGAAAGTCATGACTTTATCCCGCCAAAGCCGTCTATCATTTTGCAGCTTCATCGGGATCTGTACAAGTACAGCGGTAAGTCCATCGGCGGCAGCTTCAAAAACTCGGACAATGTGATTGCCGAGGAATTGCCGGACGGCCAGCAAATCGTTCGGTTTGAGCCTGTACCAGCATGGGAAACACCGGAGACCATTGCTGCATTGTGCAATGCTTTTGAAGCGGCAATGCAGGATGCAGAGCTTGACCCGCTGCTGCTGATTCCCATTTTTATACTGGACTTCCTCTGTATCCACCCCTTCAACGACGGCAACGGCCGCATGAGCAGGCTTCTGACGCTGCTGCTTTTATACCGTTCCGGCTATATCGTTGGCAAATATATCAGTATCGAAAAGCTGATCTCCGACACCAAGGAGACCTATTACGAAGCCCTGCAAGCCAGCTCCTATAACTGGCACGAAGGCACGAACGATTATGCACCCTTTGTCACCTATATGCTGGGCGTTCTGGTGGCGGCTTACCGGGATTTTGAAAGCCGAATTGAATTACTGACAACAAAGGGGCTTTCCAAGCCCGACCGGGTGCGGGAGATCATCAAAAACCACCTCGGAAAGATCACCAAAAGTGAAATCATGGCCGCATGCCCGGATATCAGTCAGATCACCGTCCAGCGGGCGCTGGCAGAGCTGCTGAAATCCGGCGAGATCATCAAACTCGGCGGCGGACGCTACACTTCTTATATTTGGAACAGGGAGAGAGAATAAATGATTACAGGCGAACTGAAAAATAAAATCGACGGTCTTTGGGATATTTTTGCGGCGGGCGGTCTGGTGAACCCGCTGGACGTGATCGAGCAGATCACCTATCTGATGTTCATTCACGACCTGGATGATTCGGACAATCTCCGGGCAAAAGAGGCCGCCATGCTGGGGCTGCCTTATACCAGCATCTTCACCGACGAGGTGCAGGTGGGTGAGCGCACCATCGACGGTCAGCAGCTCAAATGGAGTGTATTTCATGACTTCCCGGCGGGGAAAATGTACTCCGTCGTGCAGGAGTGGGTGTTTCCCTTTATCAAAAACCTCCACGGCGACAAAAACAGCGCCTATTCCAAATACATGGATGACGCCATTTTCAAGCTGCCCACACCGCTGCTGCTTTCCAAGGTGGTGGACTCGCTGGACGAGATTTACCGCCTGATGAGCGAATCGCAGGCGGTGGACGTGCGCGGCGACACCTACGAATATCTGCTCAGCAAAATCAGCCAGTCCGGCCTCAACGGTCAGTTCCGTACCCCGCGCCATATCATCCGCATGATGGTGGAGCTGATGGACCCGAAAGCCGATGACGTCATCTGCGACCCGGCCTGCGGCACCTCCGGTTTTCTTGTTTCGGCGGGCGAGTATCTGAAAGAAACCCGGAAAGAAGAAATCTTCTTCAACCGCCAGAAGAAAGACCATTATATGAACCATATGTTCTTCGGCTACGACATGGATCGCACCATGCTCCGGATCGGCGCGATGAACATGATGACCCACGGCATTGTGAGTCCCTTTATCGAGTATCGGGACAGCCTGTCCGACCAGAATCCGGACAAGGAGAAATACTCTCTGATTCTTGCCAACCCGCCATTCAAAGGCAGTCTGGATGCCGATACCGTGTCGGCGGATTTGCTGAAGATCTGCAAGACCAAGAAAACCGAGCTGCTGTTTCTGGCCCTGTTCCTGCGGATGCTGCGCATCGGCGGGCGCTGTGCCTGTATCGTCCCCGACGGCGTGCTGTTCGGTTCGTCCACCGCGCACAAGGCTATCCGCAAGGAGCTGGTGGACGGCAACCGGCTGGAGGCCGTGATCTCCATGCCTTCCGGCGTGTTCAAGCCCTACGCCGGCGTGTCCACTGCCATTCTGATTTTCACAAAAACCGGACACGGAGGCACGGACAATGTGTGGTTCTACGACATGACCGCTGACGGCTTTTCGCTGGACGATAAGCGCAGCCCAGTGACGGACAATGACATTCCCGATATCATTGCCCGCTTCCGCAATTTGGAGGCAGAAAAAGACCGCCGGCGCACGGAAAAATCCTTCTTCGTGCCCAAGGCGGAGATCGTGGACAACGGTTATGACCTGTCCATCAACAAGTACAAGGAAACGGAGTATAAGCCTGTGGAGTATCCGCCTACCAGTGAGATTATGGCGGAGCTGCGGAGGCTGGAGAAGGAAATTGGCGAGGAAATGAGCAAGTTGGAAGAACTGCTGGAGCAGGAATAATTCGGATTTGTGGGGATGAAGGATGAAAGTAAAACTTGACAAAGTATGCAAGCGGATATACGCTGGTGGTGATGTTCCTAAAGACAGATATTCAACAGTAATGACCTCTGAATATACGGTTCCCATATACGCCAACGCAGAAAAAGACGATGGATTATATGGATATACGGACACTGCACGAGAAAACGAGTTGAGTATTACCGTTGCAGCAAGAGGAACTATCGGATTTACAGCGATACGAAGAGAGCCGTTTCTGCCTGTAGTCAGATTGATTACAGTCGTGCCGGATGTGACAAAGGTTTCTGAACGCTATTTATACTATGCGTTGAGAAGTTGCAAGCCCACATCCAGCGGAACATCAATCCCACAGTTGACTGTACCAGATATTAAGAAAAATGAAATTGAATTGTATAGTTTACCTGTTCAAGAGAAGATTGCAGATAAATTAGATGTTGTGGTTAGAATTATTGCGCTTCGCCAGCAAGAACTCCAAAGACTAGACGACCTCGTCAAAGCCCGATTTGTCGAGATGTTTGGGAATCCGATCAACAATCCTTTTGGGTTAAGAACGAAACCAATGACTGAGATCTGCGAGATTATTGATGGAGATAGAGGAAAAAACTATCCAGCTGCAAATGATTTTTCCGACAGCGGTTACTGCCTTTTCTTGAATGCAAAAAATGTTACCTTAGACGGCTTTAACTTTGAGAATTGTATGTATATCACAAAAGAAAAAGATGAAACTTTGCGAAAGGGGCGCTTAAATAGAGGAGATGTAGTGCTTACTACTCGTGGAACAATAGGAAATCTTGCTTTATATACTGACGAAATTCCATTTGAACATATAAGAATTAATTCTGGAATGGTGATTCTGCGGATGAAGAAAGTGGTTGACGCAGTATACTTTATCGAGCATTTCAAAATGCAACTTACGGATATTAAGGAGAAAATTGCAAGTGGGTCAGCGCAGCCACAGCTACCTATTTCCACTATGAATCAGGTTCAAATACTTCTGCCAGAAATTGAACAGCAGAGAACGTTTTCTGATTTTGTCAAAAAAATCGACAAATCAAAGGCTGTTATACAGGAAGCACTGAATAATGCGCAGTTGCTGTTTGATAGTTTAATGCAGCAGTATTTAGCATAATCATTCTATCACAAATTAAAAGCTTAGTGCAGATGTACTTTTAGGAGGGTAATACAAATGGAAAAAATATTTCAAGTATTTGTAAGTTCCACATTTGAAGATTTACAAGAGGAACGCAAAGAAGTAATGCAAGCACTACTAGAACTGGACTGCATGCCAGCAGGAATGGAACTGTTCCCTGCATCCAATGAGGATCAATGGACTTTGATTAAACGAGTAATAGATGCCTGCGACTATTATCTCTTAATCGTTGGCGGCCGGTATGGGAGTACCACCGGTGAAGGGAAAAGTTATACCCAAATGGAGTTTGAATATGCACTTGCAACAGATAAGCCTATCATTTCATTTTTGCCCAAAAATCCAGAGAGCATCCCTTCTGGAAAGTGCGAAAAAGATGGAGAGAAACGGGAAAAACTTGAAGCATTCAAAGAACTTGCAAAGAAAAAGCTGGTTAAGTACTGGGAAAGTCCAGAGCAACTAGGTTCTGTTGTCTCAAGAAGCATGGTCAAGCTAATCAAAGATTTTCCGGCTGAAGGATGGGTAAGGGCAGGAAGTGCAGTAGATGAAAAATCTGTAAAAGAAATTGCAAAGCTGCAACGCGAGAACGAAAGCCTAAAAGAACAACTAAAGACTATTGCTACACAAGCACCGATAGGTACAGAAGCGCTTTCTCAGGGAAATGAGCAGGTTGAAATCAGATACTCTTTCTCTGCAGAAGATAGGCGAGGCTTTCAAGCGGCCACATGTGACAACGAAGAACCATATAGCTGGAACGATCTATTTGCTTGCATAGCGCCGAAAATGATAGATGAATGTACTGATAGTGCCTTTGAGTATGGACTGAACAAGTATATAGAAGAACACAGTAATTGGATGAGAATAAGAGAGTTTTCTGGGCTAAGAAATGCAAAGGGCTTTACAATTAGTCAAGAATCGTTTGGTATAATTAAGGTGCAATTCAGAGCATTAGGATTAATTGCATCAGGAGAAAAGAAACGCAGCGCATCTGACAAACAAAGCTATTGGAAACTAACGCCTTATGGCGACTATGTAATGACTCAGTTGCTTGCTATCAAACGTTCTGACTGCACAGGAACATCAAAGCCGTCAACCGCAGTTAAATGAAGTGCGCAAGTACCCTCTCCCAAAGGAAGAGCTGTCACGAAGTGACTGAGAGGGTTCCCTGTTGTTTGGCACCCCAATGAAAAAATACTGTTAGCAAAAAGGAGATTTTGTACATGGGCGATTATACCGTATACATTGACGAAGCCGGAGATTTGGGAATAGGAAAGGGTACGCGATGGTTTGTTTTAAGTGCGGTTCTTGTTCATAAACCTTCGGAACCTCAGATTCGGCTGAAGATGGAACAAATTCGGAATAGGCTTAATGTTAAGGAAATACATTTGAGAAAAATTCAAGATTTCTATAAACGAGGCTTGATTGTGCGAGAACTAAATCAAATGGATTTTGTGTACATGAACATTTTGGTTGACACAAATAAATTTGATGTTTCTAAAATTCCAAATTCTATCATTGCGTACAACTATGTATGTAAATATTTGTTACAGCGAGTATCGTGGTTTTTAGAGGCTCAAAACGCAGTTGCCGACATTGTTTTGTCCGCCCGCGGTACATCTAGAGATGGAGAGCTTATTGCGTACATCAAAGAAAAACTCTTACCATATTCTGGGAATGGGATTAATCCTGCCGCGTTCAATAAAGTATCTGCCAAAACTGCGGCAACATGGGACATGTTGCAACTGGCCGACGTATGCGCAACAACCATGTTTCTAACGTATGAAGTGAATGGATATGGTTTCTCAACGCCCTGTTTTTCCCAAGCGATGGCAGATCATCTCTATTCCAATAATAAGGTCGATAGTTATGGCATCAAGTTCTTTACCCAAGATATGAAGCCGGATATTAATGAGCTGCGTTCCTCTCGAATATGCGCAAAAAAAGAAAGAACCCCCGGCGCGACTACCACATGACATGCATGCTGGTGAAACACCCTCGCGTTAATCCGGCGACGTTCTTTCCACTTACAGTATACGCGCTAACGTCCGTTTTGTCAAGTTCATTCACAAAACATTCATTTTTGTAGTGTGGAGATACTATTTTATGACTAACTTTGACTCTCTTCTATCCGAAAAAGACTTCACATCTTTCGCCTCCGTAGCCGTCTCCGCCGAGCGAATTCTACATATTGACCCCTCCGCCTGCGTGCAGAACTGCCGCAGGGCGATGGAGTTTGCCGTGAAGTGGATGTACTCTGTGGACAAGGGGCTGGTCATGCCTTATCAGGACTCTCTGGTGAGCCTCATGAATACCGAGGGCTTCCGGGACATCGTGGGCGCGGACATCTGGCGGCGGATGGATCTGATCCGCCGTATGGGCAACAACGCCGCCCACACCGGCAGGAAAATCACCGAGGAGCAGGCGGTGCTGTGTCTGGAGAACCTGTATGTCTTTCTGGACTTTGTGGCGTACTGCTATGGTGAGGACTACACCGAGGGACATTTTGACCGCAGCCTGCTGCAGCAGCCCGCCGCGCCTGCTCCGCGAGGGGATAAGGGAGCAGCCGACATTGATCTTGCCGCGCTGATGGCTGAGAATGCTGCGCTGAAGGAGGAACTCACTGCCCGCCGTGCCGAGCAGCAGCAGACCTATGTGCCCAAGCCCCTCGACCTGTCCGAATACAAGACCCGCAAGCTGTATATCGACACCATGCTGGAAGACGCAGGCTGGACGGAGGGCAAGGACTGGCTGAATGAAGTCGAGCTGCCCGGTATGCCCAATAAGTCCGAGGTAGGTTATGCGGACTATGTGCTCTACGGTGACGACGGCCGCCCGTTGGCTGTGATCGAAGCCAAGCGCACCTGTGTGGATGCGGTCAAAGGCCGCCAGCAGGCAAAGCTCTACGCCGACCTGTTGGAGAAAAAGTATCACCGCCGCCCGGTCATCTTCCTGACCAACGGCTTTGAAACCCACATCACGGACAATCTGTACCCTGAGCGCAAATGTGCAGCTATTTACTCCAAGCGCGATCTGGAGAAGCTCTTCAATCTTCAAACCATGCGGACGAGTCTCAAAAATATCATGGTGAACCGCAATATTGCCGGGCGCTACTATCAGGAGGGGGCAATTAAGGCAGCCTGCGATGCCTTTGCCCGGAATCGCCGCAAGGCGCTGCTGGTCATGGCTACCGGCTCCGGCAAGACGAGGACGGTCATTGCCCTGTGCGACGTGCTGCTTCAGCATGGCTGGGTGAAAAACATCCTGTTTCTTGCTGATCGCAACAGTCTGGTCACGCAGGCAAAGCGCAGCTTTGTGAATCTGCTGCCCAATCTCTCCGTTACTAACCTCTGCGAAGAGAAGGATAACTACACCGCTCACTGCGTCTTTTCGACCTATCAGACCATGTACAATGTCATTGACAGCGTGCAGGATGAGGACGGCAAGCTCTTTACCTGCGGACACTTTGACCTGGTGATCTGTGACGAAGCCCACCGCTCGGTGTATAACAAATACCGGGATATTTTCAACTATTTCGACGCGCCGCTGGTTGGACTGACGGCCACCCCCAAGGACGAGATCGACAAGAATACCTATGAGATATTTGAGCTGGAAAACAGCGTCCCCACCTATGGCTATGAACTGGCGCAGGCGGTGAAGGACGGGTATCTGGTGGATTTCCTGTCGGTAGAGACGAAGCTGAAATTTATTGAACAGGGCATCGTCTACGACGAGCTTTCCGACGAGGACAAGCAAATCTATGAGGACACCTTTGAGGATGAAAACGGAGAATTACCGGAGCGCATTGCGTCCTCGGCGCTGAACGAATGGATTTTCAATGAAGACACCATCCGACAGGTACTGAATACGCTGATGACCCACGGCCTGACCATCGACTACGGCAGCAAGCTGGGCAAGACCATCATTTTTGCAAAAAACCACACCCATGCAGAGAAAATCTTCGGGGTTTTCAATCAGGAATACCCACACCTTCCCGGCTTTGCCAAGGTCATCGACAATTACATGACCTATGCGCAAAGCGCCATCGACGAATTTTCTGACCCGAAGAAACTGCCTCAAATCGCCATTTCCGTGGATATGCTGGACACCGGCATTGACGTGCCGGAGGTGCTGAATCTGGTGTTCTTCAAAAAGGTCATGAGCAAGGCAAAATTCTGGCAGATGATCGGACGCGGCACCCGTCTGTGTCCGGGGCTGATGGATGGTAAGGATAAGGACAAGTTCTATATTTTTGACTTCTGCGGCAATTTTGAGTTCTTCCGCATGAACAAGGGCAGACCTACTGCCAATATGATTGCCCTGCAAGGCGCGATCTTCCATCTGAAAGCTCAAATTGCCTTCAAATTGCAGGACTTGGCGTATCAGACAACGGATCTGATTGCCTTCCGCAAGACACTGGTGGATGACATGGTACGCAAGGTGCGGGAACTGAACAAAGAGAACTTTGCCGTCCGCCAGCATTTGAAATATGTAGAGCGATATGCCGAACCGGACAGCTACAACGCCCTGACCTATGAGGATACCTTAATTATGGGGCAGGAGCTTGCGCCGCTTATTACACCGGATGAGGATGATGCCAAGGCGCTGCGGTTCGATGCGCTGCTATACGGCATCGAGCTTGCGTACCTGGCGGGAAAGAAGTACGGCAAGGCGCGGAGTGATCTGTTTAAAAAGGTCTCCGCCGTCGCGTCTGTGGCAAATATTCCGGAAATCATGGTGCAGGCGGAACTGATCAACAAGATCCTGCACACAGATTATGTGGAGACTGCCGGAATCTGTGAATTTGAGCATATCCGGGAGAATCTGCGCGACCTTATTAAGTATATTCCGATTGGTAAGGCGCACTATGATACAAATTTTGATGACGAAATTCTGTCTGTAGACTGGAAAGAATCTGAGCTGGAGAACGACGATCTGAAGAACTACAAGGCCAAGGCGGAGTTCTACGTGCGTCAGCACATGAATGACGCCGTTATTGCCAAACTAAAGGGTAATGTCCCTTTGACAGTGGAAGATGTGCAGGCGCTGGAAAAAGCACTCTGGGGCGAAGTCGGTACGAAACAGGATTATGAGACAGCGTTCGGCCAGAAGCCGCTGGGCGAGTTCGTGCGGGAAATTGTCGGACTTGATATGAACGCAGCAAAGGAGGCATTTGCGCAGTACCTGAATGATACGACCCTTGATAGCAGGCAGATTTACTTTGTGAATCAAATCGTGGAGTACATCGTCCATAACGGCATGATGAAAGACCTGTCCGTTTTGCAGGAAGCGCCGTTTACCGACTACGGCAGCATCGTGGAAGTGTTCACAGACCTGTCTGTGTGGGCAGGCATTCGACAGGTGATTGAGAGGGTCAATGCGAACGCTGCGGCATAAATGTATTTACAAATTACAAACTCGGCATCTGGCATCCCGAAGCATTTGGTGTAGAATAAGACAACATGTGTTGCCCTTGCTTACACAGAGAGGACGGCCCGAAACTATTGCAATGCAATGGGTTCGGGCCGTCCGTTTACATGATTCATTCCTCTCGGATACCGACAGTGTTCGGGTCGGGCGGAAACAGCCATCTAGCGTCAAGCGGAAATCACCAATTCTGGCCAAGAAATCGCCAACAACCCAGATATGTATATCAGATTTTTACGGAGTAGGCTTCTCGGAGGAATCCGGAGCTTTCACCCTGCTGGTTTGCAGAGCCACAGTTTCCAGCTTCTTTCCTCGGAAACTCTCGCCCTTAATGGTGAACACTGTAGCATCATCAAAGATCCTGTCCCGAGCACACAGCAAGGCATCGTCCTCATTGAAGTTGCCTCTCCAGTGCGAGGGATGCTTGTTGCTGGTAAATACAATATTGAAGTTGCCTTCCTTGTTGTACCTCCGGTCAATTAGGTCAAAGAACAGGCGGGTGTTTTCCTTGTCAAACTCGCAATGTCCCACTTCGTCAATAATCAGACAGGATGGGCGTACTAAACCATTGAGCACAGAGGCCTCTTTCCCAGCCCGTCTGGCGGCAGTGAACTTGTCCTGTAACTCAGACATCTTAATGAAATAGGTCTTATACTAAAATCTAGTAAAACACTTTACCCATCTTACCAGATATGCTATACTGTATCTGGGTGATGAATAATGGCATCGAACTATAAATTCAGCAATGAGGAAATGGCCGCAATAAAGGCAGCACGCAGAGAGACAAAGGACAAACGTGCGGATGCAAGATTGAAAGCACTTGAACTGCGAGCAGAGGGTATGGAACTCAGTGAGGTTTCGCAGGCAACGGGCTTCCATGCAGCCTATGTGAGCCAACTGGTGGCGAAATATCGGGATCATGGACTGGAAGCAATCTCCGGGAATCATTATGGCGGTAATCACCGTAATATGAGCTTTGAGGAAGAAGCTGCGATACTTGCCCCTTTTAAGGCCAGGGCCGAGAAAGGTGAGCTTGTGGAAATCAGCGAAATTGAGACGGCATACCAACAGGCGGTAGGCCACTCTATTGGCACCAGTCAGATTTACTACGTTCTGCACCGACATGGCTGGAGAAAGGTCATGCCCCGTAGTAGGCACCCTAAAAAGGCAAGCGAGGAGGTCATTGAGACCTCAAAAAATTAAGGCAGCACCGCACAATTCGGCAAGGAGTCTCAGGCAGGATTTTTGTTCCAATTCAAAGTTCCGAAAATGGAGGAATACTGTATGTATTTCCCATTTTCGGAACTGCGGAAGTGGAGCAAAAAGACGGCTGAGACTCGCAGACGAAATTGTGCGGTGTTGCCTTAAAACCACCATCGGTGAACTGAAAAATCTCCACAGGGGCTGTGGAAAAGTGCGCCTTATGTTCCAGGATGAGGCAGGCTTCGGCCGCATCAACCATCCCAAGTACTGCTGGCGCGAAAAAGGCATCCGACCATGCGTTCCATGTCACCATATTCGGGAATACCGGTATGCCTATGATGCGGTCGAGCCGCTGACTGGGGAATCCTGTTTTCTTGTCATGCCCTATTGCAATACTGCGTGCATGAATCTGTTTCTGCGGGAATTATCCAAACAATTTCCGCAGGATACCATTCTGATGTGCTGCGATGGAGCTGCATGGCACAAATCGGGAACACTGGAAGTGCCTGAGAATATTGTACTTTTCCATATCCCTCCATACACACCAGAGATGAATCCGATAGA
>ENA-OZEQ01000321-OZEQ01000321.1-human-gut-metagenome-genome-assembly--contig:-NODE-321-length-12317-cov-5.094030_pt1 | contig 12317 bp, 8 predicted proteins | sample MGYA00245070_ERZ653613 | MGnify/ENA primary metagenome ERZ653613 (study PRJEB26926, sample SAMN06164975) | human gut metagenome | biome: ENVO:00009003; feature: ENVO:2100002; material: ENVO:00002003... | reverse complement strand
CTTCTAGCTTCGTCGGCAGCGTCAGATGTGTATAAGAGACAGGAAATAGCCCGACGTGAGGACTTCCGGGGTGTGACCACCTTCACCATCGACCCCAAGGATGCCAAGGACTTCGACGACGCCCTCTCCATCCGCAAACTGAAAGGGGGACTTTGGGAAGTAGGCGTACACATTGCCGACGTGACCCACTACGTGAAAGAGGGCGGCATCATAGACAAGGAAGCCGAGAAGCGTGCCACATCCGTCTACCTCGTAGACCGCACCATCCCAATGCTCCCCGAACGGTTGTGTAATTTCATCTGTTCACTCCGCCCCGACGAAGAGAAGCTTGCCTACTCCGTCATCTTTGAAATGACGGAAAAAGGCGAAGTGAAGAACTCACGCGTGGTACATACCGTCATCAAGAGCGACCGCCGCTTCACCTACGAAGAAGCCCAGGAGATTATAGAAACCGGCAAAGGAGACTTCCAGGAAGAGGTGCTCCAACTGGATAAGCTTGCCAAAATACTGCGTGAGAACCGCTTTAAGGCAGGAGCCATCAACTTCGACCGCTACGAAGTGAAGTTCGAAATTGACGAGAAGGGCAAACCCGTCAGCGTCTACTTCAAGGAGTCGAAAGATGCCAACAAGCTGATAGAGGAGTTCATGCTGCTTGCCAACCGCACCGTAGCCGAAAAGATAGGCCGCGTGCCCAAAGGCAAGAAAGCCAAAGTGTTGCCATACCGTATTCACGACCTCCCCGACCCGGAGAAGCTGGACAACCTGGCACAGTTCATCGCCCGTTTCGGCTACAAGCTGCGTACCAGCGGTACAAAGACCGACATCTCCAAGTCCATCAACCACCTGCTGGACGACATCCAGGGCAAGAAGGAGGAGAACTTGATTGAAACCGTCTCCATCCGCGCCATGCAGAAGGCACGCTACTCCGTGCATAACGTGGGGCACTATGGTTTGGCTTTCGATTACTATACCCATTTCACCTCGCCCATCCGCCGCTATCCGGATATGATGGTACACCGTCTGCTCACCAAGTACTTGGACCAGGGAGGCCGCACCGTGTCCGAACAGAAATACGAAGCCCTCTGCGAACACAGCAGCAGCATGGAGCAGATAGCCTCCAACGCGGAACGCGCCTCCATCAAGTACAAGCAAGTAGAATTCATGACCGAACGCCTGGGACAGACCTTCGACGGCGTCATCTCCGGCGTAACGGAATGGGGACTCTACGTGGAGCTGAATGAGAACAAGTGCGAAGGCATGATTCCCATCCGCGACCTCGACGATGACTATTACGAATTCGATGAAAAGAACTACTGCCTGCGCGGACGCCGCAAAAATAAAATTTATAGTCTGGGAGATGCCATTACCATTAAGGTGGCACGCGCTAACTTGGAAAAGAAGCAGCTGGACTTTGCACTGGTGTAACCTCACCCCCGACCCCTCTCCGAAAGAGAGGGGAGAGGAGAGCAATGAATTGAAAACTTGCGAAACTTGAGTGAAGTGAAATAAAGAATAACCCTACAATATTAAATATCCCCACTTCCCCACTCCCCTCTCTTTCGGAGAGGGGCCGGGGGTGAGGCTTTGCACATGAAGACAATTACTATTACAGACCCTACACAGATTGAGGAAATTATCCGTAAATGCCCATACTGCATAGTGGGCATCACAGACCTTGAAGGAAACCCATATGCGGTTCCCATGAACTTTGCCTATCAAGACGGGGTAATATACTTGCATTCCGGCCCGGAAGGCAGTAAAGTGGAGATGGTAACAAAGCACCCGCAAGTTTGCATCACCTTCTGCGAAGGACACGAGCTGGTTTATATGCACCGGCAAGTGGCATGCAGCTACAGCATGAAGTCGCGCAGTGTTATCTGTCGTGGGAAAGTACACTTCGTGGAAGACATGGAAGAGAAGCGACGCGTACTCGACATGCTGATGAAGCAATATACGGAAAATGAATGCAAATATGCCGAACCCGCCGTACGCAATGTCAAGATATGGGAAGTGAAAGTAGAGAAAATAAGCTGCCGGTCATTCGGGTTAAGACCAAGCGAACTATAAATACCATCTGCCGGTCACCTGCTCCACATTGATGGAGCGGATAACCGGCAGAAATATTTACTTTTACAACGGATATTCCTCAAATGCATACAACAGCGTCGAAAGATACCGTTCTCCCGTATCGGGCAGCAGCGCTACAATCGTCTTTCCTTCATTCTCGGGCAACCGTGCCAAGCGGGTAGCTGCAGCAACGGCAGCTCCCGAAGAGATGCCGACCAACAATCCCTCATACTTCGCCAGTTCGCGGCCCGTACGTATGGCGTCATCATTGGATACCTGCAGAACTTCGTCTATTACGGCACTGTTATAGTTCTTTGGCACAAATCCGGCACCGATACCTTGTATTTTATGGGGACCGGGCTTCCCACCGGAAAGTACGGGAGAATCTTCGGGCTCCACAGCCACAATCTTTACCTTCGGGTTATTGGCTTTCAAGGCTGCACCCACACCACTCACTGTGCCTCCCGTCCCTACACCGGCCACGAAAATATCCACCCGGCCGTCTGTATCACGCCAGATTTCTTGTCCGGTAGTACGCTCGTGCATTGCCGGATTGGCAGGATTGTCAAATTGCTGTAGAATCAGCGAGCCGGGGTTGGCGGCTTTCAGTTCTTCGGCACGGGCTATTGCGCCTTTCATACCGTCGGCACCCGAAGTCAGTACCAGTTCCGCACCAAGGGCTTTCAAGAGGTTGCGGCGTTCCAAACTCATCGTGTCGGGCATCGTCAGTATCAGCTTGTAACCTTTGGCGGCGGCCACAAAAGCCAGCCCTACGCCCGTATTCCCACTGGTAGGTTCGATGATGGTGGCACCAGGCTTCAACAGCCCTTTTGCCTCGGCATCTTCTATCATGGCAAGCGCCACGCGGTCCTTCACACTGCCGGCAGGGTTAAAATATTCCAATTTGGCAATAACACGGGCTTTCAGACCCTTATTCTTGTTATAATTATTCAACTCCAGCAAGGGAGTGTTGCCTACCAGGTCGGTAAGGCGTTCTGCTATCTTCTTCATAATCCAACTGTTTTTAAATTCCTCATTCCCCTAAGGGAAAAGACTAACAATCCGGAGTGGAACGAGGTATGTTATTTCTTACAAGACAAAAGTAGCGCAAAATTGGTTCGTAGAAAATACCACAAATATGGTAAATACGTACTATAAATGAGGGATATGTAGGATATTTGACGAGTATTTCCTATCTTTGTTGCCACTTTTAAACTTAAGGATATCATAATGAGTCCACTCAACTTTACCCACATTTTGACACAAGCAGTCGATGAGCTATCGGAAAGCGAATCATACAAAGGACTGTTTCACCAGCATACGGACGGCAACCCGCTGCCTTCGGCAAAAGTGCTGCGCGACATCATCGAACTGGCGCGAGCCATCATCTTCCCCGGATATTTCGGAAATTCTACGGTCAACAGCCGTACGGTGACTTACCATATCGGTGTCAATGTCGAACGCTTGTTCGACCTGCTGACCGAGCAAATCCTTGCCGGCCTCTGCTTTGCAGGCGACGGCGAATGCAACTGTTGTACCGAGCTCCAACGGGAAGAAGCCGCCTTATTGGCTGCCAAGTTCATCAGCAACCTGCCGGCAATGAGACGTACACTCGCCACAGATGTGGAAGCCGCCTACAACGGTGACCCCGCCGCACAGTCGTTCGGCGAAGTCATCAGCTGCTATCCGGCCATCCGCGCCATCAGCAACTACCGCATCGCACACGAGTTGCTCAAGTTGGGTGTTCCCCTCATTCCCCGCATCATCACCGAGATGGCGCACAGTGAAACGGGAATCGATATCCATCCAGGAGCGGAAATAGGTGGTTATTTTACCATCGACCACGGTACGGGTGTGGTAATCGGCGAGACCTGCATCATCGGCAACAACGTGAAGCTGTACCAGGGTGTGACCCTCGGTGCCAAGAGCTTCCCGCTAGACGAAGACGGCAAGCCCATCAAGGGTATTCCCCGCCATCCCATTCTGGAAGACAATGTGATAGTCTATTCCAACGCCACCATATTGGGACGCATCACCATCGGACAAGGAGCCACCGTAGGCGGCAATATCTGGGTGACAGAAGATGTTCCCGCAGGAGCAAGGATTGTACAGACAAAGGCCAAGAAGTAAGTCACAAACAACCAATAAACAATTAAAATCGTAAATAACTCAAATCAGCAGTTCAAGTAGTTAAATGGTTATCAGCCACTAATGAGAGAAACGAGTGACAACTACCCAGATTGCCGATTCACATAAAGTAAATGCATAGATGAGCGAACAATCTTTTGAAATGATTGCCAAAACCTTCCAAGGACTGGAAGAGGTACTGGCACAAGAGCTGACTGCACTGGGCGCCAACGAAATAGAAATAGGCCGCCGCATGGTATCTTTCAGTGGTGATAAGGAAATGATGTACAAGGCAAACTTCTGCCTGCGTACAGCCATCCGGATACTGAAACCCATCAAACACTTCACAGCCAAGGATGCCGACGAGGTTTACGAACAGATTAAAGCCATCCGATGGGAAGACTATCTGGATACGGACAAGACCTTTGCCGTGGACGCGGTTGTATTCAGTGAAGAGTTCCGTCATTCCAAGTTCGTTTCCTACAAGGTGAAGGATGCCATCGTGGACTATTTCCGCGAGAAGACCGGCGAACGTCCCGGCGTGCGTGTCAACAAACCGGACGTGCTGCTGAACATACACATTGCCGAAACCAAATGTACGCTGTCTCTCGACTCCAGCGGCGAATCGCTGCACCGCCGCGGTTATCGCCAGGAAGCAGTAGAGGCCCCGCTGAATGAGGTGCTGGCCGCCGGCATGATATTGATGACCGGCTGGCGTGGCGAATGCGACCTGATAGACCCGATGTGTGGTTCGGGAACCATTCCCATCGAAGCGGCGCTGATTGCACGCAACATCGCTCCGGGCGTATTCCGCAAGGAGTTCGCTTTCGAGAAGTGGGTGGATTTTGACCAGGAGCTGTTCGACACGATATACAATGACGACAGCCAGGAACGTGAATTTACGCATAAGATATACGGTTACGACAACAGCCCGAAGGCAAACGAAATTGCCACACACAATATAAAGGCTGCCGGCGTAAGCAAGGACGTGGTATTGAAGCTGCAACCTTTCCAGCAATTCGAGCAACCTGCGGAGAAATCCATCATCATCACCAATCCTCCCTACGGTGAGCGTATCTCTACCAACGACCTGCTGGGCCTTTACTCCATGATTGGCGAGCGTCTGAAACATGCCTTTACGGGCAACACCGCATGGATTCTTTCTTACCGGGAAGAGTGCTTCGACCAAATCGGGCTAAAAGCCACCTCCAAGATACCTTTATTCAATGGTGCGCTGGAATGCGAATTCCGCCAGTACGAAATCTTCGATGGAAAGTACAAGGAATTTCGTGCCGAAGGCGAGGAGTTGAGCAAGGAGCGCAAAGAATTTCGTCCGGCTTCTGGGGAACGGAAAGAGTTCAAACCCGGAGAAAGACGCGAATTCCGTCCCCGATTCAGCGGAGAGAGACGTGAATTCGGTGGCGAAAGACGCGAATTCAACGGTGAACGCAGACCAAGAGAATTCAAGGACAGCGAAAAGCGCGAATTACGTCCGCGTGAAAGAAGAGAGTTCAAAGACGGGGAAAAACGGGAGTTCAGACCGAGGGAAAGACGTGAATTCGGTGGAGAACGCAGAACAAGGTCGGGTGAGTCTTACCCGGAAAGCAAAAGAAGAGAGGCGGGAAAGAAGGAAGAAGAATAACACGAACAATGACAAGGAGAATGAATGCAAAGAAAATAAGTAAGAGCATTCTTGCACTGCTGATAACAGTACCTGCTCTGCTTGCAACAAACGCTATGGCACAAGAACTAAAAAAGCCGACCCTGGAAGATCTGATTCCCGGAGGTGAGACCTACCACAAACCGGAAAACAAATCGTACCAGTGGTGGGGCGATGCCGCTTGTCTGGAACTTGGCATCGACAATATAGAAGGTACATGGGCTGTCAAAGGATTAGGTGCCAAGCCCGGAGAGAAATTCACTGCCATCACATTGGAAGAAGCCAACGCGCTGCTGGAAGAAAAAGGACTTGGAAAACTGCGTCACTTTCATGCTGCAAAGGCTGTCAACGTACCCCGAGGCGTCAATCTGGGTATTCAAGTCCAAATAGACCCACTCCTGCTGCTGAACACCGGCAAGTACCGTGCCCTCGTCGACTGGAAGAAGAAAAAAGTCATCTGGAGCCAGCCTTGCCCCGCCCAAGCCGCAAATGAGGATTGGAACGAGGTAAGCCGCCATTTGGCTTATACTATCGGCAATAATCTCTATGTGATGACCGGTGACGGGCAAACCCTGAAAGTCACCAACGAACCGGAAGGTATCGTCTGCGGACAAAGTGTGCACCGCAATGAATTCGGCATTTCAAAAGGCACTTTCTGGAATCCTGCCGGGGACCTGCTGGCCTTTTATCGAATGAACGAAAGCATGGTCACCCCCTATCCATTGGTTGACATCACGACAAGAATAGCACTGGTGGATAAAATACGCTACCCCATGGCCGGCATGCTCAGCCATCAGGTAAAGGTAGGTATCTACAATCCGGCTACTCAAAAGACCATCTACCTGGACATGGGCGACCCAAAAGACCGCTACTTCACCAACATCACCTGGGCACCGGATGGTAAAAGCCTCTATCTGATAGAGCTAAACCGAGACCAAAACCACTCCAAACTGTGCCGGTACGATGCGGAAAGCGGAAAGCTGCAACAAGTGCTCATCGAAGAGAGACATCCCAAATATGTGGAGCCGCAATCTCCCATTCTATTCCTGCCATGGGACAGCCACAAGTTCATCTATCAAAGCCAGCGTGACGGCTTCAACCATCTATACCTATACAATACGGAAGGGGAACTGCTGAAGCAACTCACCTCCGGCCCCTGGCTTGTACAAGACATCGTAGGTTTTAACCGGAACACGAAAGAGCTCATCATCAAGAGTACGGAAATCTCTCCTTTGCAGAGCAACCTTTACGCTGTCAACCTGAAGAATGGCAAACGCAGCTTGATAGGAGACCCAACCGGCATGCACTCGGCACAAATCTCCGGTTTCATGGGAACTTACCTCATCGACAATGCCTCTTCGCCCACTTGCCCCCGTATCATAAAACTGATGTCCACCAACCCGAAAAAACAACGGGAACACACACTGCTGACAGCCAAGAACCCCTACGAAGGCTTTGAAATGCCCAGCATAGAAGTAGGCACCATCAAAGCCGCCGACGGCAAGACAGACTTATACTACCGCCTGATAAAGCCTACCGACTTCGACCCGGCAAAGAAGTATCCCGCCATCGTCTACGTATACGGCGGCCCGCACGCCCAGATGATAACGAACGGCTGGATGAACGATGCCCGCGGCTGGGACATCTACATGGCAAACAAAGGCTACATCATGTTCAGCCTCGACAACCGTGGCAGCAGCAACCGTGGACTGGAGTTTGAAAACGCCACCTTCCGCCAGCTGGGCATCGAAGAGGGCAAAGACCAGGTGAAGGGCGTAGAATTCCTGAAAAGCCAGCCTTATGTGGACGGAGAGCGTATCGGCGTGCACGGCTGGAGCTTCGGAGGACACATGACTACGGCGCTGATGCTGCGCTATCCCGAAATTTTCAAGGTAGGCGTTGCCGGCGGACCGGTTATCGACTGGGGATACTACGAGATAATGTACGGTGAGCGCTATATGGACACTCCGCAAGCGAACCCGGAAGGCTACAAGCAGACAAATCTGAAAAACCTTGCCGGTAACTTGAAAGGACATCTGCTCATCATACACGACGACCACGACGACACCTGCGTGCCGCAGCACACCCTTTCATTCATGAAGGCGTGCGTGGATGCCCGTACCTATCCCGATTTGTTTATCTATCCCACGCACAAGCACAACGTCCTGGGACGCGACCGTGTGCATCTGCACGAGAAGATAACAAGATATTTTGAAGAATATCTTTAATGTACAATGTACCGTACAATTTGCTATGCAGTGCGGGCGTGCAAATAGGGAGTAGATGGTAGAAGAAAGAAGAGAATAAAAGAGAGAATAAATCATTAAGTATAACAATCTGTACAACTTACCTGATGCCCCACAGCACAGACAAATTGTACATTGTAAATTGTAAATGAACCCATGAAAGTATTATTATTAGGCTCCGGTGGCCGTGAACACGCTCTGGCATGGAAGATTGCCCAAAGCCCGAAAGTAGAGAAACTATATATTGCGCCCGGCAATGCAGGTACAAGCGAAGCAGGCGAGAATGTGAACCTGAAGGCGACAGACTTTCCCGCACTCAAGGCCTTTGCCCTTGAGAAAGAAATCGACATGATTGTTGTGGGTCCCGAAGACCCGTTGGTACAAGGCATCTTCGACAGCTTCAAGGAAGACCCTGCCACCTGCCATATCGACATCATCGGCCCCACCGCCAAAGGTGCCACACTGGAAGGTAGCAAGGAATTTGCCAAAGGCTTCATGATGCGCCACAACATCCCCACTGCCCGCTACAAGAGCATCACCGCCGACAACTTGCAGGAGGGACTCGACTTCCTCGCTTCCCTCGAAGCGCCTTACGTACTGAAGGCCGACGGACTGTGTGCAGGCAAGGGCGTGCTGATTCTCCCCACACTGGAAGAAGCTCAGAAAGAGCTGAAGGAAATGCTGGACGGCATGTTCGGCGATGCCAGCGCCACGGTAGTCATTGAAGAGTTCCTCAGCGGCATCGAATGTTCCGTATTCGTGATGACAGACGGCCGCCACTATAAGGTATTGCCCGTAGCCAAAGATTACAAGCGTATCGGCGAAGGCGACAAAGGCCTCAACACCGGCGGTATGGGCAGCGTTACTCCCGTACCTTTTGCCGACGAAACATTTATGGAAAAAGTACGCACCCGCATCATCGAACCTACCGTAAACGGTCTGCTGGAAGAAGAAATCGGCTACCAAGGCTTCATCTTCCTGGGACTTATCAACGTGAAGGGCGAACCGATGGTAATTGAATACAACGTCCGCATGGGCGACCCCGAAACCGAAAGTGTAATGCTGCGTATCAAGAGCGACCTGGTAGACCTACTCGAAGGCGTTGCCCAGGGCGACCTCGACCAGCGTACACTGGAATTCGACTCACGCACAGCCGCTTGCGTCATGCTGGTAAGCGGAGGATATCCGGAAGCCTACGAAAAGGGCAAGGTGATGACCGGATTCGAGAAGGCTGCCGAAACGGACAGCATCCTCTTCCATGCCGGAACAGCCACCAAAGACGGACAGACCGTAACTGCCGGTGGCCGTGTCATCGCCGTCTGCTCCTATGGTGAAACAAAGGAAGAAGCCTTGCAGAAGAGCTACCGCGTGGCCGACATGATAAACTTCGAGAAGAAATATTTCCGTCGCGACATCGGATTTGACTTATAAATGAGAACGAAGAGATTCCAGAACCGGATAACGGCAGGGCGGTTCACACTACCCACCGCTATCCTGATTTCAGTATCCTGCTGGATACTGACCGCTGTTCTGTTGCCCGAGACGGAGACACAGCAAAGCGGATATTCCCTTTGGGAAACATTCTGCGACTTCTGCATCCCCACCTGGGCAAACCGTCTCTTCAGCTTTATTCTGTATGCCGTCATCGGGTACTTCCTAATACAGCTCAACAATACGTTCGCCATCATCCGGATGCGGGCATCGGTACAGACTTCTGTCTACTTCCTGCTGATATCCGTCTGCCCCAGCCTGCACATGCTGTATGCGGGAGACTTGGCAGCCGCCTCCTTCCTGGTGGCACTGTTTTTCCTCTTCAAGAGCTACCAGCAGGCACGGCCCACAGGCAGTCTCTTCCACGCCTTTGTCTTCATCGGACTGGGCAGCCTGCTTTTTCCGCAGCTCATGCTGTTTGCCCCCATCTTCTGGATAGGTGCCTACAACTTCCAGTCTCTCCAACCCAAAAGTTTCTTCGCTTCCTTGGTAGGATGGAGCGTACCCTACTGGCTGTTGCTGGGACACGCCCTCTACTACGGGCAAATGGAACTCTTCTGCCAGCCCTTCCGCGAGCTGGTGACCTTCGCTCCCACCCGGTTCGACTATCAGCCGTGGGAACTCGCCACCCTCGGGTATCTCCTTGTTCTGTTCATCGTCAGCGCGGCACACTGTCTCATTGCCGGCTATGAAGACAAGATACGCACCCGAAGCTATCTACACTTCCTCATCCTGCTGAATTTCTGCATCTTTGTCTATATCGGACTGCAACCGGTATTGAGTGTCCACCTGATGTCCTTCCTGCTCATCGGTGTCAGCATCCTGGCGGGACACTTGTTTGTACTGACAAATAGCCGCAGTTCCAATATATTCTTCATTTGTGCATTTATCGGATTATTCATTCTATTAGGATTCAACATATGGACGCTTTTGTAGATACACTCGTACAGCTGCTGATTGACTGGGGATATGTCGGTCTGTTCATCTCTGCCCTATTGGCAGGAAGCATCATTCCGTTCAGTTCCGAGATAGTGATGGTAGCACTGGTCAAGGTCGGTCTAAGCCCGGCACTGTGCGTACTCTCCGCCACCTTGGGAAATACGCTGGGAGGCATGACGTGCTACTACATGGGACGTCTGGGACGTATAGACTGGATTGAGAAATATTTCAAGGTAAAAAGGGAAAAGATAGAACGGATGCAGCATTTCCTCCAAGGGAAAGGGGCACTGATGGCTTTCTTCGCCTTTCTGCCTTTTGTGGGAGAGGCCATAGCCATTGCACTGGGCTTCATGCGCAGTAATCTGATGCTGACCACCACGTCCATGTTTGCAGGGAAACTGGTGCGCTACATAGCTATGCTGTGGGCACTGCAAGGAGCCATTTCGATGATGAATTATTGACATGTAGTGAGTTTGAGCAATAGATGTATAGATACAACGCGTTGGATGTATAGATGCAACGTGCTGGATGTATAGATGCAGCACGCTGGATATATAGGCGCAACAACACGCTGAATCACAGATAATTAAACTAAATAAAAACATTCAACAAAAGCAGAAGTGATGCAACGAATCATAGAGAAGACGGAAGACGGAAGTGCGACACTGTTTGTACCGGAACTGAATGAACATTATCATTCGGTAAAGGGGGCACGTACAGAATCACAGCACATCTTCATCGACATGGGACTGAAAGCATCCGCTACTGCCCGCCCGCATATCCTTGAAATCGGTTTCGGCACCGGACTGAATGCCCTGCTTACACTGGAAACTGCCGAAAAGGAAAAGAGACCTGTGCACTATACCGGTATCGAACTCTATCCGCTTGCATGGCCGGAGGTGGATGCGCTAAAATATAGCGACAATCCTCTGTTCGAGGAACTGCATCGGGCTGCGTGGGAAGAAGAAGTTGCCATAACTCCTTATTTCACACTGAGAAAAGTGCGGGCAGATGTCGAAACAATAAGCATTGACAGTTTGTTAATGATTAATAAATCTCCGTTCGATGTTGTCTACTTCGATGCCTTTGCACCCGAAAAGCAACCGGGAATGTGGGAGGAAAAAGTCTTCCGGAATATCCATGCCGCCATGAGCACTGATGGCGTGCTGACCACCTACTGCGCCAAAGGAGTAGTACGCCGCATGCTGCAAGCCGTAGGATTCAAGGTAGAGCGTCTCCCAGGTCCCCCCGGAGGGAAACGGGAGATACTGAGGGGAAGGAAAGAGGAAGTGATAAATGGATAAGGAATAGTTGATAATGAATAGTTGATGCCCCCTGCCACAGCGCAGCCAAATTGTAAATTGTAAATAGTAAATTGTAAATGAAAAAGTTTTGTTTTTTACTCCTCATAGCCACCTTGCTCTTCTCGTGCAAGCAAGGAGGCCAACAGAACAAGAAGAATGACGATAAACCCGTGATTACCGTCACCATCGAGCCGCTGCGGTATTTCACCGAAGCCATTGCCGGCGATGAATTCACCGTCGTCAGCATGGTGCCCAAAGGTTCAAGTCCGGAAACCTACGACCCCACGCCCCAGCAGCTTGTCGACCTTGCCCAAAGCAAAGCCTATTTCCGCATCGGATACATCGGATTCGAACAGACCTGGATGGATCGTTTGATGAACAATACCCCCCATATTCAAGTGTTCGACACCTCCAAAGGGATTGACCTCATACTCAACAATGATGACCACGACCACGGACATAACAGTAACGACGGGCATATCC
>ENA-OZEQ01000280-OZEQ01000280.1-human-gut-metagenome-genome-assembly--contig:-NODE-280-length-13560-cov-3.416290_pt1 | contig 13560 bp, 10 predicted proteins | sample MGYA00245070_ERZ653613 | MGnify/ENA primary metagenome ERZ653613 (study PRJEB26926, sample SAMN06164975) | human gut metagenome | biome: ENVO:00009003; feature: ENVO:2100002; material: ENVO:00002003... | reverse complement strand
GGTCAAACTCCGTCCCAGCCGCGCCGCCACGGCGCAGAAGCTGGTGACGCCGGGATACATCACCGTCTCAAACCCATCAGCGCGGATGCGCTCCAGAATATAGTAGGCAGTGGCGTACACGGATACGTCGCCCAGATTGACCATGGCCACGTCCCGTCCTGCCGACAGCTCCGCTTCGATAGCGGCTGCCGCCATGCGGTAGCTGTCCTCCCGCACTGCCTCGCTTCGCTCCATGGTAAAGTCCAGCGGCAAAATGGTCTTGCCCTGCATATCTACCGCACCGGCGGCGATGTCCAGCGCCAGCATCCGCCCGGACTTCATCCGGGGGGCTGCCACCACAGGACAGTCCGCCAAGACCCGGCAGGCCTGCCGGGTCAGCAGCTCCGGGTCGCCGGGGCCTACGCTGACGGCGTAAAAAACACCCTGTTTTTCCATGTCGCTACTCCTTACGGCACAAATTCCAGGCTGTCGAAGCAGGGGTCGTACTTCCCGTGCTCCATCCGGTACAGCCTTGCAATATATGCGCGGGTGAAGATCTCCTCCGGGGTGCCGATGCGGTCGATGCGGTCGCCTGCCACACACACCACCGTGTCCGAAATGCGCTCCGCCAGTTCCAACTCATGGAGGGACAGCAGCACCGCCAGATCGTTCTCCCGCACCATGCGCTTGAGCACCGTCAACAACTCCAGCTTATAGCGGATGTCCAAAAAGCTGGTAGGCTCGTCCAATACGATGATCTCCGGCTCCTGACACAGCGCCCGGGCCAGCAGAATGCGCTGGCGCTGTCCGTCGCTGATGGCGGAGAAGGGGCGGTCGGCAAACTCCATGCCGCCTACCTGCGCCAGAGAGCGCTCCACGATAGCCTGATCCTCCGGCTGCAGGATGCCCAGCCGCCCCGTATAGGGATAGCGGCCGCTGCTCACCACGTCCCTGCAGGTCATCAGCTCCGGCTCCATGCGGGCCGTCATCAAAATGGCCATGCGCCGGGCGATCTCATTGCGGCTGCGCGCCTCCATGGCTTTTCCATCCAGAAACACCGTGCCGGACACCTTGGAGAGCTGGCCGATGATGGTTTTCAATATGGTGGATTTTCCAGAGCCGTTGGGGCCGATGAGCGTCACGATCCTGCCCCGCTGCACATGGAGGGCTATGTCCTCGATCAGTGGCTTGCCGTGGTAGCCCACGGTCAGGCCTTTTGTTTCCAGATATGCCATACTCACGCCGCCTTTCTGTGGATCATCATGTAGATGACGATGGGTGCGCCGAATACCGCCGTGACGGAGCTGATGCTCACCTCTGTGGGGGCAAAGGCGGTGCGGGCGATGAGGTCGCAAAACAGGCAGAACACGCCGCCGCCCAGGAAGCAGGCTGGAATCATGACGAGCGGCTCCGCCGATTTGAACAGGGATTTCATCAGGTGCGGCACTGCGATGCCGACAAAGGAGATGGGGCCAGCAAAGGCCGTGACGCAGGCGGACAGCACGCTGGACAGCAGGATAAGCGCCGTACGGAAGGCCCGCAGGGGGACGCCCATGTTCTGGGCGTAGACCTCGCCCAGCTGGTACGCCCGGATGGGCTTGGACAGGAAAAAGGTCAGCAGCAGTGTGACGCCGCATACACCGGCCATGGTCTTTACATTCTCCCAGCTCATGCCGGAGAAGGATCCGAGAGACCAGTTGTGCAGGTTCACGATGCTGGAATCGTCGGCGAAGGTCACGAGAAAATCCGTCAGCGCCGAGCAGATGTAGCCGATCATCACGCCGCAGACCACCAACAGGCTCATACGCTTGACCCGCTGAGAAATCAGCAGCACGAAGCCCATGGACACCATGGCGCCCACGAACGCCGCCGCGATGAGGATGGCGGAGGAGGTGGTCTTGCCCCGGCTCAGCAGCGCCAGCATGGCCACGCACACCGTCATCTTCGCGCCGGAGGAGATACCCAGCACGAAGGGGCCGGCGATGGGGTTGTGGAAAAAGGTTTGCAGCAGATAGCCGGACAGGGACAGCGCCCCGCCCAGGATCAGCGCCGACAGAAGCCGAGGCAAACGGATCTTCATGATGATCTGGCTCTGCGTAAAGCCCACATCGCCGCCCAGCAGGATCCGCCATATCTCAGACGCGGAAAGAGAAACGCTTCCCGCGAAGATGTTCCAAATCAGAAATGTGAATAAAAGCAGGAGGAGCAGCCAAAAGCCTCCCCAGATGCGAAGTGTTCGGGTCCTCTTCATGCCGCTCCTCCTTATAATGCAATGATGTAAAAAATGCTCACTTCATCCGTGTCAGGAAGTGAAACGCCGTATCCGGCGCGTCGTTCAACGCATGGTTGACGTCCAGAATGAGGTCGCTCAGCTCCAGCGACTCCTGATAGAAGTTTTTGGTCAGGCACCACACGTTACCGCTCTTGACGGCCTTGAAGTCGGCCATCAGTGGATCCAGTGCCACCAATTCGTCCAGCGTGTGCAGCTCGCCGTCGATGATGCTGTTGTAGATCAGCACATCGGCGTCCACTGCACCATGGTAGAAGGATTCCATCTGAATATTGATGGTGGACTGAGCGTTGTCCTCCGCCGATTCGTCGAAGGAGACATAGTCGCCGCCGGCGATGGCGACGCACTTCGCCACATAGTCCGTGGATTTGCGGACGTTTACAGCGCCGCTGCTGGTGATGTAGAAAAATGCCACGGTCTTGCCGGTGGGCTGCTGCTCCAGTACGTCCGCCACGCTGTCCATCTTCTCATTAAATAGCGCCTCGGCCTCGTCCTCCTTATCCAGCAGCGCTGCGTACAGCTTGATCCACTCCATCCGGCCCAAGGGCTGGGTCTCGTAGCTGGATGTCTCCACCAGCACGGGGATGCCCAGCCGCTCCAGCTGCTCCAGCACCGCCGGGGAGTGGTAGATCATGGTGTTTTCCACCGCCAGATCGCAGCCCTGCGACAGGATCAGCTCATAATCCGGCTCGGAGTACTTGCCGGCGTAGGTCATTGCCCCGCTGTCCATGGCGTCCTTGGCGCGCTGGATATACCAGTCCGACTGCTTTTTACCGCTGAGGGTGATGCAGTCGATAGCGTTCAGCTTGTCGAAGTAGTCCATGGCAGCGGCGGCTACCAGATAGATCTGGTCCAGCGGCTGCTGCAAAACGGTGACACCGGTAGGTACCCCGTCAGGCACAGCTGCACCCTCCGCCACCAGCAGGTATACCCGGTCGTTGTTGATGGTGATGCGCTTGTAGCTGTCCCCGGCGTACTCCACGGAGAACTGCTCCGCGTAGCGCAGGGGCATGGTACGGTCGAAGACCAGCTCGTCCCACGACACGGCGGCGGTTTGTCCGTCTGTTTTGCCGGGGGCGTCAGCCGCGCCGCAGGCGCAGAGGGACAAGACCATCAGCGCCGCCAGCAACCCGGCGAGAAAACGCCTCACTGGGCAGCCTCCACCGCCGTGGCGGACTTAAAGGTCAGGGTGTACTCGATCTCGTGGGGGGTGCTCATGGCGGTGGTGTCGCCGATGACCGTCAGCGGGGTATCCAGCGCCCGCACAGGAATCTCGAAGGTGGAGCCGCCCTCGGTGGTGAGGACATCAAAGCGCTGGCCGTCCACCAGCATATAGTCATACTTCTCACTGCTCCACACGATGGTGGCGGTGGCAGCGCCGTTCTCCACCTTCAGGGTGCAGGGAGTCAGCACATGGGACTTACCGGAGCCGCCCTCAAAGCCTACCTCAATGGTGTAGGTACCGTCCGCCAATGCGATGGCGGCAGCGTCATCGCCGTTCTCCTCCTTCAGAACAGGGTTGGAGACGGACACCTTGTGGTCATACCATACGCCCTTCTTGCCGATGAGGGCCACGTCGAACTCCGTGTCCAAGGCGGGCACGGGGATGTCAAAGCCGTTGACCTCCTCGGACAGACCATCGGGATAGGTGACGGTATCCTTGGTGGGCTGGAGCAGCACGGCGCCGTCCTTCTGTGCGTCCTCCTTCAAACCGGGGAACAGATTGACGATGCTGGTGGAGGCCAGGCTGACGTGGATGGTCATCTGGCCATCCTTCACGGTCAGCACGCCCTTGCCGTCACAGGTCTCGTTGGTGTGGAACATACTGCTGTCGGTGTTGAAGTCGGCGGTATACACGCCGTCCGCCAGAGCGGGCTGGTCAGGCTCATCGTTGCCGGGGGCATCGGTTTGCTGCTGTCCGCAGCCTACCAGCAGCGCCGCCATCATCACAGCGGCCAGCAGAAACGAAAGAATTTTCTTCATGGTCAAGGTCCTCCTTACTTTGAAAAAGGCTCCGAGGCGATAATATACCGCCCCGGAGCCCGTTCAGTCCTTGTTACGCGATAGCGTCGATGGCAGCCTTGGTGTGTGCCACGTAGAGAGCCTGCACGTCCGCGATACGGCCCAGACCGGAGATCTGGCAGTTCACGGTGAAGCCGGCGGCCTCGAACATGGTCTTCCAGGAATCCTCGTCCGCACCGGCCATGTCGTTGTTGGCGTGGTCGCCCGCCACGACCATCACGGTGGTGTAGCCGGCTTCCTTGACAGCCGCGATCACGGCCTCGCAGGAGGTATCCTCGGGCTCGCCCTCCACGGTGCCGATGAACACGTTCTCATAGCCCAGCTTGTCCATCTGGGCGGCCATCTGGCTGTAAGTGACCTTCGCCACATGAGCCGTACCGTGACCCATCAGCACGTAAGCCACACCGGCCTCCTTGGCGGCGGCGGTGGACTCGTAGCCGCTCTCGCTCAGAGCGGCAGCTACGACGGCCTTGGCAACGGCTTCCTTGTCGGCGTTGATGACGGTGGCGTCGCTGCCCACCTCACCCAGCATGGGCTCGGCGATCTCAACGGACTCGAACTTGTCGCGGACCTTGTCGATGGCGGCGCACATCTCGTCGTACTCAGCACCGTGCATCAGATGGGTGGGCTGCACCACCAGCTGCTTCACGCCGTTGGCGACAGCGCGCTCCAGAGCCTGCTCCATGTTGTCGATCTTCTCGCCGTCACGGGCCTGGATGTGGTTGATGATGATCTGAGCGGTGAAGGCGCGGCGCACGGACCAGTCGGGGTTGGCCTCCTGCAGGGCATCCTCAATGCTCTTGATGTCGGCTACGCGGCTGTCGTTGAAGGAGGTACCGAAGGATACCACCAGCAGCTCCTTCTCGCCGATCTCGTCCTGGTTGCGGGGATCGTCCTTGGAGGCGTCACCGGTGTCCAGACCGAAGTAATCGGGGCTGGCCTCCTCGCCCTCCACCAGCGCCTTCTGGGCGTCGGTCAGCGCGTCCCAAGCGGCCTTGGCGGCCTCGCACTGGGCGTCGGTCTCCTCGGTGCGCTCCTGCACGTAGATGGCGTCGATGAGGGCGGCGACCTTGTCGGCGGCGGCCTTGTCGGTCTCCTCGGTGTTTACGTCGTTGTTGTCCTTTTTGTCGGCATTGTCCTTGTTGCCGCAGGCGGTCAGCATGCTCATCAGCATCACAGCCGCCATCAGAAAGGCAAGTGCTTTCTTCATGGTTGATCTACCTCTTTCCAAATATTTGTTCTGAAAGAAATATAAAAGCGGCTGTGTCTCATACAGCCGCCCTCGGTGCTTCTTACTACATATACACCCGTGCGGCGCTCCGCGACGGATCATAAGTTCGTAGGAAAACCAACCTGTTGGCAGCAGGCTTGAGATTCCACACAGAGGCAGGTCTCCTGACTTCGTTCATCACGGCGTTGCCCTTCCCGGTTTCCCAGTGGTTTGCAAGACCGCTCCCGTACACAGTGACTGCATCGCTCCGGATTCGCACCGGATTCCCTTTTCATCTGCTTTTTGGCAGACACCTCTGTGCTACAACTTTATATTTTTCCAGACAGTGGGATTATATCACATTTTGTCGAATTGTCAATCCATTCTGATGGCGGGGCTACCTAAAATCTGATGTGAGATTTTTTATTTTAAGCGTTTTAAGACCTGCGGTTGCTTTAAAACCTTTTTATCCATGATAAAAGCTCCTTGTTCTTCGTTTTGCCCGCTCTATTCTAATACATAAACCCGGCTTCAAATCAAGTTATTTTTCATGATCGGAAAAGCGAAATGCCGCGTGCCCCATAGGCACACGGCATTCCACTTTTCAGGAGAGAAAGTACCCCGTTTGCAAGGGTACGGAACCACAGGGCCTGGCGGAGCCCGGTGGGATCGGAAGCAAAGTCACTCCACACCAAACAGCAGATCGCCGTAGGTGGGAAACGGCCAGCAGCCCTCGGCCGTGCGCTGCTCGGCCTCGTCACAGGGGGCGCGCAGCGCCGCCATCTTGGGCAGCAGCACGTCGCGGACCATGTTGGCGCTCTCGGTCACATCATCGATCTTATGGAAAGTGGCCAGCGCGGCAGCCAGGTCCTCCACGGCAGCGTCGATGTCCTCTACCAAATCGGACAGGCGCGTGACAAGCGTCGTCTCATAAATGCCGGACACCACCGGCGCGATGGACTTCTTTACGGCGATATCCTGCGCCAGCTTAGAGGAGAACTTCTCCACGGCGGGCAGGATCTGACGGCGGGCCATGTCCACCATCGTTTCGGCCTCGATATTGACGATCTTGCGGTAGTTGTCCAGCGTGATCTCATAGCGGGAGCGTATCTCCGCCTCGGACATGACCTTCAGGGACGTGAGCATTTTTACGTTCTTCTCATGCAGCAGATAGGGCATAGCGTCCGGCGTGGTACGCAGGTTCAACAGGCCGCGGACCTCGGTAGCCTCCTTGATCCAGGCATCGTCATAACCGTTACCGTTGAAAATGATACGTTTGTGGTCCTTGATGGTCTGCCGGATCAGACTATGCAGTGCTGCGTCAAAGTCCTTGGCCTTCTCCAGCTTGTCCGCGTACTGACGCAGAGACTCCGCCACGGCGGCGTTGAGCATAATGTTGCAGCAGGCAATGGAGTTGGCGGAGCCAAGCATACGGAACTCGAACTTATTGCCGGTGAACGCAAAGGGCGACGTCCGGTTCCGGTCGGTAGTATCACGCAGGAACTTGGGCAGCACATGGGCTCCCAGCTTCATCACGGTCTTTTCCGTGCCGCTGTACGGCTCATCCTTCTCGATGGCATCCAGAATGGCCGTCAGCTCGTCACCCAGAAAGATGGACACCACAGCGGGCGGTGCCTCGTTGGCGCCCAGACGGTGATCATTGCCGGCGGTGGCCACAGAGATACGCAGCAGGTCCTGATAGTCATCCACCGCCTGAATAACGGCACACAGGAACAGCAGGAACTGGGCGTTTTCGTGGGGTGTCTCACCGGGAGTCAGCAGGTTCACACCGGTATCCGTGGCCATAGACCAGTTGTTGTGCTTGCCGGAGCCGTTGACACCGTCAAAGGGCTTTTCATGCAGCAGACAGACCAGCCCGTGGCGGGCAGCCACCTTCTGCATGATCTCCATGGTCAGCTGGTTGTGATCGGTGGCGATATTTGTGGTGGTGTAGATGGGCGCCAGCTCATGCTGGGCCGGGGCCACCTCATTGTGCTCCGTCTTGGCCAGAATACCCAGCTTCCAGAGCTCCTCATTCAAATCGGCCATATACTCCGCCACACGGGGCTTGATAGCGCCGAAGTAATGGTCATCCATCTCCTGACCCTTGGGGGGTCTGGCACCGAACAGCGTGCGGCCGCAGAAAATCAGGTCCTTGCGCTTGCGGTACATGGCGCGGTCCACCAGGAAATACTCCTGCTCGGGGCCGACAGAGGTGCGAACACATTTGACATCCGTGTTGCCAAACAGCTTCAGGACACGCATGGCCTGCTTGTTCAGAGCCTGCATGGAGCGCAGCAGCGGGGTTTTTTTATCCAGCGCCTCGCCACCGTAGGAACAGAACGCCGTGGGGATACACAGTGCCTTGTCCTTGATAAAAGCGTAAGAGGTAGGATCCCAGGCGGTGTAGCCCCGGGCCTCGAAGGTAGCACGCAGGCCGCCGGAGGGGAAGCTGGAGGCATCCGGCTCACCCTGGATCAACTCTTTACCAGAGAACTCCATGATGACGCCGCCATCCGGCGAGGGGGTAATAAAGCTGTCGTGCTTCTCGGCGGTAATGCCGGTCAGCGGCTGGAACCAATGGGTAAAGTGGGTCGCGCCGTGCTCGATGGCCCAATCCTTCATGGCATCCGCCACCACATTCGCTACCTGGTTGTCCAGGCTTCCGCCCTCGTCAATGGTCTTCTTCAGGGAAATATAGACGTCATGGGGAAGGCGTGCTTTCATCTGTCGGTCGTCAAATACCAGTGTGCCGAAAATGTCCGATACGGTTTTCATGTGTTCCACCCCGATCTTTTGTAGATTTGGAAAATAGAAAAAGGCGTCAGGAAGCCCGCAGCTTCAAGACGCCTTTGCCTTTGATGTGCGAAATTATAGGCGGTTGTGACTGATTTGTCAATCAGCTTTTTACACAATTTTTGGCGTTTTATTCATTGACTTTATGCACATCTGATGCTATAATGCCGAACCATGATGAGCAAAGGCGTTCATCCGGACAGGACATTTGTCCCTGTCGGATGGGCGTTTTTTGTTTTCCGTGGCGGCTTTTCAGCGGATTACTCCGTGGAACGGCTGGAACCTACGGAAGCACATAAAGAAAGGGTGAGAAACTATGAAGCTGGAGGGACAGGTACGTATCCCATCCGGGTGCGCCATTTCGGCGGTCATTTCCCGGGAGGGACGGCGCATGACCGGTGAGGACATCATCAGGAGCATGGTCCCCATGCATGATCGGTCCAACGGTCTGGGAGGCGGCTTCGCCGCCTATGGCATCTACCCGGAGCACCGGGAGGAATACGCCTTCCACATCTTTTTTGATGATAACACCACCCGGCGGGAGTGCGAGGCTATGCTGAAGGAGGGATTTGAGCTCGTAGACGCGGAGCTGATCCCCATCCGCATCATCCCGGAGATAACGGACATTCCCCACATCTGGCGGTACTTTGTGCGGCCCCTTAATTCGGTACTGGCACGCCTGCAGCTGGATGAAAAGGAGTTCGTGGCACGGACCGTGATGGATATCAACACCAAGCTGAAGGGTGCATACGTATTCTCCAGTGGAAAGAACATGGGGACCTTCAAGGCCGTAGGATATCCCGAGGATGTGGGACGCTTCTATCGGCTGGAGGAATATGAGGGATACAGCTGGACGGCCCATGGGCGCTATCCCACCAATACCCCCGGCTGGTGGGGCGGCGCGCACCCCTTTTCCCTGCTGGACTGGTCCATCGTCCACAACGGAGAGATATCCTCCTACGACGCCAATCGGCGCTGTATTGAGATGTATGGCTACAAATGCAATCTGCAGACGGATACGGAGGTCATCACCTACATCGCCGACTATCTGCTGCGGCGTCAGGGGCTGACACTGGAGGAAATGGCGTCGGTGATCGCGGCGCCCTTCTGGAGTACCATACGCACCAGAGAGCCGGCCGCGGCACGGCAGCTGACCTATCTGCGGACCATATACCCCAGCCTGCTCATCACCGGACCATTCTCCATCATTCTTGGGTTCAACGGCGGACTGATGGCGCTGAACGACCGACTGAAGCTGCGCTCCATGGTAACGGCTGAGAAGGACGACAAGGTATTTATCGCCAGCGAGGAGGCCGCCATACGGGTCATGGCCCCGGATGCGGAGAACCTGTATGCGCCCATGGGCGGCGAGCCGTTTATCGTGAAAGTGAAAGAAGGTGCCTATTGATGGCTCTTGACTACATCATACCGGAATTTGAAGTGGTACGAAACGACGCACGGTGCACCCGCTGCCGCATCTGCGAATCCCAGTGCGCCAACGGCGTGCACACCTATAACGCGGATGGGAAGGTCATGGTCAGCGACGAAAGCAAGTGTGTCAACTGTCAGCGCTGTGTGTCCTTCTGTCCCACCCACGCCATTAAGATCGTAAAAAACGACAACTGCCTGCGGGAAAACGCAAACTGGTCCTGCGCCACCATCAAGGAGATATACAAGCAGGCGTCCACCGGCGGCGTGCTGCTGAGCTCCATGGGCAACCCCCAGCCCCTGCCGGTGTATTGGGACCGTATCCTCATCAACGCCTCACAGGTGACGAACCCACCCATCGACCCCCTGCGGGAGCCCATGGAGACGCGGGTATTCCTGGGCAAGAAGCCAGAAGCCGTCCGACGGAACGGGGACGGCAGCCTGTGCACCGAGGTACCGCCGCAGTTGGAGTTGTCGGTGCCCATTCTGTTTTCGGCTATGAGCTATGGCTCCATCAGCTACAACGCCCATGCGGCGCTGGCCAAGGCTGCCCGGGAGCTGGGCATCTGCTACAACACCGGCGAGGGCGGACTGCACCGGGACTTCTATCCCTACGGCGCCAACACCATCGTACAGGTGGCCTCCGGCCGCTTCGGCGTCGATGAGACATATCTGAACACCGGCGCGGCCATCGAGATCAAAATGGGCCAGGGCGCCAAACCCGGTATCGGCGGACATCTGCCTGGCGCAAAGATCGTGGGCGACGTGTCCAAAACACGGATGATACCAGAGGGCGCGGATGCCATCTCCCCTGCTCCGCACCACGACATTTACTCCATTGAGGACCTACGGCAGCTGGTGTACTCTCTAAAGGAAGCCACGGCGTACAAAAAGCCGATCATCGTCAAGGTGGCGGCGGTACACAACATCGCCGCCATCGCCAGCGGCATCGCCCGCAGCGGTGCGGATATCATCGCCATCGACGGCTTTCGGGGCGGCACCGGCGCGGCGCCCACCCGAATACGGGACAATGTGGGTATTCCCATTGAGCTGGCGCTGGCAGCGGTGGACCAGCGGCTGCGGGACGAGGGCATACGCAGCAGCGTATCCCTGATCGCCGGAGGCAGCATACGCTCCGCTGCCGACGTGGTCAAGGCCATTGCTCTGGGCGCGGATGCCTGTTACATTGCCACCGCGGCACTGCTGGCCATGGGGTGCCACTTGTGCCGTTCCTGCCAGACAGGCCGGTGCTGCTGGGGTATCGCCACACAGCGGCCGGAGCTGGTGAAGCGTCTGGACCCCGAGGAGGCCGCGGCGCGGCTGGTAAACCTGGTAACCGCCTGGAAGCACGAGATCAAGGAGATGATGGGCGGTATGGGCATCAACTCCATCGAGGCGCTGCGGGGCAACCGGGTCATGCTGCGGGGTATTCACCTGAATGAAAAAGAACTGGAAATTCTGGGAATTGCCCACGCCGGTGAATAAGGTCTGTCGAAAAAGCGATATTTATAGGAAAAATAATGGAAACCCCTCGAAAGGAGTGGTACAATATGGACTTCATAGAGACAAGTGGTCTATCCTTCTCCCAACTAAACGAAACGATACGCCACGCCGGTAAGGAATGCCGTATCTGTGCCTGCCAGGGCCAGCGGTTCATCGCCGCCGGTATGAGCAGCAAACGGCTGGAGATCGACGGCATCCCCGGCAATGCGCTGGGTGCCTATCTGGGCGGCGGCTCTATTACCGTGAACGGCAACGCACAGGATGCGGTGGGCGACACCATGAGTGCCGGACGCATCGTGATCCACGGCAGCACCGGCGACGCTGCGGGGTACGCCATGCGGGGCGGTGAGATATTTATCCGGGACAATGCGGGCTACCGCGCCGGGATACACATGAAAGCCTATAAGCAGCATAAGCCGGTGATCGTCATCGGCGGGCGGGCCGGCAGCTTTCTGGGCGAATACCAGGCCGGCGGGCTGATTTTGGTGCTGGGCCTGCACACCGACGGCCGGCCGATAGTACACTTCTTCCCCTGCACAGGAATGCACGGCGGAAAAATGGTTTTCCGCGGCGATGTGAGCAGCATACGGTTTCCGGATCAGGTCACGCTGCACAGCGCCACGGCGGAAGATATGGCGGAGATCGCACCCTATGTGCGGGAGTACTGCCGTCTGTTTGACCGTGACGCGGAGGCGATGCTCCGCGACAACTATACCGTTATCACACCGGACAGCAAAAACCCCTATCAGCAGATGTATGTAGCCAACTGAGAAAGGCAGGAGCACGATGGAGTACACAGTGGATGAGATCAGGCAGTTTACGGCGGAGGAGGATGTAAAATTCCTGCGTCTGGCCTTCTGCGATATTTTCGGCAGCCAGAAAAATATATCTATTCTGCCGGATGAGCTGGACCGGGCCTTCAGCTACGGCATCGCTTTCGATGCCTCCGCTGTGCCCGGCTTCGGCGACGAGGTCCACTCGGACCTGTTCCTGCATCCGGACAGCAGCACCCTCTGTATGCTGCCCTGGCGGCCGGATCACGGCCGAGTGGCGCGGATGTTCTGCCACGTGCTGCGGCCCGATGGCGCCGCCTTCGAGGCCGACTGCCGCGCGCTGCTGCGTCAGGCGGTGGCGGACGCGGAAGCGCTGGGCATCTACTTCTCCTTCGGCACGGAGATGGAGTTCTATCTCTTCCGCCGGGACGAAAACGGTGAAGCGACCCGCATTCCCTACGACAACGCAGGATACATGGACATCGCACCGGAGGACAAGGGCGAGAACGTACGGCGTGAGATCTGCCTGACGCTGGAGCAGATGGGGATACGGCCGGAGTGCTCTCACCATGAGCAGGGCCCCGGGCAAAACGAGATCGACTTTCGCTATTCCGATCCCTTGACGGCGGCGGATAACGCCGTGACCTTTAAGGCTGTCGTCAATTCCGTGGCGGTGCGAAACGGCCTGGCGGCCGACTTCTCCCCCAAGCCGCTGATGGGACAGCCGGGCAACGGGATGCACATCAACATCTCCGCCAAAAGCCGCGACGGCGCAGAGGTAATGCCGCAGATCATCGCCGGTATTCTGGCCCATATTGCCGAGATGACGGTGTTCCTGAACACGCGGGAGGAGTCGTATCACCGCTTTGGCAGCAGCAAAGCACCGCGATATATCTCCTGGTCCAGCGAAAACCGCAGTCAGCTGATACGCATCCCTGCCGCGCAGGGCGAGTACCGCCGCGCGGAGCTGCGCTCTCCCGATCCGCTGTGCAGCCCGTATCTGGCCTTTACGCTGCTGATCCGCGCCGGCCTGGACGGTGTAACGCGGCATCTGGTGCTGCCGGAAGCCGCGGATGTGAATTTTTACACGGCGGCTAACGACGTAAAGGCACGTTTCCACACGCTGCCGGAGACTCTGGAGGACGCCAGATCACTGGCTGCATCCAGCGCATTTATCGCAGAGCACTTACCCAAGACCATTATACAGCAGTACACCCACTGAGCCGGTCTGCTTTGGAGAGGAGGGACGCATATGGAGGACAGCCGCCGGACGTACAGCGTGCTGGTGGTCGCTGCCGCGGCCAAGTTCCATGTGTCCCTGCGTGAAATGCTGCCGGAGGATCGGTACGACCCGGTGTGTGCCGCAGGCAGCGTGTCTGAGGCACGGCGTGCCCTGCTGGAGAGACCTTTCGACATCGTGGTCATCAGTACGCCGCTGCCGGATGAATTCGGCACGAAGCTGGCGCTGCACATCATCGACAAATCCAGCGCCGGTGTGCTGCTGCTGGTAAAGGCCTGTCTCTTATACACATCTGACGCTGCCGACGAAGCTAGAAGTG
>ENA-OZEQ01000274-OZEQ01000274.1-human-gut-metagenome-genome-assembly--contig:-NODE-274-length-13893-cov-5.792383_pt1 | contig 13893 bp, 10 predicted proteins | sample MGYA00245070_ERZ653613 | MGnify/ENA primary metagenome ERZ653613 (study PRJEB26926, sample SAMN06164975) | human gut metagenome | biome: ENVO:00009003; feature: ENVO:2100002; material: ENVO:00002003... | reverse complement strand
AGCCGGAACCACTGAATCCAGTAATTCCGGCTGTACCGTTCTTTCTTATAAGTATGGATGGACTATTTCACCTGGATGATGTCATAATTCAAGTCACTCACTGCTTCCTGCAGGCTGTCGTTGACAAGGCGCAGGGTTGTGTCGTTCACTACTACGAAGTACACCGGAGTGTCCCCGTCGTTCGGGGTCAGCTTGATGGCTGTTTTCTTCTTGTTGTCGACGTCTTTCTGGATAACTTCTTTCTTTCCTTTGGAAGTAAAGCTCTTGTTCTTTCCGGGGCCTTCGGCATCCAGATAAGTTGTTACCAGCGTGTAGCCGCTTTCTCCGTCGGGACCTACACTGTCTACGCTCAATACATACTGGATGCCCGGACCGTCGGCGGCGGGAAGGATTCCTTCGTATACGGCTACGGCAGACGAGTCATTGCCGGTAACAGCCATTACACTTTCGTCCATGGCGACGGCGTCATTGTTCTGAGTTCCTTTTGATTGGCAGGATACCAATGCAGCGGCAAGGGCTGCAATCATCATTACTTTTTTCATTGCTTTAATGGTTTAAGTTAATTATAAAGACGCAATAGCGTTTGTTATTCATCTTCTTCTTTCTTGATGACGAGCAGCTTGTCCACCCGTCCGCGGTCCATATCCACCACTTCGAAGTCCAGGTTTTTGTAGCTGAACAAGTCTCCGGCTTTCGGCACCCGTCCTATCAAGAACATGGCAAGACCGCTCAAGGTGGTGAAGTCTTCTTCTTTCAGGTCATCATAGTTCATAATGCCCATCGCCTCCATAAAGTCATCCAGATTCATGGAAGCTTCCACCAGCATGGAACCGTCTTGACGAACAACGATTTCCTCTTCTTCCGTTTCATTCTCTTCGAGGATGTCTCCGAAGATACTTTCCGTCAAATCGTGCAGGGTGATGATACCTTCTGTATTTCCATACTCGTCTACAACAACTCCGAACTTGTTTTTGTTCTTCTTAAACAGCTCTAAAACTTTCTTTGCATACAAACTTTCCGGAATAAACAAAGCAGGGCGTGCAATACTACGTAAGTTGAAGGGTTGTTCGCCGCCCATCATCAAGATGATGTCCTTTACGGAAACCACACCGATAATCTCGTCCTTTCCCCGCTCCACCAGGAGATATTTGCTGAAGTGTTCTTCGTGGATGATACGCAGCACCTCTTCCGGTGTGTCTGTGGGATGGAGCACAACGATGTCGCGGCGATAGGTCATCAGGTCATTCGCTCTTTTGTCCGAGAAGCGGAACACGTCACGCAACATTTCCGTTTCGTCTTTGTCGATGACGCCTTGTTCCGAGCTTTGGTGCAGAATCATCTTCAGTTCGTCTTGTGTCATTTGGCGTTCCTCGCCACTGTTCAGTCCGATGAGTTTGTTCATCAGTTTGGTGGAAGCGCTCAACAGGCATACAAACGGATAGGAAATCTTGGTCAGCACAATCATGAAGGGGCTGAGCATGGTGGCCCATCGTTCCGGGTTGTTCAAGGCGATGGACTTGGGCACCAGTTCGCCTATGATGAGCGACAGATAGGTGATGATGGCTACTACGGTAATCATGGCGAGAGTCTTGGCATAGGCGGCTACTCCCGGAATGAGGGCGAACAGCGGTTCTACGTCATCAGCGATGGTGGCACCACCATAGGCACCGGATACGATACCGATAAGAGTAATACCGATTTGGATGGTGGAGAGGAATTTTTCGGGTTCTTCCAGTTGTTTCAATACTCCTTTGGCTCTTTTGTTCCCTTTTCCGACAAGAGTTTCAAGGCGTGCTTTACTTGAGGAGACTAAAGCGATTTCATACATGGCAAAAATGCCGTTCAGAATAAGTAAAAGTAGAATGATAATAAACTCCATAGTGGATTTTGAATAGTTTGTGAGGCAAAGATAATGATTTTTCAGTATTTATTGTTAATATTGCCATCCGTTAGAAAAAATAAACAATAAATAGATGAAAAAAAGAATTATTGCCTTGGGGCTTTTGTGGTGTCTGTCTGCCGTGATGTTGCAGGCGGCACGTGTAGACACGGTGTTGGTAAGAAGTGCAGCCATGAATAAGGATGTAAAAGTTGTGTATGTATTGCCTGATAAGGCTATCGGCAAGCAGGCTTGTCCGGTGGTTTATCTGTTGCACGGTTATGGCGGCAATGCGCGGAGCTGGGTGCAGCTGAAGCCGGAATTGCCGCAGATGGCAGATGAGAAAGGAATCATATTTGTATGTCCGGACGGCAAGAACAGTTGGTATTGGGACAGTCCGGAGAATCCTGCCTACCGTTATGAGACTTTTGTCACCTCGGAATTGGTGAAGTATACAGACGGGAACTATGCTACCATTCCCGATAGAAAGGCGCGTGCCATCAGTGGATTGAGTATGGGCGGCCACGGTGCTTTGTGGAGTGCTATCCGTCATAAGGATGTGTTCGGTGCAGCGGGCAGTATGAGTGGAGGAGTGGATATACGGCCGTTCCCCCAGAATTGGGAAATGAACAAGCAGTTGGGAGAGTTTGCTGCCAACAAGGCATCTTGGGATGCGCATACGGTGGTCAACCAGCTGGATAAGATTGTAAATGGAGACTTGGCGCTAATCATCGACTGCGGTGAGGCCGATTTCTTTCTTGAAGTGAACAAGGACTTGCACAACCGGCTGCTGGCAAGGAAGATAGACCATGACTTCATCACCCGTCCCGGTGGACATACCGGAACGTATTGGAACAACTCCATAGACTATCACGTCCTTTTCTTCGACAAGTTCTTTAAGAAGTAAGTAACTTATTATTCGATGGTATAGTTCACGGTGCGTGTGTAGTCCTGCTCGTAGCCGTTCCTTATATGCCTGACGACTGCATGGCAGGAAGTGACGATACCCCGGTTATCTAACGTATAAGTATAGGTGGTGGTCTCTTCACTTTCTCCGTTGCTGTCCGGGATGAGTTGGGTAATCAGATAGTTTGCAGGTTCTCCCAATATCTTCCCGTATATGGCAACCGCATGCATGGAAAGCGGATACATGTCCGTAATGAATAGGCTTGGTATTTCGGAGATATTTGCAATTTCATTGCCTGATGGTGTGGTAGCCGTACTGTTGTGCTCAAAAGTGTCAACCTTTTGCTGTATGCGCAATGCCCGGAAGTTGCTGTAGTCTATTGTAATGAATGAGTATTCTTTTCCGTCGTCCAGCTTTTCTGTGATGTTTTCCAGATAGTATTTGTCTTCGGTGTTGATGAGGTAGGAGAAGGTGTAAGTACGGGTATTTCCTGCCATATCCTGACTGGTACAAGTGGTGGCATAACCTTTGTCATTCAGCGTGTAGGTTGATACTGTACCTGCTTCGTCGGTTATCACGGCTTGATGGTCCTTGTATTCGACAGTAGTGGTATTCTCTATCTCGAAGAGTTCGTCTCCTGCTGTAAAGCTCTGTTTGCCGGTGTAGCTGGTCAGCCTGCCTGCACTGTTGTAAAGGTAGGTGTGGGTGGCAGTAACCGGTTGCGCATCGCTCTCTATCACTTCTTTGAGTTCGATTTTGGAGAAAGGAGTGGTGGGGTAGGTTGACGGCTCCGGTTCTGGCGTATCATTGCCATTGTTATCATCGCTGCAAGCTGCCAGTCCGCCGAGCAACAGCAGGCTGAACATGATTCCCGAAAATCGGGTGATGATTGTAACTCTTCTGTTTAGTTTCATCCTATTGGTCTTTTTATTTGATGCGTACGGCATGGCTTGCCCGACGTTCAATGGAGTTTGCGAGAGTGGTCACTCTTAAAGAACGGGTATCTTCTTGTGCGGGCGGTTGTATGCTTCCGTCGATGGCGCCGAGTGCAGTGCTCAATAAGGCTTCGTTGGTATCTCCAAAGGGCAGGAAACGTGACATGTCGCTCATCTCATTCACTACATATCCCGAGTAGGCCGGTTGGAATCCGGATTCATAATCAGATTTCCCTTCCGAATTGTATATCTTGCAGACGATGGGATTCATCGTTATCATCAGTTCGGGGCTGGAGAAATTCCTGGAACCTACATTCTTGCCTACGGTAGTACCGCCGATGATGACAACATCCATATACGGGTCGAGGCAGTTAATCACCATTTCGGAGGCGGAGGCAGTCTGGCTGCTGGTAAGTACGTAGAGAGTATTCAGGTTTAGGTTTGCTCCGTTTCCGATGAGTCCGGAGTTCAGGGTGAACGGTACTATCTGCGGATTGAAGCGGTTGTTGAATTCCAGGTACCCCAACTCTTGTCCCAAGGCGGAGGAAGGTGCAAGCATGGTACACAGCAATTCTGCGCAACTCAGTAATCCACCGTTGTTGTAGCGCAAGTCAAGGATGAATTCGTTGACTTGCTGTGATGCGAAATATTGGAATGCGCTGCGCAGGTCGTTGTCATATTCATTACTGTTGTCCGTGGGGCCGGAACTGAAGTGGTTGTAGACCAGATAACCTATTTTCTTGCTGCCTGATGTATATACATTCTTATAGTGCACCGGGTTGTCGTTGACGGGACGCGCCGATGCTATCTGTCTGGGTTTGTCGTAAGCAACGATGGCATTTTTCTCCACGTCGTAATAACCTACTGTAAGTTCCATGGCACTACTTCCATACAGTTTCTTATAATTCTGTTCAGTAATAAAGTTCCCGTCCATCTTCATAATCCAGTCACCCCGTTTCAGCCCGATTTCCGAGGCCGGGCTTCCGTCGGCAACGTAAAGAATCTGTGCAACAATGGCATTCTCTTCTCCTTCTACTTCTATCTGGTTGGTAGTGAACTGGAATCCGTAGCTGTAATCCGTATAGGGGATGCTGCGGGTAGTGGTGACGCTGACCAGACTGTCGATGGTGGAGAATTTGTCTTCTTCGGATTTGAGCGAGGCAAAGAAAGTGAAAGGGGCTTGAAAATAGTTCAGGTCGTTGGTATGGGGGATAGCGTCTACCCAATAGTACCACACACGCATGGTATCGTCAATCCAGCGGTCTGTCTGGGTCTGTCCGGCATACTCTTTCCAGCGGTCCACCCCGCAGGAAGTCAGATAAATGGGAAGAATCAGGGTTCCCAATATGAGTATCAGTATATTTCTTGCTTTCATGGGGGCAAAGATAGTGCAAATTGAGTGCAGAACTTTCATGCTTGCATGAAAAAGTTTTGCCGAAATGCAGTCTATCTTATCTAAAGATAGAAAATTGCTTGCTTATCTACCACAATTGTGGTATAAAATTCCCTAATCTGTGTCATTGTCTGCCCCGGCTTATCGCTCTATCTTTGCAACATCCGAATGAGAAACGGTTTATTCACCTAAAATACAAACGACAATGGAAACAAAGAAATTGCACTTTGAGACTCTACAACTTCACGTTGGACAAGAACAACCCGACCCGGCAACTGATGCCCGCGCCGTACCTATCTATCAGACAACTTCGTATGTATTTCGTAATTCGGCCCATGCGGCAGCCCGCTTTGGCTTGCAGGACCCGGGGAATATTTACGGGCGGTTGACGAATTCCACCCAGGATGTGTTCGAGAAACGTGTGGCGGCTCTGGAAGGCGGTGTTGCCGGATTGGCCGTAGCCTCGGGTGCGGCAGCCATCACTTATGCCTTTGAGAATATCACCCGTGCAGGCGACCATATCGTGGCAGCTAAGACCATCTACGGCGGAACGTATAATCTGCTGGCCCACACATTGCCTGCCTACGGGGTTACCACTACTTTTGTGGACCCGGGCAATCTGGACAATTTCGAGAAAGCGATTCAGGAGAATACCAAGGCAGTATTCATTGAAACGCTGGGAAATCCGAATTGCAACATCATTGACATTGATGCCGTTGCTGAAATAGCACACCGTCACCGGATTCCTCTGATTATAGATAACACCTTCGGTACTCCTTACTTGATTCGTCCCATAGAGCATGGGGCAGATATTGTAGTCCATTCGGCAACGAAGTTCATCGGAGGGCATGGTACGTCCTTGGGTGGTGTTATTGTAGATAGCGGCAAGTTCGACTGGGTGGCCTCGGGGAAGTTTCCCCAACTGACGGAACCGGACCCGAGTTATCATGGAGTACGTTTCGTCGACGCTGCCGGTCCTGCTGCCTATGCCATCCGTATCCGTGCCGTATTGTTGCGTGATACCGGTGCCACAATCAGTCCTTTCAATGCTTTCATTCTGTTGCAAGGATTGGAGACGTTGTCGCTTCGCGTGGAACGTCATGTGGAGAATGCCTTGAAAGTGGTTGAATTCTTGAAGAAGCATCCCAAAGTGGTTGCCGTGAACCACCCGTCCCTGCCCGAGTATCCTGACCACGCGCTTTACGGGAAATACTTTCCGAATGGAGGCGGTTCTATCTTTACGTTTGAGGTGCGGGGCGGTGTGAAGGAAGCGCAGACGTTTATTGACAGTTTACAGATATTCTCGTTGCTTGCCAATGTGGCTGATGTGAAATCCCTGGTTATCCATCCTGCCACCACTACCCATTCCCAATTGAGTGCACGGGAATTGGAAGAACAAGGCATCAAACCGGGCACGGTCCGCCTCTCCATCGGGACAGAACATATCGATGATTTGCTGGACGACTTGTCCCAGGCATTTGACAGAATTTAAAAGAATAACAGTATACGATAGAATGAATATTGCTGTATTATTGTCGGGAGGTGTAGACAGCTCCGTGGTGGTACATCTCCTTTGCGAACAAGGTTACCGTCCTTCTCTATTTTATATCAAAATAGGGAGGGACGATGCCGATTATATGGACTGCTCTGCGGAAGAGGATATGGAGATGGCTTCTGCCATTGCCCGGCGTTATGGATTATCGTTGGAAGTAGTGGACCTGCACCGGGAGTATTGGGACCAGGTGGCGGCTTATGCCATTGATAAAATAAGACGTGGCTTGACTCCCAATCCGGATGTGATGTGCAACAAGCTGATAAAGTTCGGGTGCTTTGAGCAACGTGTGGGGAAGGATTTCGATATCACGGCAACCGGGCACTACGCCACTACGGTGTTGAGGGATGGAAAGACATGGCTCGGTACCGCTGCCGATTCCGTGAAAGACCAGACCGACTTTCTGGCACAGATAGATTATCTGCAAGTTTCCAAACTGATGTTTCCATTGGGCAGACTGATGAAGAATGAGGTTCGTGACATAGCCCTGCGTGCCGGATTGCCCAGCGCCAGACGTCGTGACAGTCAGGGCATCTGCTTTCTGGGAAAGATTGATTATAATGATTTTGTGCGCCGTTTCCTTGGCGAAAGGGAAGGGGATATTGTGGAGTTGGAAACGGGTAGAAAGTTGGGCAAGCATCGGGGCTATTGGTTTCATACCATCGGCCAGCGTAAAGGATTGGGGTTGGGTGGAGGACCGTGGTTTGTTGTCCGCAAGGATGTGGAGGAGAATGTGATTTACGTGTCCCGCGGATGTGATACGGCATTGCAATACGGCTATGAATTCCGTATGTACGATTTTCATTTCATTACGGATAATCCCTGGAAGGGAGCGCAGGAAGAGGTGGAGGTGACTTTCAAGATACGCCATACGCCGGAGTTTGTCAAAGGCAGGTTGCAAAAGGAGGCGGAGGGTTACCGCATTGTTTCGGAAGAAAAGCTGCAAGGCATTGCTCCGGGCCAGTTCGGAGTGGTGTATGATGCTGATGCCCGGCTGTGTGTCGGGAGCGGGGAGATTTATATATAATATTCCACCAAGTCTACGATGCCTGCCTTCATGGCATATTTGGTGGCTTCGTGCGCATTGTTTACACCCAGTTTCCGGAAGATATTCTTCCGGTGGCTGTTTACCGTATGGAAGCTGAGGTTTCGTTCGGCAGCTATTTCTTTGGTTGTTTTCCCCAGGGCTATCTCTTTTAGGATGCTCCGTTCGGCAGTAGTCAGTAAATCATCTTTGATGGTAGGATGAGTGGGGGAGGAGGAACCGTTGCCTGCGAGCAGCAGGTTACTGACGTGATTACAGATGAATCGCTCCTTGCGTGAGGCGCATTGTAGTGCGGTCAGTATCTCTTCTTTGGAATTATCCTTCAGCGCTACGCCGAATGCCATGCTGCTGAACAATACCTGGCGCAGGAACGGTAGGCTCAATTCGTCGGAAAAGAGTAGCCAATCGGCTTCCTTGAAGCGTTCGTGAAGTACCATTAGCTCTTCGGCTCCCGAAAAATCAAAAAGGGTATAGTCCAGAATGACAACGGCGGTGGGATGCAGGCGTAGTTGCTGTATCAGTTCTGCCTTGTTGTCGGCTTCCAGCAGCAGGGAGGTGTCTTTCTGTCTGCCCAATAGGAACATCATGCCTGCTTTGGTGATATCTTGATTGTCTGCAATGATAAATTCTCTCATGACATTGGTATATAAAAAACTCCGCTACAAATGTACACTTTTTAGTGTGATTTGTGGCGGAGTGGGAATATATATATTTATATAAGGGTTTTACCAGGAACGTCCCTTGAATATGTTGGATTGTTCCAGCGGAACCAGGTTCCCGCTCAAAGTCATGGTGTTGGAGTTGAAGTTCGGGCTGATGGTTACGGTTGCGTTGTTCCCGCCATCGGTCAGCGTAAGGAATATCTGGGCGGAAATGCCGATACCCTGGATGCTGAAGTTACAATTCACGTTGCCCCGTTTGTCGGTAGTCATTTTGTCCGATACGGTTCCGTCTACTGTTACACCGCCAATGCCGTTAGGACCTGGGTATACGGTGTTGAAGGCTACCTGCACGGTGCCACGTCCTTGGTTGACCAATACGAAGTTGGTGTTGGAGTTTACAAATGCGGTCTGTCCGTTGCGGAACATCACTTGGTCTGCCTCCATTACGAACTGGTGAGCTTTCAAGGCCGCCATTGCGTCATCGTACGAAATGGCATCCTGTGCTTGTTCTTCAGCTTTCAGGCGTGCACGTTCTGCGTCTCTTTGGGCTTTACGGTCTGCGCGCTTTTCAGCTCTACTCTCTTGTGCATACATGGTCGTTGTTGCCATGCTTACCAATACTACTGCTGCTAATGCAATAAACTTTTTCATAATCGAATCTTTTTTTGTTTAGGTTTAAATAAATTGTTCGTTATAAGTTTATTGCAAGAACAATGCCTATCCAGGATTGTTCACCGGTTTTTTAATTATTTTATATCCGATAGCAGCAATAAAGATACTCATTACCGGACTGATAAGGTTGAAGAAGCAATAGGGAAGGTAGGTCAGTGTGGGTACACTCAAAATGGTGGCTTGCGTCATGCCGCAGGTGTTCCATGGGATAAGCGGGGAGGTGACGGTAACGGCATCTTCCGTGGTACGGCTAAGTAGCCGGCTTTCGTAGCCTTTCTTTGCGTAAACGTTGCTGAACATGTTTCCGGTGAGGATAATGCTGATGTACTGGTCTGCCGTGGCAAGGTTCAGGAACAATCCGGAACATACGGTGGATGCTACCATGCTGGCTGTATTCTTCATGAAGCGGACGAATAGGGAAGTGATGCTTCCTAGCATGCCGCTTGCCGTCATGGCTCCACCGAAACACATGGCGCAGATGATGAGCCAGATGGTATTCATCATTCCTGCCATACCTCGTGTGGCAATCAGTTCTGTCAACATGTCACTGTCAGTTTGTAGACTGGTACTGCCATAGAATGTCATCATTATCCCTTTGAACATATTCCCACCTTCCGCTATCTCATTCAGTAGTCCCGGTTGGAAGATGAAGGCGAATATCCCTGCCAGCAGAGTGGAGAGAAAGAGTGTGATGACGGAAGGCACTCTCCGGGCAATCAGTATTCCCGTAATCACGGGAACAGCCAGTAACCAGGGAGTAATGTTGAATTTGGCGTCCAATGCTGCCGTAAATTCCGCGATCTGTTGTGTATTGTTCGTTTCGTGTGTGAGTCCCATTACTGTAAAGATGACAAGGGTGATGAGGAGAGAGGGGACGGTGGTGATCATCATATAGCGGATATGGCTGAATAACGGTGTTTCCGTTACGGATGAGGCAAGGACCGTGGTATCCGATAACGGTGAAATTTTGTCTCCGAAATAGGCTCCCGAAATGATGGCACCGGCTATCCATCCCTCTTCAAAACCTTGTGCCTTACCTATGCCCAAAAGGGCGATACCGATGGTGGCGATAGTGGTCCATGAACTTCCCGTCATTACTGATACCAATGCACAAATAATGCAGGTAGAAGCAAGGAAAAAATTCGGATGGATAATCTGCATACCATAATATATAAGGGTAGGTACCACCCCACTTATCATCCATGTGCCGCTCAAAGCACCGATAATCAATAGAATAATGATAGCTGTGGCAACACCTGAAATGTTGTTGGTGATGGCAAGTTCATAATCTTTCCAAGGGATGCGGTAGAAAGTCATGCCGATAAAGACACACATACCAGTGGTGGCAAGCAGGGAAATCTGGCTTCCTCCACTCAAGGCGTCACTTCCGAAAGTATGGATGGTGGCGAACAGCATTCCTACGAGAAAAGCGATGGGAAATAGAGAAACGAGTGGAGAGGGTATTTTCTTTGCTGAATTCATAGGGTTGTTTTTGACTATGCTTGGTTGACGAATCTATTATCAATCTGTCGTTTATAGTTTGATGCGACAAAGGTATAACAATTCTGTTCAATATCTTCCTTATCCTTTGCATGACAAATAAAAATTATCAAATCTTTGCGTTTGCTTGGAAAAATGATAGTATCCTTGTTATTTCTTGCTGTAAAGGGTGATGGACAACGATATTATTGTTAAAATAACGCCGGTGCCGACCACGCCACTCCATCCCCAAGTCTGCCAACTGCTTCCTGCAAGGAAGGTACCCAAAGAGCCGCCGATGAAGTAAGTGGTCATGAAAATCGTATTTACCCGATTGGAGGCAGACGGGTAGATGTCGAAAATACTGGTCTGGTTGCTGAGTTGGATACATTGCATGCCTATGTCTATAAGAATGACACCGGTAATGATACCTGCATAGTTGTTTCCGCAGAAAAAGAGCGAGGCCCATGCAAGCAGAATCATTCCGCAACCGATAAAGTTGAAATTGCGTATGCCTACCTTTTTTACATATTTTCCTACAAAAGATGCGGTTAAGGCTCCGGCAATGCCGCAGAGCCCTAGTATGCCGATGACATCGCTGGATGCATGGAACGGGGCTTCTCCCATTTTGAATGCAAGGCAGGACCACATGGCAAGGAATGAGCCAAAGGCCAGTCCTGCACGTATCGAGTAGATTCGTAGAGAGGGGTATTCTCTTACTAATGAGAAAAGAGACTTCATCAGCCCGGAATATTTGCCTTGGAAAGTCGGTTGTATGTCCGGTAGTACCTTTAATACAACGATAGCGCATAGTAACATCATTCCAGCGGCGATGAAGTACATTTCACGCCAGCCAAGCACTTCACCCACAAATCCGCTGACAACACGTGATGCAAGTATTCCAGTCAGTAATCCTGAGATGACGACACCTACATTCCGTCCCTTGTTTTCGGGGCGTGAGAATTGCGAGGCAATCGGTACAAATATTTGGGGTATCATGGAGCAGATGCCGGTAATGAGTGATGCTGCCCAGATGATGTAGATGTTCGGTGCCATGGCAATGGCTAGAAGGGAAAATATGAGTAGGAAGAAATTCGTTAGGATGATATTCTTGCGTCGATAGAGGTCTCCTAATGGGACGATGAACAATAATCCCAGCGCATATCCGATTTGTGTAATCATGGCAATGAGGTTCGTTTTGAATTCAGAAACTTCCAATTCATGCCGCATGATATTAAGCAGGGGTTGATTGTAATACAAGTTGGCTACGGACACGCCAGCTACGATAGCAAGTGTCCAGAGTATATGTGCCGGTAATCCTCCGTTTTCTTTCAGTTCTTGTTTCATGCTGCAAAGATAATGTCTTTCTGTTTCATGCGCAAGATATGTGAGTATGATAAGAATATGTGTGAAGTGGTATCATCTTTTTAGCCTTTCCGTTTGTTATACTATTATTTTGTTTGAGAATAATTGATTGGAGCTATCTTGGATAAGCGGAATGTTGTATTGATATTTAAAGATACGTTGGGCATGGGAAATGAATGGTTTAGAGAGTTGCTGGGTATGAAATACAGGTGGACGAAATGCAGGCTCTTCTAGCAAACGAGGGTTGGTAAGGTGAATTCGATGACTCAAGGAACCTACCGTTCCCCCATTAGACCGCCTCCTGATGACATACTTGGGATTATCCTGCTATTGACTGAAAACTCGGGTATATATTAGTATGAATCATTATTACTTAAACTTATAATAGTATGAAACATTTATCGATAATAATAATAGTAGTGTCATTATGCGTTTTCCTGCTATCCATCGGCGTATATCATAAGGTTCCCTGGTCTGTTCTGCCAATAGTGGCTAGTGGAATCTGTATATTATGTTGGCTTTTGTTCCATTTACTCTGTATCAGTGAAGAAAGAGATTTACTGAAAGAGGGAAATCAGTATTTCATTGATACCTTTCAAAACATACGTAATCCCATTTCTTTGATTAAGACACCGTTAGGGGCAGTTTACGAAGGAGACTGTCCGGAAGACATAAAGAAGGAACTGGCTGTTGCACTTCATCATATAGGCGGGCTGGAGCAGCACTTGATAGCGTTGATGGAGTTGAAACGACTATTTGGCAATTCTGGTAGCCTGGTAGTTGCAGAACATGAAATCGGCGCATTTATGAGGAAGAAAGTGTCTCTTTTACAGTCTCATGTGGCCGGGTTACAGATGAAGCTGGATTTGGTTCCGGATTTTGACTATGCAAGCGCTTGGTTTGATCCGGGAAAGATATCTCCGGTTATCGACCGGTTTGTATTGAGTGCCATCGAGTGTTCTCTGCCGGAAACGCATCTCTCGATGCAGGTTTCGTTGAAGGGAGATTACTGGGCAATCAGGATTAAGGATACAGGCAACAAGCGATTTCTGAAATGTTGCAGATGGTACTCGTCGCGGCTTCCTATTCTGCGACCTCTGCATGGCAAGCAGTATGGCATGGGCGGTGTGTTTTTTGACAAGTTGATGAATATATGTGACGGGAAAATACTGACTTTGGAAAAGGAGGCTCTGCTTCGATTTCCCATAAGATGTTCGTGTGCGGTTTCGGGGGGGTATACATCCTTAAATATTCCGGACACTTTTCAGGTGAATGAGTCGGAAATAGCTTTCCATGGTTTCTCGAAGAAAAAAAATATGGATAGACCTTTAGTGATACTTGCGGATAATGACAAGGGATTCAAGGATTATCTTGAGAAACGTTTATCGGAATGTTTTGTAGTGAGGAGCTTTGATGACGGTCAGGAAGCATTGGAGGTAATATGTGAAGAGTATCCGGATTTGGTGATTTGTGATATCATGTTGAAAGGTATGAGCGGTGAGGAACTTTCTTCTAAACTGAAGACGTCGAGGGACACCTCCTTTATTCCGGTGATATTGATGGGGGCGCACATTGATGTGAAACGGCGGGAAAAGCGTTGTTCTTCTCAGGCTGATCTCTTTGTATGTAAGCCCTTTAATCTGGAGGACCTTAAAGTGGAAATATCCATATTGATAAATAATAGCCGTTTTCTTCGGAAGACATTTCTTCAGAAAGTTTTTGGAGAAGATTTTTTAACGAAACCTATGGAGCGGGCTCAGCAGGATGCCAATCTGGCATTTTTGAATGAAGTGAAGCTTTACATTATGGAGAATATGGATAAAGAGGATTTGACAGTAGATGATATTGCCTCCAGGATGTGCATGAGCCGGACAACCTTTTATAATAAGTGGAAGTTGTTGACGGGAGAAGCACCCAAATATTTGATTTCGAGAATCAGGATGGAGAAGGCACGGGAACTTTTGGAAAGCGGAAAATTTTCTGTGACTATGGTTGCTGAAATGG
>ENA-OZEQ01000273-OZEQ01000273.1-human-gut-metagenome-genome-assembly--contig:-NODE-273-length-13964-cov-4.219067_pt1 | contig 13964 bp, 10 predicted proteins | sample MGYA00245070_ERZ653613 | MGnify/ENA primary metagenome ERZ653613 (study PRJEB26926, sample SAMN06164975) | human gut metagenome | biome: ENVO:00009003; feature: ENVO:2100002; material: ENVO:00002003... | reverse complement strand
GATCTACACTTCTAGCTTCGTCGGCAGCGTCAGATGTGTATAAGAGACAGCTTTCTTGGGCGTCTTTTGCTTGCTGGGTTTTGCATTGTGCTGACTGTCGGCTTCGTGTGCCGGAGAGGGTGCTTCCTCTGCCACAGAAAGTTTTTTCCCGCATTCTGCGCAGAAGGCAGCATCCTCTTTAAGCAGGTCAGCTCCACAGTAGGGACAGAACTTCATTTGATTTCGCTCCTTTGTCAGTAATAAAGAAAAATGGGCCTTCAACCGAAGACCCAAAAATTCACACTAGAATTATAACACATCCCGATTCTACGGTCATCAGCAAAGACCTGCCATTTCGTTTGCGCACTTTTGCCATCCTATTTACAGAATCGCCACGGATTCCGTAGTACACCTGTGGCATGTGAACAACAGGGACGGCAATGTGAGGGAATTAAGTAATCCCAAAACTACGGATTTGGCAACCTTAAACGGAAAAAGGAGCCTGAATGTTTTTTATTAGTTGTTCCTCACTTCGCTCGGATATTTTATTCTGGGCATACATACTGGGGCAGTTCACGGGCTGGTGGCTTTCTTTAACCAATGAAAAAAGCCCAGCAAAAGCTGGATTTTTCGACAGGCTGAAATAGAGAAGTGCAGAAAAAAGTTCTGCACATCCTTATTTGTTTTTATGGACTTTTTGTCGTCATGGTTCGACGGAATTGGCATAAAAGATAGACGGTTCAAGGCAAATCAAAGGGTGCTGTTATGTATAAGTGAACAGTTGGATCTGCAGGCAAGCAGATAAATATGCGTATACTATTTACATGGAACCTTTGGTAATCGATAAAATAGTAAATGAAGAAAGGTGAAGGGGGCATCAACACTGATGCCCCCGGTTTCTGTTACCCGTTAACGTTCTTCCAAAGAATATTGAGTTCTGTAATCGACCACCAGTAACTCGATCTCGAACTGTCTGTGATAGATATTCTGACATACTGAGCGGTTTGAGGAGTGGATGGAATCAAAACCATTTTAGCCCCAAAGCCAATGTCTACATTATTAAGAGTGACTTGCGTGTAATTGATTCCATCAGAAGAGATTTCGACTTTATATCCGCCGGGATAATCACTTCCGTCATGGATCATTTCGATTTTGTCAAAGTTTTCGCTCTGACCAAAGTTTATTGTAATACTTTGTCCAGATGCTTGACCTGCTCCAGTACTCCATCTGGTACTGCTGTCCCCATCAATCATATACCCAACAGGATTATATGGATCACTGGAGGTGTGTGTTGCCAAAATAGTCCAATTTGTGCGATCAAGTGCAACATACGGATAATTTGTGCTGCCATCGGCACGAGCAGATACAGTATTGATTAGGGGCTGATTTGCAGAAAATCCCCCGTTGCATTATTGGTGGAATCGCCATCTACGAAACGGTCTGTAACAATCTGATAGATTACATCCGTGGACATGCTGGAGTAGTTACCTACACTACCGTCAGTTGTTCTCGTAGTCGCCTGCGCCTGAATTGGCAACACAGATACCGACGAGAATACAAACAGCAATGCCAGCAACACTCCCAACAAAGAATAGCTAATCTGCTTTTGTTTGTTCGTTCTCATAAGTTGGTCCTCCTATCTTTATTTTCACCGGTAAAGTGGACGGCGTAATAAAGATATGTCCACAGCGCCAGTGTGATTACTTATTGTTGATCTGCTGGCACACTTAGAGAAGTTCTAGTGCAAAGGGTAGTATCGGGTTCTATGGGATTTTCAACTCATATTCATCTTTGCTTGTAAACAAAAAGCGTAACGCAAGCGTTATCCTTTAACAGATCCGGCAGTCAGGCCGTTGACAATATGCTTGACCAAACAGAAGTAAAGGATGACGATGGGAATTGCGATAAATACAGAGCCCGCAGCAAAACGGGAGAAGTGTGTCTCCGGCAGGTTGAACAGACCCACGGCCACTGTCCACATATTCCTGTCTTTCAGCAGCAGTTTCGGCAGCAGCACATCGCTCCATGGCCATGCAAACTGCGTCAGCACCGTGTAAACCAACATAGATTTACTCAACGGCAGTGTCACTTTGGTAAATACCTGCAAGTTGGTGGCACCATCCAGTCTCGCCGCTTCGAAGATGGTGTTGGGAATGGAATCAAAGTAGCCCTTCTGCACCATGTAGCCTAGAGGCGCCGTGGCGGAATAGTAGAAGATCAGAGATTCAAGCTTATTGATAAGCCCCAGCTGGGTCATGATGATGTAGATTGCCGTCATACCCATAAATCCAGGGAACATGCCCAGCACCAAGGTGGTCTTTTTGATGGTGTTTCTGCCCTGAAAGCGGAACCGGGACATAACATAGCCAGTTAGCAGAACAAGGACCGTGCCAAAGAGGGCACTACAGGCGGCAACATACAGGGTGTTGAAGAACCATGTCTTGTAGGGATAGAGGCGGTTCACATCATCGGTAAACAGGTCGATGAAGGTCTGGAAGCTGTACTCCTGCGGAAAAAAACCTTTGAAGTCATACAGGCTACCGGTTTTGGACAGGGATGCCAGAATCAGCCACAGGCATGGGAACAGAAAAATCACCGACATGACGATCAAAGCAAGGTAAGTAAAGAGATTGTCCGCAGCGCGGCGGGGTGTTAATTTCGTCTTTTTCATTGGAACGTATCCTCCTGCTTATAGGCTGCGGAGCGGACGTAAACCATCAGGGACAGGCTTGCGGTAATCAGGAAGATGATCAGGCTGATGGCAGCACCGATGGAATAGTAGTTATTGTCCACCGACAACTTGTACAGCCAGTTGATCAAAAGGTCCGTGTCGCTGGCAAGGAAGTAGTCCGCATAGTTGGAGATGACGCCCTCCCGGAGGAAGAAGAAAATACCGAAGTTATTGAAGTTGCCTACGAACTGGCTGATCAGCACCGGCGTGGTGGAAAAAACCACAAAGGGCAAAGTGATCTTCCTGAACTGCGCAAAGCCGGAGGCACCGTCCAGCGATGCCGCTTCATAGAGGTTTGTGTCGATGTTGGAAAGAATACCCGTGGCCATCAGCATGATGGAGGGTGCTGAGATCCATATATTCACGAACAGGCCAATGCTCCTTGCCCACCACTTGGCAGAAGCGTCATTGGTCAGGAAGAAGATCCGCATGAGCCCCGCCTGATCCAGATAGTAGTTGATGGGTCCGGACTGGGAGAACATATACTTGAAGCCCAGCATGGAGATGAAACCAGGGATGGCATAGGCCAGAATCGGGAATGCCCGCCAGAATTTGGAGCCCTTGACGTTGCGTTTGTTTAGCAGCAGCGCCATACCCAGGCCAACAATGAAATTAAGCGCCGTGGAGCAAATTGCCCAGACAACATTCCAGCCTAAAATCTTGACGAAGGTGCTTCCGATCTTGCCAAGGCTCAAAATTTTTTTCCACGCGGAGAAGGACCAGTTTGCCAACCTCGGATAGACCACGTCTCCGCCCAGGTCCGTAAATGCGATGAGGATCATAAACACGATGGGCAGGATGGAGAAGATGGACACCCCCACCACCGGCGCAGTCAGGGCGGTCAGGTGGAACTTATCGTCTGCCGCTGTCTCCAGCGTCTGACGGAATTTGTGGATGGACTTTCCCTGCTCTGCCTGCCGGGCGGTATACACGGCATCCTTCACATTGGTCACATAGAGTACCACCGTGAAGATCAGGATAAAGATGGAGAACAGGCCAAGGATCAACATCGTAAGACTGTTATCGCCTGGGATTCCCAGCCACAGATTCTCTTCATTGGTTCCCAGCGTAAAGAAGCCAATAAAATCTGCAAATCCTGTTGTGATGAAATAGGTAAGGATCAAGCCGAAGCAGGCTAAGTAGAATAACCCCTTGACGATCTGCCCGTAGCAGAGCTGCCCCAGGCCCATGACGAGCATGGACAGCTTTACCTGCCAAGGCGTCCAGCGCAGGAACTTTCCCACATTCTGGATTTTCTGTTTCATAAAGATCACTCCTTAAGCAAGCGTCTCAATGGCATCCCGAATTTGGGTCACCAACCGCGCCAGACCCGCCTGAATCTTTTCATCGGTGTCATACATCTGTGCCTCTCCCCGTTCTGCACGGTAGGGATCCGTGGACAGGTCGATGAGGAAGGATTCGGCAGGTGTCCAGAGCTGGCCGATCTCGGTAATGGCGGGCATGACGCTGATCAGTCCGCGGTCCAGGCGGTCAAAGAGGATGCCGACAGTTGCGTCGGCCTCGGAGATCGTTGCCGCTGCGTCTGCTCTTGCCGGAGCCACGCCCAGGTATTCATTGCGCAGAACTGCCTGCTCATAGGAGGTGGCAAACTCAATAAAGGCCAGGGACGCATTGGGGTAATCGGTATAGGCAGAGATGCCATAGCCGTTGATACCGCCCATCATGGTCATCTCTACCGTCAGTTCATCCATATTTGTGATGGTATCCTGCCAGTTGTCAGCGGTCAGGTCGGCGCTGACAGGCAGACGTGGGACGGTGATCATCTTCAGGTCGGCCACGGCTTCCTCCTCCGTCCAGTTTCCGGTGGAAACCATGGCGCGGATAAACATCCGGGACACATCGGGGGTAGTGATGGTGCAGAGCATAGTGCCATTTGCCAGATACTGATAAGCAGCGGACGAGAAGGCAGTATCAAGTATTTCCGTGTTGTTCATTTGGCCTGCCCACTGCTGGATCATTCGTGCACCTTTGTAGGATTCACCGGAAGCAAGACCTATATCGCTGGCATCGGTACCGTTGTTCCCGAAGATATAGCCGCCATAAGTGAAGAGATAGCCGCTCATAAAGTAGGTGTCCACGGTTTCGTCCAGATAACCATACTTTGTTTTTTCGCCGCCCTCTTTACACAACTCGGAATATGCATAAAGCGCAGTATAGGTCTCAAAAAAATCAGGGGTGCCATTGCTATTGATATCCCACTCTGTTTCCCAGTTTTCCGGGAGCATGGATTCGATATAGTAGAGCATACCGGACTGGACATTTAGCGGAATGCCACAGTAGAAGGTCTCGCCGTTTATATCGGTGGCGTAGGCATTCCATGCGTTCTGAGGGATCTGTTCGTAGCATTCCATGTCATAGATGGGCAAGGGCAGCAGGTGCTGATTATCGGCGTACTTCATGAGAATGTCGTTGGCCTGATACCACACGTCGGGGCCGTAGCCATAGGGGCCGTCGGTGGCAAGGTCGGAATACTGGTCAATGTTCATACGCTCAGCCGAGATTCCCTTGTCCTTATATGCTTCGTTGAAAGCATTGATCAGCTGATCCACATAGCCCAACTCCACGGCGGTGTCGTTTTCCAGAACCTTAATAACAGCGCCTTCCTCCAGCTCTCCATCGAAGCGGGCCATGACCTGCTCATACAGATCGGAGGTCTCCACATTGTTTTCGGAAGCGCTGTTATCACCGCAGCCGGAGAGCAACGCCAGCATCATAGTTAGCACCAACACAGCAGAAATTATCTTTTTCATTATCCTTTCCTCCTGTCACATGATGATTTCAAATCCATAGGCTTCCAGGCCTTTGTTTACTCTGGGAGTGCCGTTTACGCGGAGCTTTATAGTTTGCTTGTCCGCAGAACGGGTAAATGTAATGATCCCATCCTTCTCTTCAACGCCAAAGTCACCATCCGACAATGCAGGCCCCTTTTTCAGCTTCATCAACTGCTTGATCAGGTTTCGAGTATCCTTGTCCCAGTTTTCCTCATTCCACTCAAAGGTACGACGGCAGTCGGGATCGTAACCACCCTCCATGCCAATCTCATCACCATAGTAGACGCAGGGAATGCCGGGATTGAAGAACATGATAGCCGCTGCAGTACGGAACCGCCCGGCATCTCCCTTTACCCGGGTCAGGAAACGGTCGGTGTCATGGCTGTCCAAAAGATTCAGCATCTTCTGATTGGCTGCAATGCTGTAAGTATGGTACAGACGCACGATCCTGTCACGGAATAGTCTGCTGTCGATGGTATGAAATGCCAGCAGATCCAGACACGCTTTCGTCACACCGTAGTTCATAATACCATCGTACTCATCGCCATTCAAGTAACGAACCGCTCTGTGCCAGTCCTCTCCAATAATAATGGCTTCCGGGTTCTGCGCCATAACTGCATCCCGGAATGCGCGGAGGAACTTATGGGAGATTTCATCAGAAACATCCAGCCGCCAGCTGTCTGCACCGTAGTCACGCATCCACATGACAGCTACATCTGAGAAATAACGGATGACTTCAGGGTTCCCGGTATTCAGCTTCGGCATGGCTTTGACACCGCCAAAGGTCAGATAACTCCCATCCTCTTTCCAGAAGAACCAGTCATAATAGGGGGACTTCTTGCCTTTTTTCTGCGCATCCAGGAAGAACGGATGCCGGCACGAACAGTGATTAAACACTCCGTCCAGCATAACCCTTATGCCCAACTTGTGAGCGTCTTCGATCAAGGATTTCAGGGCTTCATTTCCGCCAAAGGCTGGATCGACAGTCTCGTAGTCTGTAATCTCATATTTATGGTTTGTGGGAGAGCAGAACACCGGGGTCATGTAAAGCACATTGACACCCAGATCCACCAGATAATCCAAATGCTCCCGAATGCCGATAAGGTCACCGCCATAAAAACTTTTTGGGGTCGGTTTTACACCCCATCGGGTGTTCACATAGCTGAAATCCTTATCGGAATCACCAACAGCGAATCGCTCAGGAAAAATTTGGTAGCAGCAGGCAGTCTTGACCCACTCTGGCACCGTCATGGTATCACAGGCAAACTGGGATGTGTACTGGAAGAAGCTGAAATATCCCAGTGTGTGGTCATAGGAATCAGTCAATCCTTCTTCAGAAAGGTATCGGATCTTCCCATCCGTACAGGTTAGCTCAAATATATAGGAAAAGCGGGTGTCCGTCAAAGGGATGGTCACACTATAATATTCTAGTTCAGAATCTGTATGTGTGATTTTCATTTCTGCCTCGTCTCGGAACTTGTGCCACATATTTTTGTCGCAATTGTAAATCAGTTTGGAAGAAACAATCATTCCCTTCTGTACCCGAAAACGCAGATGCATCTGGCCGTTAATAGGGCAGGCATCTACCGTTCCGGGAATATGGGAAACACATAAATTCAGCATATTTTACCTCGCTTGACAGCTCTATTCGGATGTGTTAAGATAATTCTATGAAAAAGAAGTACACAATGAAGGATATAGCAAAAGAGTGTGGGGTATCCAGTGCAACCGTTTTCTATGTCCTGAACGATGTGCCTAATCAGTCCATAAGCGCAGATACCAAGAAGCGAATCCTGCATGTGGCAAACATGGTTGGCTATGTATCCAGCGCCAGCGCAAGAGCGTTGGCTACGGGTAAGACCAACAACTTTGGTGTCTATGTTCCCCACATTGGGAACAGCACCCACAAGCAGAGATTGCTCCAAGCCTTAGCGGAGGAGGCCGAAACGGCTGGCTACCATTTGGTTCTGCTCACCGGAAAATGTCTGAAACAGCAGGTGACCAATGTGGACGCGGTTTTTGCCATTGATATTTCAGAAGATGATTTCAGAATACTGGGTGACAACAGTTTTGTTCCTTTACTATATCTGGATGGACAAATTCAAAATGATCTGTTCTACTGTGTCACTTTCGATGCTATGAAGATTCGGCAGCAAGCAATGGAGCAGTACGGATGCAGTAAGGTAATCCTTGTATGTGACGAAATCAAAAGTCGAGATTACAAGGTGTATCTGCTTGATTGCTTTGATGCAGTGGTGGATGCCGATGCCGTCGCAAGCATATCTCTAGATGCCGATACAGCTCTCTTGACAAATCCTACACTGGATTACGGTGCTTATGCCCAGGCGGCTGTTGATGCCGCACTGAAGGCTATCTCCAGAGATGAAACACCCACAAATCATCATATTCGAGTTTAACAGACTAAGAAAAGCGTGCCGATGGGAAACCCACCGGCACGTTCGGTCCATACTACTCTACAGTAACAGCACCAGTCGCGGGATCAAAGGTAATGGTATAAGTACCAGGATCAACAGTAACATTGTCCATGCCTTCAGCACCGAACCAGTTCTCGTTGGCAACCTTGCCGCCGCAGCCGTATGCGACCTTGAAGGCAACCTTATTCTCTGCCCAGTCAACGGTCTCATCCTCGGTGAAGGTGACGGTCAGCACGTACTTGCTGTCCTGCTCGGTCATCTTGTAAGCAGTATTCTCGGCATTGGCATCCGCAGCCCAACCGGCATTGCCACAGGTACCGACAACATAGTACGCAGGTTCTTCCGCAATGATCTCGTCCTTCAGAACAGGCTTGCCGTCAACGACTTCCAGTTCAATGAAGAACATGTAGTGGCCTTCCTCCAGAACGATGTTCTTGGAGTTGTTCTCACTAGAGTACCAGCCATCCATCGCTGCATTCTTAATTCCGAACTCACCGCCGCCAGCGGGAACATCGGCTTCGCACCACCAGATCAAATCGTCGCCATTACGCTGCATATCCTGACCGGACCAGTCATTGAAAGAGGCCCACAGCTTCATATCATAGGAAAGCTCTGCAACAGGCTTTTCATCTGCATCGCCCAGCCGCTCATAGGACAAGGAGCACAGAGACAGGGTCTCGGCATCAGTTTTCAGAATTAGACGATACTTACCATCTTCCAGGACCTCAATGTTAGCCCCAGAATCAAAGGCGTTTTCGCCGCTGCACAGGACGGCGGATTCGGTCTTATTTGCCAAATGACTGGCATCGATACTGTTGTCGTTATCCCAAACATAGCCCTCACCAATGACGGCGATCTTAAAAGCATCGCCAGCATACAGGTTTACATCAATGTAGAAGGTATTGAACTCACCTTCCATGGGCTGCAAGAGGTAGTCATTCTGGGGCCAGATTTTACCCCAAGCATTATCAGGATAGCCAGCCAGAGAACCTGCCAACATCCAGGGGCGCTCATCCACAACGCTCGACTGCCACGCTACAAAAATGGCAGTATCTTCCGTAATAGGCTGAGTAACATCAAACTCAACTTTCAGAGCAGGGGTCGCGTAGTAGCCTTCGATAATATAGCCTTCCTTTGTCAGTTCGGGCATTGCCACAGGTTCTCCGTCAGCAACTTCCACTTCCTGCAGCACAGTCGTTCCATCGCCCTCATAGAACGTGACCTTCCAATTAGATGCGGAAGGATCGGGTGTGTTGCTGCAGCCGCAGGCAAAAACCACGGTCAGAACCAGCAGGCAAGCAAGCAGCACTCTTGTCAGTGACTTTTTCATAATTTTCCCTCCTGAAATATATAGTATACTTACTTTCGGCGGTCACTTAATTACTTAACCGCTTAAGTATTGTCATTGTAGCACAAAGTTTGATACCATGTCAAGGATTCTTTTGGTATTTATGTCAGTTTTTTAACCTGTTTTGATCTGCTTTGGGAAACGGAATTTCTATGGAATACAGCCGCGCAAATCATGTTATATGTTGCGAGCGGCAAAGTTGGGACGAAAAAATCGTATCTCGTAAAATCTAAACGGTTTTCCATTGCTACGTAGGAATGACATTTATTCCAGAATTTTCTGCAGCATTGGGATTGGGTAGGTGTTTCATATGTCCAATCTTTGGATATCAGTGAGGAATATCCCAGTCATAACAAATATCGGCTTTGACATGCCGATACTCTGTTATATCGGACGACATATTCTGCTACAGATTCTTTTTCTAATTCTTGCGGGATGTGTTTGCTTAATTTATAATTTGTTACAAAACAGTAATGGCAGGATGGATGTTCCCCTCCTGCCATTGCTGTTTTTAAGAATGTGTAACTCTTGCAGAAATCCCCCTTGACAAATCTCGTCTCAATGGAACTTGGTGTGGAAATGTGGAGAAATTGTGATATAATACCTATATAATGGCAAATGAAGCAGAGGTGATTTGTGCAATGACACGATTTCGGAATATTTCGATCCGCAAAAAGATCTTGGTTTCCATGCTTGCATTTACCCTAATCCCAATTCTGTTGGTCTCAATTGTAGCAATCACGATTACATATAAGACCATGCGGGATCAGTTGATTTATGACCATCGGATGAGCAGTGGTTGGCTGCAGGACCGACTGGCGGTAGAAAATAGTGATATGATGGATCGATTTTATGAATTTGAGGTGGACAAGGATGTAAAGGCGGACATCCTCCGCTGGTGTACGCAGGATGGAAGTCTGGATTACTCTGCCCGGTGGCGCATCATTACGGTTATGAATACGGTCATCAGCATGGACAGCAACATCAATTCCATCGAATTGTTCAATATGGCGGAAAATGAAGTGCTGATCGCGGAACGCTCCGGAGCAAGGGTCGATGAAAGCGGGGAGCGTCTGACACAGTGGGAACAGCGCGGGGATGCACTGCAATCCAATCAGGCGTTTCTGCGCAGCGGAAATGAGATCCTGGCCTGCCATCAAATCCACCGGTTCGATGACAAGCAGCCGATCGCCCTGGTGGTATTTCATCTGCGCCCCTATCACCTGGAGGGCATACTGGATGAAATAAAAACCGTTCCCGAAGAGACGATCCTGGTGTTCAACGACCAGAATGAAGTGATGGTCGCAGACTATGGCACGGACTGGAACATGGATACAGGTCTGGTAGAGGGAATTCGCAGGGAGCTTGCGGAAGGAGATCGCAAGGAGGCTTCCTACGATGACCAGTTCTGGTTTTACCGGTCTGTCAGCGGCGGGAAAATGCAGATTCTCCTGACCATCCCCAATCAGACCATCGTGGACGCACTGTTCCCAACGGTGGCGAGCAGTATTTTTGTGGCGATCATCGCCGTCCTGGCCAGCGTCGTCTGCTCTGTTGTGTACTCAAAAGCGATCAGCAGACCCATTCGGGATCTGTCCGAGGAAATGAAGACCATTACGCTAAACGAATACTCTGGCAGTACCCTGGAGAGCAGAGAAGACGAGATCGGCATCCTGCAGGATAGCTTTAACCACATGATTACCCGGAACAAGGAACTGATCGCTCAGCAGTATCAAGCGAAACTGGAAAAGCGAAATGCTCAGTTGCGGGCACTTCAGGCGCAGATCAATCCGCATTTCATGTACAATACCCTTCAGGTCATCGGCGGCATGGCATTGGAGAAGGATGCGCCGGAGGTTTATTCCGTCACGCTGGCGCTGAGTGATATCCTGCGCTATTCCCTGAATTTTTCCAAAGAAATGGTGTGCCTGGAAGAAGAGGTGGAATATCTGAAAAGCTATGTCATGATCCAGAATGAGCGTTTTGGCGGAAAGGTTCAGCTGAAGCTGGAGCTGGAACCGGACACACGGAAATGCCTGATACCCAAACTGATCCTGCAGCCTCTGGCGGAAAACAGCTTTGAGCACGGCCTGCTGAACAAAGCCGGCGACTGGCTCCTGACGGTGGAAAGCCATACCACGCCGGAGGGAGATCTGCTGATCTGCATCAAGGATAACGGAATCGGATTTGATTCGGAGCGCCTTGCGCAGATCAGAGAGAAGATCGAGCTGGATACCGTCAAGGCACTGAACTCCGGCTCCCATATCGGTCTGGCGAACGTCCACGCCAGGATCAAACTGCGGAGCGCAAAAGAAGGACATGGCGTATCGATCGACAGCAGTCCCGAAACGGGCACCACCGTCAGTGTGCGGATGCCGGCTCTGTACGAAGAGAGGAAATGAACATGGCAAGAAAAGTAGTGATTATTGACGACGAGCCCTGGACCCGCGGCGTCATTATAAAGCTGGCGCAATGGGACCGGCTTGGGCTGAAAGTGGTCGGTGAAGCCGCAGACGGTGAAACAGGCTTGGAACTGATTCGAAAAGTGCTTCCGGACATCGTAATTACAGACGTACGGATGCCACGAATCGGAGGTATTGAACTGGTGCAGAAACTGCGTTCTGAGGGCTTTCAGATCCCAATTCTGATTATCAGCGGCTATGATGATTTTGCTTATGTTCGGAGTGCCTTGAAATTAGGTGTAACAGATTACCTTCTGAAACCTATCAAAGCGCAGGAATTGAATCAGCAGTTGCAGCGGTGCATAGAAATCCTGAATCAGGAAGAAATAGTCAGACCGAAGGCGGTCATGGAGGCAGGCTTTTTTGCAGATGGGTGGGAGAGAGAATACTACGACATACGCAGCAAACTGGAAACAGCTCTGAAAGTGGGAAACTATGAGATTGTCCGTCAGCAAATGGCACAGCTCTATAATGTGGCCAGTAAACATGAAGGAGAACAGCCTCCTACCGCCGTTATGATCGGTATATATTATGCAATGCTATTTGCGCTGCAAAAGCATATCGATTCTGTTGGTGCAAATAGAGAAGATGTGTTTGGTGCCAAGGGCCCGACGTTTGTATTCAGTCGGGATAATACGCTGAGGCAGATGATAGACTTTATTCAAGACCTCTACTGTAGTGTAATGCGCTATCTTGAAAAGCAACAGCAACAACGGAGCAGACTGAATATTGATGCGGTATGCAGATATATTCAGGGATGCTACATACATGGTGTAACGCTGGAGCAAACAGCAGATGAATTTCATGTTACGAAGGAATACTTAAGCAAAGCGTTTAAGGCGGATCGGAAAGAAGGTTTTTCGGAATATGTGACCTCCCTCCGCATGAAACGAGCATATGAATTAATCGTGGAATTTGATACGCCGCTGAAAGACGTAGGTGCCATGGTCGGATATTTTGATTTGGCACATTTTTACAAAACCTTTAAGAAACATTTTGGCAAAACGCCGGGAGAGGTTCGTGAGAGTTTAAAAAAAGACAAAACAACAACTCCTTAGGTGAAAATGCTATTTTCTTTCACTTCTGTTATACTGTCATTGTAGCAAATCCACCAAACACATTATGAGGAGGAACAACAATGAAGAAGTTATTGGCAATTATACTGGCTCTGTGCATGTTTTTTTCCATGGCTGCATGTGGCAGCAAGCAGGCTGAGAGTACGGAAGCTGCTGGCGGTGAGACCAAGCCCGCTGTACAGAATTCCGGCGCTACCAATGAGGAACCCCGTGAAGCAGAACTGAACATCATGATGAGCTTCCCGCAGTATATGGATCAATGGGAAACGTATGTAAAGCAATTTGAAGAGAAGATGCTGGCCGAAGAGAACATTAAGGTCACCGTCAATCTGGAAATGCCCAGCTCCGATCAGTACGAGAGCATCCTGCAGGCTCGTCTGAGCGGTGACGATGCTCCCGATCTGTACACACTGCACTGCAACAATCTGGCTACCTACAACGACGCAGGTTACCTGTATGATCTGTCCGGTGAGCCGCTGGCAGACGTTATTTTCGATAACGTCAAGGAAACCGTTACCATCGACGGCAAGCTGCTGGCAGTCCCGATCGAGAGCCAGGCATGGGGCGTCCTTTACAACAAGGCCATCTTTGAAGAGTGCGGCCTGAAGGCGCCTGATACACTGTCTGATTTGGAGAGCATCTGCGAAACCCTGAAAGCGAAGGGCTATACCCCCTTCATGCTGGCGTTCCAAGAGCAGTGGGTACCCCAGCTGATGACCGGCCTGACTTTGGGCGACATCGTTTCCGGCAAGCTGAACGACTGGCTGGAGCGGATGTACAAGGACAAAGGTTCCTACGAAGAAGTTCGCGAGATCTTTGATGTCATCGACCTGATCATGGCCAACGGTACCGACCGCGCCATGGAAGAGGGATCCGAAGCCGGCGCTGCTGACTTTGCCCTCGGCAAGGCTGCCATGTTCGTTCAGGGCACCTGGGCTTCCAATACCATTATGACCACCAATCCCGACATGGAGCTGGGCGTCTTTGCGCTGCCCATCAACGAGGATCCCAACTGCACCCGTGTCAACCTGTCCACTTCCACTACTCTGGGCGTACATCCTGACAGCAAGGAACTGGATCTGGCGCTGAAGTTTGCAAACTATGTGCTGGATGCCAAGGATTCTTCTGCACTGTTCCAGGC
>ENA-OZEQ01000263-OZEQ01000263.1-human-gut-metagenome-genome-assembly--contig:-NODE-263-length-14402-cov-7.409772_pt1 | contig 14402 bp, 11 predicted proteins | sample MGYA00245070_ERZ653613 | MGnify/ENA primary metagenome ERZ653613 (study PRJEB26926, sample SAMN06164975) | human gut metagenome | biome: ENVO:00009003; feature: ENVO:2100002; material: ENVO:00002003... | reverse complement strand
CTCGTGGGCTCGGAGATGTGTATAAGAGACAGATTAATAATTATCCTAAACTAGTTGAAATTATTAAGAATAGTACAGTTGAAAGTTTGCCTATTATTATTAGAGATATATTTAATAATATTAATGAATATCCTGAGCTTAAAGAGATATTTAATCAATATATTAAACAATGGACTGAATCTATCTTTAATAATATTTCTTCTTATCCTGCTCTTAATCAATTCATAACTAATGCTATTAATGCTCATGTAGAAACTACTATTGGCAACATATTTAATAATATTGATAATTATCCTGCAATTAAGAATCTTATTATTACTAATACTGTTAATAAAGTAGTTGATATATTTAAGAATATTGGTCAATATCCGGAATTACAGGAAGCTATTCAGAATAATATTAATGAACGAGTTGATTATATATTTAATAATATTAATAATTATCCTGAACTCATTGGTATTCTTTCTGATTTAGTTTGTAATTGTGTTAAGAATATATTTGCTAATATTAATAATTATCCTGCTCTTGTTACTTGTATTAATAATGCTGTAAATAGTAGAGTTGATTATATTTTCAATAATATTGATAGATTTCCTATTCTTAAGAATCTTATTGAAACTAAAGTAGAAGCTAGAGTTACTTATATATTTGAACATATTAATAATTTTACTGAACTACTTAATGTTATTAAAGGTAATATAGAAAATATCTTTGATAATATTGATAATCATCCTAACCTTAAAGTTGTTATTGAGAATAAGGTTGAATCTACAGTTGAACATATCCTTAATAATATAGATAATTATCCTATTATTAAAGAGAAGATTATTCAATTCTGTAATGAAGCTATTGAAGCTAAACGTGGTGTAGCAAATGGTATTGCTAGTCTTGATGGAGATGGTAAAGTTCCAGCAAGTCAATTACCTAGTTATGTTGATGATGTTCTTGAAGGATATTATGTTGATGAAACTCATTTTGCTGAAAAGTATATAGAAGATGCTCCTGTATATTATACTCCTGAAAAAGGTAAGATTTATGTTGATATAAGTGAAAGTACTGATTATAGTGGTAAGACTTATCGTTGGTCTGGAACTAAATATGCAGTTATATCTGAAACTTTAGCTTTAGGCGAAGTTACAGGTACTGCTTATGATGGCGGTAAAGGTAAGAAAACTACTGATATTGTTAATAGTTTACCTAAATATATTCCTAGTACACAAATTAAATTATCTAGGTCATCTAATGGAAATATCATAATTGGTTCACATCATTATGAATTTAATAATACAACAAATGTTTATGAAAGTAAACCTTTTAATGATGGTATAACATTTCCTATTGTTAGTAAAACTGAATCTGGAGTTATGTCTGCTGCTGATAAAGTTAAACTTGATGAAACTTTACCTAATCAAATTACTGAACTTAGTAATAATGTTTATACTAAAGAAGAAATTAATAATAAGTTTGACAATGTACCAACAGTAGAAAATACTTATACTAAAGCGGAAGTTGATAAAGCTATTGCTGATGCTATTAAAGCTTTAATTCCTGCTGGTTATGAACTTGTTATTAAAAAGAAAACAACTTAATATTAATCATGGTGGTACTGAATAAGTGCCACCATTTAAAGTTTATAAAGTTATGCAAGATATTAATCAACAATTATATGAAAATAAAAGCACACCTGAAGGATTTATTCCTGTTTATGGTGTAGTTATAACTGTTCCTACTGGAATATATATTAATGGGCAAAAAGATTTTACTTGTGATAAAACTTTTGATGAAGTAAAAGAAATATTATTAAAAGGCGGAAGTATTATTGCTGTTGATAATAACAATAGTAGAATTAATTTTGATAGAATTGATATAGGTAATAATAGCATTGGTGCTACGATTACTTATTTTTCTCCTAATGACGGTGGAATTAATAAAATTGATTTAAGTTGGGATAAAGGTTTAACTAGAGTTGGAGGTGAAGAAACTAAAAGTATTAATACTTTTGTAGCTATAAATAGTAATCAAATTATTAAATCTTATGATATTAATACTATTATTATGTTATTAACTAATGATGGTACTCCTACTGAAGTATTAAATGCTATAAATACTATATTTACTAATTTTGATGGATTTATTGCTGCTATTGGTAAACCTAATTCTGTATTTTATAATAATACCTATGGTAAATTTTATATTAGATATACTGGTGATGTTATAACTATACAATGGAGTAATAGCAATACAATAAATCATGTAGCCTTGCGTAATGATGGTAATTATGATTATAATACTATTCAAATAGTTGACCAAACTCTTTATAGATTAAGTAATCTTACTATTGAACCGATAGTTAATCCTAAAATATGGATTGGCACTGCTACTCAATATGCAGCTATTGCTCAAAAAGATAACAATACTACTTATATAGTTAAATCAGAAGCTTAATTTATGGCTATATATCAAGGAGATATTGAAATACATGATATTAAACTTGGTAGTATAGATGTATTTGAAATATATCAAGGTTCTAAACTTGTTTATCCAGAGGATACTGAAATTACTATTACGTTTAAATTAAATGTTTCCGGAACTGTTACTATTAATGGTTATACTCCTGTTATAAGTGAAAATAATACTAAATTTGTATTTACTATTCCTGTTAAGACTGATTATACTGCTAATATTACTGCTGAACATTATAAATCTCAAACTATTAGTGGTAACAGTGGTTATTTACCTATAACTCATAATGTAGAATTAGAATGGGAACAAAGATTTATTTCTTATACTGTTACTTTTCCTACTGATGGAGTTAAAGTTTTATTTGATGGAATAGAAAAAGGAGTTATAACTAATGGTAAGTTAGTTGTATTAATTGATGATACAGAAGCTAAAGATAGTTATACTGTTACGTTTAAAGGTAGTAAAGCTAGTATATATGATACTAGTACATTAACAGTAGTTGATAGTAGTATTGCTAATACTGGTGGTGTTTATGATTTAAAACTTCCGAATAGTTCTGTTAAGACTGGATATAAGAGAACTGACTATGCATCCTCCACGGGGAGTATAACCAAAGGCTCTACTTATGCTGGAACTTGGATTGAAACTGTTGTTAATCTTACTGCTAGTTTTACTAGTTCTACTACCTTAGGTAGTATAAGTAATAATGTATTAACTATACCTAATAATGAATCTACTAATACTAAAAGTGGAACTTTAACTGTTATATTTACTTTAGAAAATAAACAAACTAAAGAAGTTAGTGCTGCTTTAAATCAAGCTGCTGGAGCTAAAGTTTATACTAATTGGGTATTAGATTTACAAACTGATGGAACTAGTGTTGAAGCTAAAGGTGGTACTAGAACAGTTACTGCTAATGTTGCCCGTAGAACTTATAAATGGAATAATACTGGTACTGTTTATAGTGAAACTGCTACTCCTACTCTTAGTATTAGTGGTAGTGCTAGTCTTAGTGGAAATCAAATAAAATTTACATCAAATGAAAGCGTTTCAGCCCGTTTAGCGACACTTACAGCTAGTTATGTAGGATTGTCCAAAACGGTTACGATAACGCAACAGGCAGGCGCAAAAGTGTATTCAGCGTGGTCTGCTTGGGCTGTTTCTATTTCGGCAAGCACGCAAACGATAGCTGCAAGTGGTGGTTCATCTACGATAACTACTAATGCTAGTCGTTCTCGTACTTGGACTTGGAATGGAGTTGGTATTACACATACTGATACTGAAACTGCTACACCTACACTTAGTGGTAGTGCTGGTGGATTTACTTTAAGTGGTAAAACTGTTACTGCTAGTAACAATACTACAACAAATAGTCGTAGTATAACTATTACTGCTACTAGCAATAGTGTTTCTAAATCTATTACTATAACACAATCTGCTGGTGCTAAAGTTTATGGTAATTGGTCTGCTTGGACTGTTAATATTAGTGCTGATAAAACTAGTATTGGAGCAGCAGGTGGAACAGCTACTATATCAACTAGTGCTAGTAGAACTAGAAGTTATACATGGAATGGTGTTGCCGGTTCTGGTGGTACAGAAACTGGAAATGGAAGTCCTGTATTAAGTAAAGTTAGTGGAAGTGGTAATTGGACTAGTCCTAAAGTTACTTATGGAAATAATACTAGTACAAGTGGTAAATCAACTGTTATTCGTGCTACTATTGATTCAACTACTAAAGATATAACTATTAGTCAATCTGCTGGAGCTAAACAATATAGTGCTTGGTCTGCATGGACAGTTAATATTTCTAATAGTGGAAATGTTGCTGCTAGTGGAGGTAGTTCAAATATAACTGCTTCTGCAAGTAGAACAAGAACTTGGACATGGAACGGAGTTAATGGAAGTGGTGGAACTGAAACAGGAACTGGAACTCCTACTCTTAGTAAAATTAGTGGTGCTGGTTCTTTTGCTAGTAATAAAGTAACTTATGATAATAATACTTCTACAAGTGCTAGAAATACAGTTATTAGAGCTACAATGGATTCTGTAACTAAAGATACTACTGTAACTCAAAATGCTGGTTCTAAAACTTATAGTAGTTGGGGAGCATGGTTTATTAGTTTAAGTGCTAATGTAACAACTATTGCTGCTACTGGTGGAAATGCTACATTATCTACTTCAGCTACTAGAAGTCGTACTTGGCAATGGAATGGTACAGGAACAACTTATACTGAAAATGCTAGTGGTTCTCCTACATTAAGTAAAGTTAATGGTGCTGCTTCTTTAAGTGGTTCTACTGTTAGTTATGGTAATAATACTTCTACTAGTTCCCGTAGTTCTGTATTTAGAGCAACTATTGATGCTGCAACTAGAGATATTACTATTAATCAATCAGCAGGAGCTAAAATTTATGGAAGTTGGTCTAGATGGTCTGTAAGTTGTAGTGCTAGTAGCTATAAAGTTTGGGCAGGAGGTGATTCAGTAACTATTTATAGTAGTGCTTCAAGAAATAGAACATGGACTTGGAATGGTGTTGCAGGTTCTGGTGGCACTGAGTCTGATAGTGCTACTCCTACTATTTCTGTTACAAGTGGTGTTGGAGTTTTAAGTGGTAATACTTTAACTTTTAGTAATAACACATCTCCTGATGCTAGAACAACTAGAGTTACTGCTAATTATAATGGAGTTACTAATTATTGTGATGTTATGCAATATGGCGGTAATAAAGTTACTGGAAGTTGGACATCTTGGCAAGTAACTATATCTGCTAGTCCTATGAATATTGCTGCTAGTGGTGGTAGTTCTACAATTCTTTGTCATGCTTCTCGTACTAGAAATTATACTTGGAATGGAGTGGGTACTACTTATACTGAAACTGAAAATGGTAGTCCGACTTTAAGTAAGTCTGGAGATGGTACATTAAGTGGTACTACTAGCGGTAGTAAACTTACTTATGATAATAGAACTGCTACAATAAGTAGAAGTACAACTGTTACTGCAACTTATAGTGGAGTTAGTAAATCTATTAATATTACACAATCTGCTGGGACTAAAACAAATATAACTTCTTCTACAAAAGTATTGTTTTTGTATGACGGGGCAAGTGATTATGTTGAAGCAATTAATAATTCTGTGTATATTAATAATGCTAGAGATAATAATGGAAATTATAATGGAGCAGTTAAGTATAATATTCGATTTAAAGTTATTATTACTGAAAGTTATAAATGGAATAATGTAGGTAATGTTATTTCTTCTGAATCTTATGGTAGTATTGACCGTCATAAAGATATTTCATTCAATACTAGTACTTTATTACATAAAGATACTGATAATTCTTATTATGGTAGTTTTAGTATAATATCTAAAGCTAATGCTGATGAAGAAGAATATTCAGCAGAATATATAACTAATAATAATATAATTATTACTTTATATGTTAGACGTCCTAGATTATATTGGCAAATATGGTGTAATGAAATTCTTGAACAAAAAGACCAACCTTTCATTGTTAATGTTAATGATATTACGAGAACAAAATTATATAATAATAATACTATAACTGAAGGTTGTGCTGGTAGTGGTCAACAATATTTATATCTATTTAGTACATCAAATATGATGACTAGTAGAAGTATAACTGTAAAATTAATAAGAAATAATAATCCTAATGATGCTTGTAAATTAACTGATTTTACTAATATAAATACACATACTAATACTAGTGTTGGTCTTGAAGAAGATAAAACTGTTATAAGAACATTTGTAACAAGTTACATTCAAACATTGCCTATTAATCTATGTAAAGTTACATTTAAATATGCTGAACTAAATTTTAGAGTATTTATAGCTAAAGGTACTGGTAATTAATATGATAAGAATACTATTTAATATAACAAATTACTAATGCTTATATTGTTTATTTACTCATTAAAGTTATTTAAATTAATCACATAATTATGAACAATAAACAACTATATGAAAAACTAGGTCAGAATAGTTATGATAAAGTATTTCCTATTACTTATCTTCAAAATATTCTTGACAAAGATACAAACAATGATTTAACTGTTGTTCTTTCTAGGTTTAATCATTTATGGATTCCATATCAAGGAACTAGAGTTAATACTCGTAAAGCTGTTCCTTCTATTTTTAGACGTAATAGTCTTACTATTAGTTATTATGATGCTGAACATAATCTATCTGTAACTGAAAGTTATATAGGTAGTAATCTTCAAGCTGGTGTTGAAACTAGTTGGGTTTCTGATGATAATTGGACAAAAATTCTTAGTGAGAAGTATCTTGAAGAAAGTGGAGCTAAAATTCCTATTGCTGATGGTACTATTGATTGGGATATGCTTAATGAAGCTCTTAAACAAATGATTGCAGGAAATGGTAAAGTTAATATTATTAATTATCCCGATGAAGAAGATATTACTATAAGATTAAGTCCGGGTTGTTGTAATGTTAATCGTCTTAGTCTTAAAGATAGACTTTATGAGCCTGAATATAAAAGTGGTAAAGGATATAAAATAATTCGCAAGGTCTTACTCCCCGTGGAGGATGATGCTAGTAATGTAGAACAGCTTTTATTTGATGGTTTTCTTGATGATACTTATTGTGAACAATATGGACAAATAATTCTTAATACAGATAAGTATGAAGTTATTAGAACAGATTTAGGTAATACTGCTGGTATTTATTATGATACATATCATAAATTATTTGTTCTTAGAGTTAAGACTATTCATGATGGAGTTGGTTTTTATAATTATTATACTAGATGGACTATTGTAGAACCTACTGATAGAGTTCATCCTCTACGGGGGGTCAACACTCCTGTCTATGGAAATAGTGAAGATTATAATATTTATAGCACTTGTCTTTCTGATGAACGTCCAAGACTTGGTATTATATATATTAATTCAGTAGATAATATTAAATATTATTTTAATGAAGAAAATCTAGTTCAAGTTAAGAATAATATTTATCTTAATTATAAAGCTGTTCTTACTCAAGATATGGTTAACGAAGAAAATACTCGTTATATTATTCGTTATGCTTTTGATTTAAGTGGTAAAACTATTACAATGCCTGTTGGTTGTGAACTTGTATTTGAAGGTGGTATTATTGAAAATGGTACTATTGATTTAAATAAATGTAAACTTACAGGTATGGTTGGTGAAGAGTCTGAATATCTTCCTAATGTAACTTGTAGTAATTGGGCTAAAGGTCAGATTGAATATCGTAATGGAAAGATTTGTTATTGGAATGGTACTGAATGGAGAGTAATGGGAGATACTTCTTCATTTGATAGTTATACTAAACAAGAAATTAATAACTTGCTTAAAAATTATTATACTAAGTCTGAAACTTATAATAAAGAAGAAGTTAATAATTTACTTAATGGATATGTTACTAATGATACATTTAATAACTTTAAAAAAGAAATAAATCAAACTATTACTAATAGTGTTAATCTTGATAAGATTCAAAAAGCTATTAATGACGGATGTGGAGTTAATATGACTATGCCTAGTGCAAATAATAATAAACTTAGTCTTCCAATTTGGACAGGAACTGCTACCCAATATGCAACTATTACCCCAGTTGCTGGAATGACTTATAATATTATTGATGAATAATGAGTTTAACTCTTGGACGTCAAGGAGGAATTGCTAAACCCCTTAAGAAACGAACAGTAGGTCAAATTAATATTGCTCATGTTTATGATGGTGCTAATCATATTTGGCCTACTTCTGTTATTCATTTTAGTGATTTTACTAGTGTCCAACTTAGATATATTTGGGGTAATGATGATGGTCTAGATTTGGATACTAAATCATATTATGTTAATTCTCCTATTAATAGTTTAAACTATGTAGCTGTTGGTTGGTCTTGGAATTTAAGTCAAATTCCTTACCTATATTGGGGTGGTGATAATACTGCCTCAGGTGCTGAATGTGTTATGTTCAATATTGAATCTATGATTGACCTTGAAGATAAAATGCCTGATATAATGAAAATGAATCTTTGTGCTAATTGGTATGGAGAATTACGTAGAGGTCATGTTACTGTTGAATGTACTGCTTATAAAGGTGGAGTTATTGTTCATGCTTGGGAATTATATAATCGTGAAATTGATGTTGATAATAGAGGAAAGTATATTTTTCCTTTGGCTGATGGAACTATTAATATGCCTGATGGACATGGTGGTTATAAAGAATGTTGGTATGGTGAAGTTATTAAAAGAGTTACTAAATCTAATAATGAAGTAAAATATTTTAGAATTAATCCTGTTAATGATAAAATTATTGGTTTAGATAATATTAAAATAATTCGTAATGGTGGTGGTTATATTCATCGTGATGGTTATTGTTGGTATGAAAATCAACCTAATGATAAATATAAAGTTTGGAATAATCAAGTTAATACAACTGGTACTCCTTTAACTCTTGATAAACCAACTCTTAATATAACTAGTGATGATAATTATAGTTATGAATATCATACAGTTTTGTTAAATGAAGATAACACTGTTTATAATGATAATTATACTGATCACTATAACTTTAGATTTGGTTTTGTTGCAGGTAATTCTGAATTTAGAGGACAACAAATTATTCAATGTTATGTTGGTACACAAAATGGTAAAGCTGATGATGGTAGGACTTCAATAGGTGAAATAAAATATACTAAACTTAATAAAATTGGTGAATTGACAATATATAGTCCTATTGAAAGTTAAATTAATATTAATTACCAAACAAAAATAACGGTTTAAGCGTTATAGATTATGTAGTTCAAACTACAAGTATTAATCTATTTTTTTAACTTAAACCTTAATTTATTATGCAAGTAATTGAAAAAGTGAAAGTTGTTCCAGAGGGCTATAATGGTGCTGGAATGAATTATGACGGTTGTAATCGTCGTGATGTAAACGGTAAAGCTAATGCAGGTTTAACTCTTGGTATTATCGGTACTGCACTTGGTGCTTGGGCTTTGTTTGGTAATCGTCGTTCTGCTGGTGCTAGTATTTTAGGTGGCGCTGGTGGTGGAATGTTAGGTGATGGTTCTACTAATATTAACGTACTTGGTGCTACTGCTGGTAGTGGAAGCGGTGCTCCTACTGCTTTTCAAGCATGGGAAAAATCTTGTGAAGATACTTTAGCTCTTCAAGGTGGTCTTTATCAATGGGCTTTGACTCAACAGAATCAACGTTTTGAAGATAGAGAACGTCTTAATAGTGAATTGTTTGGTGTTTATATTGACGGACGTAATCGTACTGATGCTCTTATTGAGAAAAATAACACTGACCATTTTAATCTTTACAAATATACTCGTGATGCTGATGATGATATCCGTAAAGAGTTATCTGATTTGAAAGCTGAATTGGCTGTTACTAAAGCTATTCGTCCTTATCAAGATAAACTTATCCAATGCGAAATGGAAAAGATGTTTACGGCTGGTATCAACTATACTGATAGAAAGACTTGTAATGTTATCTATGGTGTAGTTACTCTTCCAAATGAACCTACTGTTACTGGTCTAGTTGGACGTAATGCTTGTGGATGTTTACCATGTGGTTTTACTCAACCTGCTAGCGGAACTCCTGCTCAGTAATATTACTAAGTTTGATTAAGAACATAAAATTGAAAGAGATATGATACCTGTTACTCAATTCATACTAGGTAATAGTGACCCTTTACTATACCCTAGTGAAAAAATGACTAATAGCATTGATGAACAAATTGCTTTTCTTCAAAGTCAAAAACAAGCAATTAATGAAGCTTATCGTCGTAATGCTATTCCTAATGCAAATAATGGTACAACTCAAAATCAGCAAGTTCCAACTCAAGGAATTTGGGATGCTATTGATGCTGAAATTGCACCACTTACACAAGAACAACAAAATATGCTTCTTAATAACCAAGACTATGTAAATAACTATAATGCTTTACAAAGTATGGTTCAAGCAGAAGTTCTTAATTTAGTTAGAGGAAAAATCGAAGCTAGTGCTGATGGCAAACATTTACTTGAAGAACAACTTAAACTTGTTAAGTTACTTAAAAGTAAAATTGTTGAAGTTACTAACAAAGAAATGGAATTGTTTAAAGCTTTTAAAGAAGCTAGTAAAACTAATCCTAATTTAACTTATGAAGAATTTTTAAAGAAGTAATATTATGGTTGAAATTGGTAATGTTAAAGAGGTTATTAAAGATTATATTATTAAACAATTAGTATCTATGGGTGAAAGTTCTCCAGCTATAAGACTTTTAATTCCTTTGGCTAAAAGAGCGATTACTAATAATATTAATAGTTTTGATAAGTTCTTGAAGCCCATTGCAGATAAAGATGGTATGATTGATATTGAAGGTATATTTGATGAAGAAATGGAAGTTATTAATAATATTGATAATTTTAATTTTGATATACCTTTTATTGGTGGCGGTAATATTTCTAAAGGTATTATATCTCTTGAAGTTCCTTATGTGAATAAAATTGTTGCTCTTAATCAAACTGATTTAGAAGTTTTAAAAGAATCATTAATCAGTTTAAAAACAAAGTAATATTATGAGAGAAATGCCTTACATTCAACCTTACCATGTTGGTAATCGTCGTGGCGGTAATCAAAATATTCTTGATGAATTTCGTGAATTTCTTGATGCGCGTGGAGGACGAGGTGGTCGTGGTGGTAGAGGTGGCATGAGAAATCGTATTGGTTATGATACTTACGATACTTATGGTCGCTCTGCTAGTAAAAATGACCGAGAAGAAAAGATTTTAACTATGCTTATGAGCGGTGGATATAATGACGATGGCTATCATTTTAATGAGTATGAAGCTAAAGAAGTTGTAGAACAAATGTATCATGTTAAAGACAACAAGAAATATGTTGGTGAAAAATATGATATGAATAAAGCTCATGAGATTTGTGAACGCTATAAAGAAGTGTTACCTAACGATGTTGAACCTTGCGATGTTTATGTTGCAATTAATGCTCAATATCATGATTATGCTAAACTATTTGAAGAATGGTTTGGTGGTAATATAGATAATAAAGTGTTTGAAAGTGCTATTACATTTTGGTTTAAAGATGTAGATTTTGATGGTGATAAAGTATGGGAATATTTCCACATGAATAACTAATCATTATTGTAAAACTATAAAAGGGAATTATCTTAGGATAGTTCCCTTTTTTATTTATCTAAATTTTAGTATGGACAAATTTATTGATGTAATTGTAAATGGTATCCTTAGTAATTTTGACTTTGGATTTATGTTTATTGTTAATGTTCTAACTTATATTATTATTAAAGTTATTGATTACTTTAATGGTGATAATAAAGTTCCTACTTGGCAAAAACGATGTGTGTTAGTTATAAGTATTGTTACTATGGCTGGTATTTATATTGCTGCTGGATATGATAATGCTATTATGCTTGTTAATAGTGCCATTCTTGCTCCTGTGTTTTGGAGTTGGGTTGTTAGTCCTATTCTAAAGAAACTTGGAGTTGGTTATAAAAATATTGATAATACTATTGGTTAAGATTGTATAAGATTGATTAGCTAGGTTTGATTGACTGATTTAAGCCTGCTATATCCTCTACGGGAAGTATAGCTTGCCGAATTTGGCTAGTTTTAAACCTAGCTGATTAACTATACACGATTGAATAAAAGTCTTACTATAAGCCTAAAAAGTGGCTCTATGGATGTACATAAATATTTACAATATTAAATTTCAAAATAGTAAAGTTATGAGAGTTATTAAGACTAAACATTTTCCTTTTAATGGTTATAAAGCTATTAATCTTTTTGGTGTTATATTTACTAAAGGAGAATTAAGTAATAAAGAACTTAATCATGAAGCTATTCATACAGAACAAATGAAAGAGATGTTATATATCTTTTTCTATATATGGTATGGTGTTGAATATCTTATTATAAGACTATTTCATATTAAACAACATGATGCGTATAAAGATGTAAGTTTTGAAGAAGAAGCTCATATTAATGATAATAATCTTAATTATATTAATGAACGTAAACATTATACTTGGACTAGATATCTAGGTATTAATAGTTCTAAAACTGCTTAATTAAAAAATGTTAATAATATTGTTAAACTACTTGTTATTAATAATATAATTTATATTTGTAACAAACTAAATTCTAAAGATATGGAAGATGATAAAAGAGTTAATTATAAGTTAGATGCTATTAATAAACTTATTAATAATCTTAAACTTAGTATTTCTGGTAATAAAGAACATGATGAGCTTGGAGAAAATAATGTTATAGTTAATCTTGATGAGATTAGTCAAAAGATTACTGAATTACATGAAATGGTTAAAGCTGAATTTGATGAGTTTGAAAATCAACATAAAAGTGAATCAGATGAAACTCAAACTCTTCTTACTAAAAAGTTTGATTTAGTTCATTCTGATTTAACTACTATTAGTGATAAACTTACTACTATTGATACAAATATAAAAAATATGAGTAGTGCATTACAAGGTAAGTTTAATGCTTTAATTGCTGCTGTTAATTATATGAAAGCTAGTAATGATACTAAAAATGATGCTATAATTACTGCTCTTCAAAGACTTATAATCAAAGTTAATTAAAATACTAGTAATATTAATTCTCTTGATGGTCGAGTTGATGCTCTAGAACAAGCTTAACATGAATTTTAATTTAGTAGAGATGTATAATGGCTTGTTAAGATTTAACAAGCATATACTAAATGAACTTGCAGAAGGACTTAAACATTTACCTAATTTAGATGGAGTATCTAAAGGAGATAGTTTAATTATTAATGAACAAGGTAATCCAGCTTGGGGTTCTGCTGCATTTATTCCTACTTTTGAAAATGCTGCGTATGGTATTGAATGGACTAAAGATGACAATGATATAATCAGAATTGGTAATGCTAAATTTCATAGAGAACTTCCTATTCAAAATAGACTTAAAGGTTGTGTCTATAATGAAAAGAAAATCAGTTATTTCCTTAATCCTACGGGTTGGGCTAAACCTCTTGAAAATGGTCTTATTCCTCCTCTTGATGGAAGTGATGCGATGTTGGGGTAAGAGTTCCAGAGTTTTATATGTGCGTTAAAGATACTGGTACTAAATATCAACTTTGGATAAGTGATTTTAATATTGATGGAACATTTACTAAAGATTTTCTAATAATTCTTGATGAAATTATTGATTCTACTGATAATGTTCGTGATATTTCTTCTAAATTAACTAATAAAATTGGAATTGGAGTCCCTATTGGTAATTATTTATCTCAATACTTTGCTAATCTTTATCTTAGTGAACTTGACCATTTATGTAAAGAAGAACTTAAATGTAAATTCTATTATCGTTATGCTGATGATATAGTTATTTTAAGTCATGATAAAGATTTTCTTCATAAAGTTCTTATTTATATTAAATTATATGTTCATACTATTGGATTGAAAGTTAAAGATAATTATCAAATATATCCTGTTGATAGTAGAGGGATTAATTTTGTTGGCTATGTATTTTATCATACTCATACTCTAATTAGAAAATCTATTAAATATAAAATTATAAGACTAGTAAATAGTTATTTAAATAGAGAAATTGATAGAAAAGAATTTAAAGTTAGAATGTGTGCTTATTATGGATGGCTTAAACACGCTGATGCTAAAAATCTTCTTTATAAAATTCAAAGTCTTACAGGTGTTAGATATTCTAATTGGAATGGTAAAAGAACTAATATTACTAAATATTATGGTAAATATGTTAGAATAATTCAAGTTATTAATTATGCTAAGTATTTTAGAATTAATTTTATTAGAAATGGTAAAGCTTATTATGCCGATAGTAGAGATAAAACTCTATTTTATTCTATACATCTGTCTCTTATACACATCTCCGAGCCCACGAGACCGTACTAGATCTCG
>ENA-OZEQ01000262-OZEQ01000262.1-human-gut-metagenome-genome-assembly--contig:-NODE-262-length-14512-cov-7.203984_pt1 | contig 14512 bp, 9 predicted proteins | sample MGYA00245070_ERZ653613 | MGnify/ENA primary metagenome ERZ653613 (study PRJEB26926, sample SAMN06164975) | human gut metagenome | biome: ENVO:00009003; feature: ENVO:2100002; material: ENVO:00002003... | reverse complement strand
GATGTTCCTGCGGATTCATCTGGCGGCGCTGAAGAAGTGAATATTTCTGGAGATTGAAAAAGCCAGCGGTTTTGCGCCGCTGGTTTTCTTGTATCTTTTTGGGTTTTGGTATCCGTTTGGAGGGGGAAAGCAAGGGCAAGGTGCGGTGGAGCGGCTATGTGGTCGCGCCCATCTGGCGCGACAATGTGCAAGCAGTGGGCAGAGCAGCTTGGGGGCGCGTCTGAGGACGCGCGAAGTTACTGGCAGGGACGCTTCGCTGCCTGCGCCTTTGTTGCTGGCTTCCTTGGGATTGGCCGCCCGTGGAACAGTTGGGGCGTTGCCCCAAACCCCACAAGGGGCGCTGCCCCTTGACCCCGCAAGGGAGTTCCTCCCTTGACCCCTTCGCGCGATTGAGTTGGCTTCTCCTCCATGCTTTGCCCGCGTGTTTATCCTTTTGGCGCTGCGACTTCCTCCCTTACCGCACGATTCGATAATACCGCCTCGATGTCAGCAAATACATCAGTGCATAAATCACCGCAAACACCACATAGCATCCAATCCCGATTCCATAAAACAGCGAGTCATTATGCAATCCAAATGCCCCTAAAATCAGCCGAATCATCGGCATCGCAAACATCATATGCAGTCCCGCCATCAGCAGCGGCGCAAAGAACACCGTCAGTACCTGCGAATTGACGCTCCGGCGGATTTCCGCATCCGTCAACCCCACTTTCCGCATCACGGCAAAGCGCTCCGCATCCTCATAGCCCTCGCAAATCTGCTTGTAGTACATAATCAGCACTGCCGCAATGGAGAACAGCGGGCCCAGAACCATGCCAAGGAAGAAGAGCCCGCCGAAGAGAGAAAGGTAGTCCCTGCGGCAAAGCGAACGCGTATCCACACTCAGGGAAGACATGCCGTAAAAGTCCTTTCCCGTCAACTTCATTGCTTCGCTGCGGAGCGTCTTGACCAATTTCTCCTGCGTGTCCGTGTCCGCCTCCGAATCCAAGTCGAAATGCAGCGCCAGACGATCCATCATCATTGCCTTGCCGCTCTTCTCTCCGACCAGCGCCATTATTTCGCTGCGGAACGCTTCCGCATCGTTGGTGAAAACGACCAGGCAGCCCCATGCGCTTCGGTAATCCGCGCTGAGCAGCCGCTTCGGCAGCTCCTTTTCCGCATGAATCATGCGGTACGGCGCAGAGCCGTAAAAGGACATGCTGGAAAACGTTTCGTTGGTCTTGAACGATGCGTACAGCAATTCTCTGTCTGCCAGCGTCACCGTTTCGCCCGTCGCCTGCTCATAAACAGACAGCGGATATACGGTCAGTTCCAAAACGTTCGCCTTGAGCGAATCTGCATCCGTGATAATGCCGTAATCGCCGTTTTGCACCTTTCCCGTTGCTACCAATGCGCGCTGGGATGTGATGTTTTCCGGCGTCAAGCCCATTTCCTCTGTCACGTCCAGCGCCATCTGCTGCATAGCGTCCAGTCGTTTCCAGTTCTCCTCGCCGTCGCGCGCCTCCAACCCTATCGTCAGGTTGATGTCCTGCGGGCAGATGGCGTCCACCATGCTGTCCGTTCCACCATACAGGCAAACCGTCGAAGTCAAAATGACCAGCACCATCGTGCAGAGAATGCAGATGGTCGCCATGCCCGCGCCGTTGCGCTTCATGCGGTACGCCATGGCGGATACGCTGATGAAGTGGCGCGTCTGATAATAGTAGCGTTTGTTCCTGCGCAGCATTCGGCACAGCGTTACCGACCCGGACACAAGCAGCAGGTATGTCGCCACAATCACCATCAGCACCGCGATGAAAAAGAATATCAGCGCTTCGAGAGGCGATTGGCTGACTGCCGCCACATAATACGCGCTTAGGAGAATCAGCAGCCCAATCAGCCCAAAGAACCAGTTCGCTTTCGGCGGCTTTTCCCCTGTGTTTTCGCTCTTGAGCAGCGCCACAGGGTTGCTCAGGCGCATCCGCAACAGGTTCGCCAGCAGAATCAGCACATAGATGCCGCCGAACAGCAGCAGCACCCACGTCACGCCATCCGGATAGAACAGCTCCATCGGCACGGTGTAATCCGCGTGCAGCAGGTTAATCAGCGCCATTTCGACCAGCCGAGAGAGGCTCAGCCCCAGCAGCAAACCGCCAGCGAATACCAGCAGCGCCGTCAGCAGCGTTTCCCACAGCATCACGCGGGCGATATTTCCTTTGCCCATGCCGAGGATATTGTACAGCCCGAACTCCTTCATGCGCCGCCGAATCAGGAATGAATTGCAGTAGTAGAGGAAAATCACCGAGAACACGCTGATGACGATTTTGCCCATTTGCAGCACCATCAGCGTCGTGCCGCCCATGCTGAGCGCGCCCATCAGCGCCGGCCGTGTCAGGTAGTTCATGATATAGGACACGCCCACCATCAGGATGCCCATCAGCAGATATGGCAGATATGTTTCCGCGTTTTTGCGGATGCCCTGCCACGCCAGCTTGGGATAAAGCAGCGGTTTCTTCATGCCATTTCACCGTCCATTGCGTCCTTGCGCGTCATCACGGTCAGCGCGTCGCTGATTTTCTCGTAGAACTGTTCGTTCGTCATTTCGCCGCGGTAAAGCTGGTGATACACCTGCCCGTCACGGATGAAGAGGATGCGCCCCGCGCGGCTTGCCGCCTTGAGCGAGTGCGTCACCATCAGCAGTGTCTGCCCAGTCTGGTTGATTTGCTGGAAGACGTCCAGCAGCGCGTCCGTTGCGCGGGAATCCAGCGCGCCGGTTGGTTCGTCCGCCAGAATCAGGCGTGGATGCGTAATCAGCGCCCGGCACACGGCGGCGCGCTGCTTCTGCCCGCCGGAGACTTCATAGGGGTACTTTTCCAGCAGGTTCGCAATCCGCAGCTGATTGGCAATCGGCAGCAGATTCGCCTCCATCTCGCGCCAGTTCATGCCTTGCAGCACCAGCGGCAGGAGAATATTGTCCTTGAGCGAGAAGGTGTCCAGCAGGTTGAAGTCCTGAAACACGAACCCCAGCTGATCGCGCCGGAATGCCGCCAGCTGATTTTCACGAATCGCGCTGATGTCCTTGCCATCCAGCAGCACCGTGCCGCTCGTCGGGCGGTCAAGCGCCGCCAGTATGTTCAGCAGCGTCGTTTTGCCCGACCCCGATTCGCCCATAATGGCGACATACTCGCCCTCATCCACCGTGAAGGACACATCCGTCAGCGCCTGTACCTGATTGCCCCCGAACCGCGTCGCATACACCTTGCGAATATTCTTTGCTTCCAGCAATGCCATGATTCTTCCTCCTCAAAAGCCGCGCTATTTCCGCGGGTGAATTTCCTTTTGACACGTCTATTCTACCACGCGCCCGACCGCCCTGCCATCGAATCGGGTGACATTTTGCCCGCTCTGTGTGACATTTCTGTAAGATAGCGCAATTTTGCTTGCAATAAAGCAGCAACACAAGCCAAGCAGCATGGTGGTGCGAAGCGCGAAGGGGTCAAGGGGGCGACCGCAAACTTCGTTCGTTTCCATTGCCCCTTGTCGCGCCCGCAGGCGCGAAATCCCCTGCATGGATGCAATCCCTTGCAAAAAAATTTTCCCCGATGGGAACAACACCCCACCCCTCATCGTTTCTCATCATGCAGGGAGGAACCCCCCCGACACAAAACGCAATTACGAATCAAAAAAACGACTTTTTGAAAGGCAGGTACATCCCCATGAAGAAGCTGATTTCCCTTATCCTCGCCCTGATGATGGCAATCCTTGCAATCCCCGCGCTGGCGGAGGACGCACAAGACCCCGATACGGCGGTTGACCCCAACATCGACCCCGATTTCCTCGTTGGTGCATGGGAAAGCTGGACGGGCGACCCGCTGGAAATCCCCGACGACGTGAAAGCTGCGTTCGACAAGGCAATGGAAGGTCTGGTCGGCTGCACCTATGAGCCGATTGCGATTCTGGGTTCGCAGGTCGTTTCCGGCATGAACTACTGCCTGCTCTGCAAGACCACCGTTGTCACGCCCGATGCGCCTGTGTCCTACACACTGGTCTACATCTACGAAGCGCTGGACGGCACGGCGGAAATCCTGCGCATTCAGGATGTTGTGTTCGACGCATTTCCGGCGGAAAACGGCTAATCCCCCACAAAAATACGCGGCATGGAACGTAATTGCTCCATGCCGCGCTTATTATATCGAAAATTAAGAATTGCGGGAGTAGTTCGGGGCTTCCTTGGTGATGGAGATGTCGTGCGGATGGCTTTCCGCCAGACCCGCGCCGGTAATCTTGATGAACTCGCTGTTTTTGCGCAGGTCGTCGATGTCCTTCGCACCGCAGTAGCCCATGCCGGAGCGGATGCCGCCAACCATCTGGAAGATGGTGTCCGCCAGAATTCCCTTATACGGCACGCGCCCTTCAACACCTTCGGGCACGAGCTTCTTCGCGTCCTCCTGGAAGTAGCGGTCTTTCGAGCCGTGCTCCATCGCGCCCAGAGAACCCATGCCGCGGTACACCTTGTAGGAACGGCCCTGATAGATTTCGGTCGCGCCGGGGGCTTCGTCCGTGCCCGCGAGCATACTGCCGAGCATGACGCAGGAGCCGCCTGCCGCCAGTGCCTTCACGATATCGCCGGAATACTTGATGCCGCCGTCAGCAATGACGCGGATGCCGTGCTTGTCGGCCTCTTCCGCGCAGTCCGCCACCGCCGTCACCTGCGGCACGCCGATGCCTGCCACAACACGGGTCGTGCAGATAGAACCCGGCCCAATGCCGACCTTCACGCAGTCAACGCCCGCGGAGATCAGGTCGTGGGTTGCCGCCGCCGTCGCCACATTGCCCGCAAACAGCTGAATATCCGGGAAGCGCTTGCGGATGGCTTCCACCTGACGCAGCACGCCGACGGAATGGCCATGCGCCGTATCGATGGAAATCACGTCCACCTTCGCGTCCAGCAACGCTTCGATGCGATCGAACACATCGTGCGTCACGCCGACCGCCGCGCCGCAGAGCAGACGACCCTTGGCGTCCTTGGCGGAGTTGGGGTACTTGGTGGACTTTTCAATGTCCTTGATGGTAATCAGACCGCGCAGCATACCGTTTTCATCCACAATCGGCAGCTTCTCGATGCGGTGCTTCGCCAGAATCTGCTTCGCCTGCTCAAGCGACGTGCCGACGGGCGCGGTGATGAGGTTTTCGCTGGTCATGACTTCGCTGATTTTGCGGCTGTAATCCGTTTCAAAGCGAAGGTCGCGGTTGGTCAGGATGCCGACAAGTTTGCCGTCGCGGGTAATCGGCACGCCGCTGATGCGATAGCGCGCCATCAGGTTTTCCGCGTCCTGAATCAGGTGATCGGGAGAGAGGAAGAAGGGGTCGGTGATAACGCCGTGCTCAGAGCGCTTCACCTTATCAACCTGCGCTGCCTGTTCTGCAATGGACATGTTCTTGTGGATGATGCCCAAACCGCCTTCGCGCGCCATTGCAATGGCCATGCGGGAATCCGTTACCGTGTCCATTGCGGCAGACATCAGCGGAATGTTCAGCTTAATCACAGGGGTGAGCTGAATCGAAAGATCGACTTCCTTGGGCAGCACTTCACTGCGGGCCGGAACCAGCAGCACATCATCGAACGTAAGACCTTCCCGAACAACCTTTTGCAGCATGGGCGAAAATCCTCCTCGTAATGCGTCTTTTTTTTCCGAAACTGGAATCTTCCAGCCTCAGTTTGCCGTAGGTTATCGGTTATTGTAACAAACTTCAGCCCCTTTGTCAATGGCTTTCCCGGCGAAATTTCGCCCTGCAGAGGGGCGGAGCAATGCTTTCCCGTGCTTGTTCTGCGGGGTTCCTTCCTTTTTATGCTTTTGTTCTTTCATCACGCTTTTCTGCCGTTTCTCCCTTTTTCTCCTTTGGCACGGGGAGAAGCAGCCGCAATTCAAACCATCCATCCTTCGTATCAATTGTCGCCGACCCGCCGTAGCTGTTAGCAATGCTCTGGATGCTCTTCAGCCCATAGCCGTGGTAGCGTGCGTCTCGCTTGGTTGTCGTCGGCATACCGTCCACAAAGCGCAGCTCGCCGCTGTAACAGTTCTCCACGCGGATGCGCAGAAAGTCCTTCTGGCGCATGGCGGAAACGTGAATCAGGCGCTGCTCCGGGTTCGGGAGTTTCTTCACGCTTTCGATTGCGTTGTCCAGCGCGTTGCCAAACAGGGCGCTGATGTCCATCGGGTTCATGAAATCCAGCGCCTGTCCGTCGGCGACGCAGGTTAGGCTGATGCCTTCGCTCTGGCATTGGATGGTCTTTGCGGTCAGAATCGTGTCCAGCACGCGATTTCCGGTCTTGTTCTGCGCCTCGTAGGTGCGAATCTGCTGCTCCATCTGGTCGAGGTACTCCGTGCGCTCGGCGGCGGAGGCGGCGCGCAGCAGCTGAATATGGTGCTTCAGGTCATGATACTTTTGGTTGACCAAGGCAATGGACTCTTCTGAAATGCGGTAACTCTCATACTGCATGTGCAGCAGCGCCTGCAAATGCTCCATTTCACGCTCTGTGCTGATTTCCAGAATGACGACGTGATAGGCGAACAGCATCGCGACGCCGCCGAGGTCAACGGTGGTGCGGATGATGAAGACTTCCGCCGTGAACTGGCTGGAAAAGGGCGTTCCGGTGAAGGCAAAGCTGATGTTGCTGACGGAAAAGACGGCAATCGCAAGGACGGCAGCGGTGAACAGTTCCCGCGCGGTAATCTTGATGAGCTTTGAGCCGTCGCGGTATTTCCGTTCCAGCAGAAACATGGTGTAGAGGATGATGGCGTGGACCGCGGCAAAAACGAGTATCGTTGTCCAAACCGTGAGCGGCAGCCCCGGCACCGTCACGAAGAAATAGAACAGATACCACGCCAGCGACGCGGAAAATTCGCCCAAGATGAATGCGCGGGCGCAATAGTAGCCCGCGTTCGCCCATGGCATGTGCGTTGCAATGCGAATATAGAAAAAAATCAGCGCGACTGTCACGCCCATGCAGGGGAAAAAGCCAATTGCGGAAACACCGTCCGTCAGCGTCATGAAACCGGCAATCAGGGCAAGAAATCCAGCGCTGATGCCGAATTTCCTGCCCTTGCTGAATGGACTGCCATACAATTGAATATAGAAGGTACTGCTCAGCCAGTATGCCAGCGCATAGAGCAGACCCGGCGTATGTGACAAATCGACGTGCATCATTTGCCTACCTCGTTGATGTAGTTGTTCAGGGCGTCCAGAAACGCCTTTTTCTTCGGGCGGCTGACCTGAATCTGATCGCCGTCCACGTCCGCGCAGTTTTCGTTCACGCCGTTGACGTGTTCCAGATTGACCAGATAACACTTGTTGCAGCGGAAGAAGTGGTATTCCGTCAGTGCGTCTTCCAATTCGGACAGAACGCCTTTCGCCTCCAGCGTTTCGCCGTCCAGATGGTAAATCAAACTGTGATTGACGACCTCGATATAGCGAATCTGGGAGATATCCAGCTTGCGCATTCCGCCTTGGAAGGGAACGGAGATGAACTTGCGCGTGCGGTGCTTCATGCGCTCCAAGGCGCGCTGCATCCGCTGCGAAAAAGCGAAGTAACTCGCGGGCTTGAGCACATAATCCAGCGCATCCACCGTGTAGCCCTTCATGACGTACTGCGGCGTGCTGGTAATAAAGAGGATAACGACCTCCTTGTCCACCTTGCGAATCTCGCTGGCAGCTTCCATGCCGTCCATGTAGCGCATCAGGATGTCCATGAGGATGATATCGTAATTGCCGCGGTAGTCCTCGACGATTTCCGCGCCGTCCGGAAAGATGGAGACGTGAATCTTCTCGTTAATCTCCTGCGAAAACCGTTCCAGATATTCTGTCAGTGTGCGCTGACTGCTTTCTTCATCTTCCACCAGTGCTACACGAATCATCGGGCCGACCTCCTTTGCAACAGCTTGTTTTCCAATAGTATAGCAAATCTCTTGCGCAAAAGGAAGCCTTTTCGCACGGAAAAAGCAGGCGAAATGCCTGTAATGTTTTGCACATTGTGGATATGCACAAAACCAGCCTGCGAAATCTGGGAGAATTACTGTATAAAATCCACACACGCCAAAATAAAGACAGTTCGCGCCGAAAATGTGCTGCGTGATTATTTTCTGCTATACTAAAATCAATCTCAAGCCTTGGTGAAAGGAAGGAAACACATGAAGGCGAAGAAATTTACCCCTGCAATGAGAGGCCTTGCGGCACTCATGACCTGCCTGATGGTTCTCTCCATCGTCGGCACGGGTGTGGCAAACACCTACCGCGGCGCACTGGACGATACCTTGGGTACGGAAAGCTATGTGACCATCAATGACGACAGCGCGGCGCGCTTCAAGACCGACTACGCGACCATCGAGGACATGGCGGCGGCGGCGCGCGACATTGCCATCCGTGAAGGCGAAGAAGGTACGGTCGTCATGAAGAACGACAACGGCGTTCTTCCGCTGAAAGCGAACGCGAACGTTGCCTTGTTCGGTCTGGCGGCGTATAATGTCTATGGGCCGAAGGGCGGCAACGCGGACGCGGCATCGCTGGCGGATGCGCTGGCAGGTGCAGGCCTCAACGTCAATGAGACGCTGAAGGACTACTACCTGACCAACATCATCAACATGCACACCGAGATGCGCGCCAACCGCTGGACGGGCAAGGAAGTTCCCACCACGGTGTATGACCACATGTACGTCAGCGCGCCGGGTGACTGGACGACCTACCAGATTGCGGAAGTGCCGCCGGCGGAGTTCGAGGCGCTGGGCGTTCCGGCAAACTGGAAGGAAGCTATCGCCAAGGACAGCATCGGCATCTGCGTGTTTGCGCGCGGCGCCGGCGAGGGCAATACCTACAAGCCGGGCTCTGCGCTCAACTACGCGGGTGAAGCAACCGGCGAAGACCCGCTGAAGCTTTCTGCCGATGAACTGGCGGTTGTCGAGGCGGCGAAGGAAACCTGCTCGCAGGTCATCGTCCTGCTGAACACCGGCAACAACATGATGATTGCCGATATCGCCGAGGGCGGCTCGCACGAGGTGGACGGCATCTGCTACATCGGCTGCCCGAACGACTACCAGACCATCGGCATCGCGAACGTGCTGACCGGCAAGGTCAACGCGACGGGCGCGCTGGCAAGCGCTTTCGTGCGCGACCACCAGTCCATCCCGGCGGTGCAGAACGTCGGCGGCGACTACTTCGCGGATTACGAAATCGTCTGCCGTAATGACGACCCGCGTTATCCCGGCAAGGAAATCGGCAATATCGGCACGGGCTCCTTCGGCGGTGCGGATACCTACAACGGCGGCATGTACATCGTCGAGGCGGAAGGTATCTACGTCGGCTACAAGTACTACGAAACCCGTTACTTTGACGCCGTCATGGGTCAGGGCAACGCCAACAGCGCGGCCGGCGCAACGCAGGGCAGCGCGTGGAATTACGGCGACGAAATGCTCTACACCTTCGGTCACGGCCTGAGCTATCTTGATTACACCCAGACCATCAAGAGCGTGACGGTTGACCGCAGCGTGAACGGCAACATCACCGCCGTCGTCGAAGTGAAGAACAACTCCAATCAGGACGGCAAGTTCCTCACCCAGCTGTATGTGCAGCAGCCCTACACCGACTATGACCGCACGAATCTGGTCGAAAAGTCCGCGGTCATGTTCCTGAACTCTGCCAAGGTGGATGTGCCCGCTGGTCAGAGCAAGGAAGTCACCATCACCATCCCCACCAAGTATCTGGCGAGCTACGACGCGAACAACGCCAAGACCTACATCCTCGATGCGGGCGACTACTACTTCACGGCGGCAGCCGGCGCGCATGAGGCGGTCAACAACATTCTGGCGGCGCAGGGCAAGACCACGGCCGACGGCATGGATGCGGCGGGCAAGAACGCGGTTGTGAGCTGGAAGCTCGATCAGCTGGACAACACCACCTTTGCCATTGCCAACAACACGACCGTTACCAACGTGGCGGACGATGCCGACCTGAACTACTGGCTGCCCGGCACGGTCACTTACCTGACCCGTCAGGACTGGAACACCTTCCCGATTAACTACAACAAGCTGAACCTCAAGATTGCTGACAGCCCGAAGAAGGATCAGTGGATTGCCGAAATGCGCGGCGAAACCTACACCATCTCCGACACGGGCGCGGCGGCGGAAGCTGTCCCCGGCCCGAAATTCGCGGCATCCGAAATCGGCGCGGAACAGCTGAACAACATCAATGACCCCTACTGGGACAAGCTGGTTCATGCCATCACCATCGACGAAGCGGTCGGCGCAGTTATCCACGGCGGCAGCCGCTCCGATACCCTGACCAACATCGACAACCCCGTCGTCATCCAGAACGAAGGCCCGACCGGCATCAGCGCTGGCTACACCGACGAGGCGACTGGCAAGACCTACAAGTTCAATGTCAACTCCCAGACGCTGCTGGGCTGCTCCTTCAACCCGGAACTGGCGTATCAGTGGGGCTTGGTTGAGGGCAACTCCTGCCTGTGGGTTGAACGCTACGACCTGTGGGGCAGCGGTCTGACGCTGAACCGCACGCCGTACAACGGCCGCAACTACGAGTACATCTCCGAAGACCCGATGCTGACCAACGTCATCGGCCGTGAAGTGATTCAGGGCTGCTCCGACAAGGGCATCATCAACGGCCCGAAGCACATGGGCTTCAACGATCAGGAACACAACCGTGCCGGCATCTCCGCGTACATGACCGAGCAGAAGTTCCGTGAAACCGACCTGCGCGGCTTCGAGGGCGCGCTGAGCGATGCGTTCGGCATGGGCGTCATGATTGCCTTCAACCGTATCGGCGCAACGAACGCTGCTCACCATGTGGGCATGATTCAGAAGATTGTCCGCGGTGAATGGGGCTTCAAGGGGCTGATTTCCACCGACATGATGAACAACTACCTGTACTTCAACGCCGAATCCATGGTCATGGCAGGCATCACGCAGGTTGCTGACTTTGCGGCGGACAACAGCCACATCAACCTTGGCGAAGGCGGCGTGGACGCGGTTTGGCCGCACATTTCCCTCGAAACGGTGTCGAAGGACTCGACCCTCGTTGAGCAGGCGCGTGAAAACCTGAAGTACCAGCTCTACATCTTCGCCAACAGCGCGATTCTGAACATCTCCACCCAGCGCGTGAACACCTGGTGGGATACCGCGCTGACCGTCACCACCTACGCCAGCAGCATTCTGGCTGCCCTGTTCTTCCTCGCGTGGGTTGTGTTGACGCTCCTGCCGGAAAAGAAGCCTGTCGTTGTGCGCGTTGAGAACAAGCGTTGAGGACAAGGAGGAATAAACATGAACGCCACGAAAAAACTCTCTGCCGGCGCTTGGCTCTCCATCGTCACTTGTGTCCTGAGCCTTGCCGCGCTGGTTGCGTATCTGATTAACACGTCCGCTGCCGGCTACTTCCAGAATGCTACGGTGTCGAACCTTGTGCTGATGGTGGTGGGCGCGGCTGTGCTGGAGGCGGCTGCGGTCGTCTTGAGCATGGTCAAGGGCGCGAAGAAGGTTGTAGACCTGCTGACGGGTCTGTGCCAGATTGCGGCTCCCGCGCTGCTGGCGCTTGCCTTCATCAATCTGGTGTCTGCCCGCGTCGAAGGGTTCGCCTTCATTTACTTCTCCAACGCGGATGTGCTGCTTGAAGTGCAGACGGCGGCGAATATGTCCTCCGCCACCTGCGCGATTGTGAATCTGGTGCTGCTGGCCGTTTCCAGCATCGCCGGTGTCGTCAGCGCGTTCTTCACCCTGAAGAAGTAATCGAACTTGCGGCGGTCAGGGGAATCTCGACGATTCTCTTGACCGCCGTTTTCAATCTCATTCGGCAGGTGGTAAACATGTTTCAGATTCAATCGTTTACTTGCGAGGGCTTGCGCGAGCATCTGGTGACCGACTGCGCCGCCCCGACGTTTGCCTATTTCGTCTCATCCGACCGCGCGGGCGCGTCCGTTCAGTCCGCTGAACTGACGGTGAACGGCTGGACAATCCGCAATCCTGACCAGTGCGGAACGCGCTATGCCGGGCAGCCGCTCAAGCCTTTCACAACGTATACCGCGACGCTTACCGTCACGTCAGACAGCGGCGAAACAGATACTGCCCGCCTGACCTTCGAGACGGGACGCATGGATACGCCGTGGCAGGGCAAGTGGATTACCGATGGCGCGTATGTGTTCAAGGAAAAGAAGGTTTCACCCGTGCCGATGGTGTTCCGCAAGGCGCTGCCGCTCCGGGGCGAAATCGCGCAGGCGAAGCTGTACGCCACGGCAATGGGCATCTACGAGCTGAACATCGACGGGCAGAAAGTCGGTGAGCGGTATTTCGCGCCCGGTTTCACGTCCTACGCGCATCAGCTGATGTACCAGACGTATGACGTGACGGACATGCTGCATTCAGGCAGCTGCATCACTGCGACGGTCGCGGGCGGCTGGGCGGTCGGGTCGTTCGTGTTCACGCGCGTCAATCGCGTGACGGCGGATCGTCAGGCGCTGCTGGCGGAACTGCGGATTACCTACCGCGACGGCAGGACGGAGGTCATCGGCACAGACGAAAGCTGGCAGGTGACAGAGGACGGTCCTGTCCGCATGGCGGATTTCTACGACGGCGAAACGTATGACGCAACCATATCACTGGACAAGGCGGCTTGGCGGAGCGCCGTGCAGGAGCGTCTGCGCGTGAAGCCGAAGCTGATGGCGGATTACGGCGCAGACGTGAAGGAACACGAGACGTTCGCTCCCGTATCCTGCAAGAAGTTAGGCAATGCGCTGATTTACGATTTCGGGCAGAATTTCGCAGGTGTGGTGCGCCTGACGGTTACGGGAAAACGCGGGCAGAAGATTACCATCCGCCACAGCGAAGTGCTGAACCCTGACGGCACGCTGAACACGGCGTTCCTGCGCACGGCGAAAGCGACGGCAACGTACATCTGCAAGGAAGGTCGTCAAACTTGGTCGCCGCGGCTGACGTACATGGGCTTCCGCTACATCAGCGTCGAGGGCGTGCGGGAAGAAGACGTGCAGGTGACGGGCGTCATGCTGTACTCTGACATCCAGCAGACGGGTTCGTTCCGCTGCTCGAACGAGATGCTCAACCGCCTGCAGGAGAACATCGTCCGCAGTGCGAAGTCGAACTTCATGGATATCCCCACCGACTGTCCGCAGCGCGACGAGCGCATGGGCTGGACGGGCGATATTGCCGTGTTTTCGCCGACGGCGGTGTTCAATTTCGACATGAACCGCTTCTTGGACAAGTGGCTTCTGGACGTGCGGGCGGAGCAGCTGCCGACGGGCGGTCTGCCGAACACGGTGCCTGTGCAGGGCTACGGCTTCCCCGCGACGATGCCGAAAATGGCGGTCGCTTGGTGGGGGGATGCGTGCGTCCTCGTGCCGTGGGCGCAGTATATGGCGCAGGGCGATGTGGGCGTGCTGCGCCGGATGTATCCGACGATGAAGAAGTACGTCAATGCCTGCCGCTTCTGGTGCGGCTTCGGCTTCGGCAAGCACCGTTATCTCTGGGAAATGCCCGGCACGCTGGGTTTCGGCGACTGGGTTGCGCCGGACGTGCCGCAAATGAGCCAGTGGCAGGGACGCATCAAGTGGACAGGCACGGCGTCGCTGTGCAACACAAGCGCGCTGCTGGCGAAAATCGCGGATATTCTGGGCGAAACGCAGGACGCGAAGCACTACCGGGCATTGTCCGAAAAGACCGCCGATGCGTACTGCTCGATTCTTACGGACGGCAACGGTAAGCTTCTGGAGGAGTTCCAGACCGCTTACGTCCTGCCCATCTACCTGAATATGTTCCCCACGCAGCAGATTCGGGAAAAGGCCGCCGCGAATCTCGCCGCGCTGGCGAAGCGCAACGACTGGTGCATCGGCACGGGCTTCCCCGGCACGCCGTACATTCTCTTCGCGCTGTGCGACAATGGGCAGGTGGATGCCGCATACCATATGCTGCTGAACACGAAATGCCCCTCATGGCTCTACGAAGTCAAGGCAGGCGCGACGACGATTTGGGAACGCTGGGACGGCTTGGACGAGAACGGCGTCTGCCCGATTGGCGATGACGGCACGGACAAGATGATTTCCTACAACCACTACGCATCCGGCGCGGTCGGCGACTTCCTGTACCGCCGCATTGCGGGCATTGAGCCGACAGAAGCCGGCTACAAGACTTTCCGGGTCAAGCCGATTCTGGGCGGCGGGCTGACGAGCGCCGCCGCGAAGGTACGCACCCCTTACGGCGACGCAAGCGTGCAGTGGAAAACGGCGGAAAACACCTTCACCGTGACGGTATGCGTCCCGATCGGCACGCGCTGCGAACTGATGCTGCCGGATGGCACGAGCCAAATACTGGCGAGCGGCACGCACACGGCGACGTGCAGCATCCGCTGATTTGGTCAAAATATCACCGTGCCCGAAATGCCCTGAAAGCGGGGAATTTCGGGCACTTTATACTATTTCCAAATTCACCTGCGCCATCTGCTTGCGCCTTTTCCGCTCTGGCGT